>Ga0310811_10005808_pt1 | contig 15692 bp, 16 predicted proteins | sample YCmetagenome_FD_207642 | JGI IMG/M metagenome (GOLD analysis project Ga0310811, IMG submission 207642) | Soil microbial communities from experimental microcosm in Duke University, North Carolina, United States - YC | ecosystem: Engineered > Artificial ecosystem > Soil microcosm > Unclassified ...
CCGTCATCGCCGCGGCAAGCCATGCATCCGACCGGCCCGTCGCCGTCGTGCCGATGCTCGGCGGGAGCGTGCCGCTCTACGTTTTCGACGACATCTTTCACGCGCCCCTCGTCGGCTTGCCTGTCGCAAACCACGATGACAACCAGCACGCGGCGAACGAGAATGTCCGGTTGCAGAACCTCTGGGACGGCATCGACGCGTACGCGGCGATGATGGGCGAACTGAACTGGTGACCGCCCGCGCCGTCCTCTTTGACGGCCGCCCCGCATCTCCCGCCCGCGCCCCGTGACTCGGCCGCGCGACGCAACGTCCTTCCTGTACCGCGGCGGTCCCGCCGCGCAACGGTTCGACGAGCGCCCATCGATGCCAACGTCACTCAACTGCCCAAGCTGCGGCGCTCCGGCCCAGTCCGATGCGACGCAATGCGCCTATTGCGGCTCGCGCCTCGCTATGGTCGCGTGCCCGGCCTGCATGGGGTCGATGCTCGTCGGCTCGCAGTTCTGTCCGCATTGCGGCGCGAAAGCGGTCGACCCGAGCGCGGCAGCGGGCGGTCAGGTGCTCCATTGTCCCGGTTGCAGCGGCGACATGCCGGCGGTGCAGGTGGGTGCGACAGCCATGCACCAGTGCTCCAAGTGCGGCAGCTCATGGCTCTCTCCCGATGCCTTCAGCGCGCTGTGTTCCGACAAGGACGCGCGCGGTCTCGTCGCCGCGGCCACGGGATGTCTGCCGGGGTCGGCGCCCATCGCGCACCCGTCGCCCGTGCGCTACGTCCACTGTCCCGAATGCCAGAAGGTGATGAACCGCGTCAACTTCGCGCATTCGTCGGGCATCGTGATCGACGTCTGCAAGAAGCACGGCGTGTGGTTCGAGAAAGACGAACTGCGCGGCGTGCTGGATTTCGTCGCCCGCGGCGGGATGCAGCAGATGCGCCAGAACGATGACGCGCAGCGGGCGCTGCAGCAGCGTGCGTTAGGCCTTGTCGATCCGTCGCTCCTGCAACCCGGCGTGTCAAGTGCGATGAGCGTCGGGTCCATCACCGTGCACGTCCAATCGTCCGATGCGCAGAACGTGACACTGCGCTCGTTGTTCGACGCAATCTTCCATTGACCCGAACGAGCGCACACCGGAGCCACGCATGACGCTGCGAGAATTCATCACCGGCGAGCTGATCGACATCATCGAATGGCCCGATCAGACCGACACCACGATGGCGTGGCGCTTCTCGCGCCCGCAGAACGAAATCAAGAACGGCGCGCAGCTCATCGTGCGGCCCGCGCAAGCAGCGATGCTCATCGATCAGGGACGCATCGCCGACGTCTACCAGCCGGGCCGCCACGAGCTCATCACCGCGAACATGCCGGTGCTCTCCAAGCTGCAGGGCTGGAAGTACGGATTCGCGAGTCCGTTCAAGGCCGACGTCCTCTTCGTTAGCACTCGGCAGTTCGTCGACCAAAAATGGGGCACCACGAACCCGGTCATCGTGCGCGATGCCCAACTGGGACCGGTGCGGCTGCGCGCATACGGCACGTACGCGATGCGGCTGGTCAACCCGCGCAAATTCGTCGAGCAACTGAGCGGCGCCACCGCGGGCTTCGACACGGACCAGATCGTCGATCAACTCCGCGATCTGATCGTGGCCAAAGTGAGCGGCGCGCTCGCGGATGGCGGCATCTCGATCTATGAGCTGTCGGCCAGGTACGCCGAAGTCGGCGCGCTCGTCCAGCAGCGCGTTGCGCCGCAGTTCGACCAGTACGGCCTGAGTATCACGCAGTTCGTGATCGAGAATGTGTCGCTGCCCAGTGAGGTCGAAGCGACGCTGGACCAACAGACGCGCATGAGTATGTTGCGCGGCCAGCTCGACACGTACACGCAGCTGCAAAGCGCCGACGCGATTCGCGACGCGGCGCGCAATCCCGGGGGCGGCGCGGCCGCGGGCGTCGGCATCGGGATGGGTGCGGCGCTCGGGCAGCGCGCCGTCGCGGCGGCGGCGCCGGCGGTGGGTGCGTACGAGCCCCCGCCGCTTCCGTCGGTCGCGTGGTACTATGCGGTGGGCGGCGAGCGCAAAGGACCCGTGGATCAAGGCGCGTTGGCCATTCCGGGCACGCTCACACCGGAGACGCTCGTCTGGCGACACGGCATGGCGGGGTGGACCCAAGCGGCTCAGGTTCCGGAGCTCGCGACGCTGCTCCCGCCCAAGCGGTAGGCACACAGGGAACCGCGCGGCGCGTCCGGGGTTCTTCGGCGCGGCGCTCTCCCGTTAGGCGTCTACCGCCATCAGCGCGGCTTCGCGCGGAGATACTGCGGCGGCCAGCGCACCTCCTGGCCCAGCGCGTGCGCGGCCGCGAGCGGCCAGTGCGGCCGGCGCAAGAGCTCACGCGCCATCACCACCAGATCCGCTTGCCCGGACCGCACGATCGTGTCGGCCTGTGCCGGATCGGTGATGTACCCGACCGCCGCCGTTCGCACACCGGTTTCCCGGCGGATCCGTTCCGCGAACGGCACGTGATACCCCGGGCCCATGGGAATCTGAACCTTGGGCACCACGCCGCCGGAGCTGCAGTCGATCGCGTCCACGCCGCTCTCGCCTAACCGACGTGCGAGCGCCACTGATTGATCCGGCGTCCAGCCGTCATCGCGCCAATCGGTGACCGAGAGCCGCACCAGGAGCGGCAATCGCTCTGGCCACACCTCGCGCACGCTCGCCACCACCTCGAGCACCAGCCGAATGCGATTCTCGAACGACCCGCCGTACGCATCCGTGCGTACGTTGGCGAGCGGCGAGAGAAACTGGTGCAACAGGTATCCGTGCGCCGCGTGCAGCTCGATCACCTGCATGCCCGCTGCGAGCGCCCGCTCGGCCGCACATCGAAAGGCCGACACCACACGCGCGATCCCCGCCTCATCGAGTGCATCCGGCGTTTGATAGTGGTCCCCGAAGGGCAGGGCACTCGGCGCCGCGAGATGTGTCCACCCGCCCGCGTCCACGCCCACCGGACCGCCGCCCTCCCAGGGGCGACCCGTGCTCGCCTTGCGGCCGGCGTGCGCCAACTGCGTTCCGAACACCGCGCCCTGCGATACCACGAAGTGCCCGATTCGCGCGAGCATGTCCACGTGTTCGTCCTTCCAGATGCCGAGGTCCTGCGGGCTGATGCGCCCGTCGGCGGTCACGGCCGTTGCTTCCGTTAGGACCATGGCCGCGCCGCCAGCCGCGAACTGCCCAAGGTGGACGAGGTGCCAATCGGTGGCGAATCCGTCTTCGCTCGAGTACTGGCACATGGGCGACACGACAATACGGTTGCGCAGCACGACGCCGCGCAGCGGCAGAGAGGCAAAAAGATCCATTGGGTTCTGGCCTAACGCAGTGCCTTTCGGACGACGAGCTTGAGACCCGACCACGTCGCGTCGACCGCGCACACTTTCACGTCCACGAAGCCGAGCGGAAGCGCGAGCGCGCGTATGGTGTCCTCGGTGATGTCGGTCGGCACCTTGGCCGACTTCTTCGGCCACGACACCCACACCACGGCTGTCGGACCGAGCGTGCGACGATACCGCTTGAGCGCCGCGTCGAGCTCGGCCGCGCGCGATGCGAACACGTGGACCATGTCGGTGGTGCGCGTCGCACGCGACACGAATGTCACGCCTGCGGGCAGCGGATCGACGATCGTCTTGTAATCACTCGGCGCATTCGACGCGCACAGTGACATGCCTGCCGTGATGCCGAGCTTGTCGGCGAGCGGCGTCCCAGAATAGCCTGCCATTGCGTCCGACTCCTCGACGTGGTAGAGCGGAGAAAATTGCCCCACCGCGGGCCGCAATTCAATACAATGCGTGCAGCGGGCGGGCCGGGCCTCGTTAGGCGGAGGCCGTGTGGTCCGCTTCGGAGCTGCGCCGGAGCAAGCATTACGTGCGCGCGCAACCGGCCGCCGCGGGAACCAGAGGGGTTCCGTGTGGTAGAAACCGCGGTAACTTCCAGCGGATTTCGGCCTCTCGCGCCGGAACCGCGCCGACCCCATCGCGCCCGCCACATGCGCGTTGTGCGGGCGCACGGCCGCGGATCACGCGAGAACTGGTTCGTCACCTGCCGGAGCGGGCGCGGCACTGCCGTGTTCGCTCCGTTGCTCACTGTGGAGCCTGGATCATGCCCCTTCGCGTCAGCACGCGCCGGTCCGCCGCCGACTCCGTCGATGTCCCGTTGCTCGTCCTCGCGTTTCGCAAGCATCCGACGCTGCCGCCCGACCTCGCGGCGCTCGACGCGAAGCTCGGCGGGACGCTCGGCCAAACGCTGGACCGGCGCGAGTTCCGCGGCGGGCGCGACGAGGTGCTGCACCTGTCGGGCTCCGCCGGCGGCGCGAATCCGCAGCGCGTGCTGCTCGTCGGGTTAGGCGATCCGTCCGATGTACCGGGCGCGCTGCGCCGCGCCGCGAGCATCGCGGCACGGCAGGCGCGCAAGCTCGGCGCGAGCGCGCTGGCGTGGCACGATGGTGGGCGCAGCGCCGACACAGTCGAGGCAGTGACTGTTGGGCTCCTCGTGGGAGCATGGGAATACGCGGACCTCAAGACGCCGCCGCCCGCGGACGAACGCCGCCCCGAGCTCGAGTCCGCCGTCATCCTGTGTGACGACGCCGCCGCGGCGCAGGCAGTGGATCGCGGCATCGCGATCGGCGAAGGCATGGCACTCGCGCGGCGACTGGCGATGATGCCGGGCAATCTCTGTACGCCATCGTACCTCGCCGACACCGCGCGCGAAATCGCCGCGCGCCACGGTATGCAGGTCACGATCCTCGGCCGGACGGAGATGGAGAACGAGAAGATGGGCTCGTTCCTCTGCGTGGCGCAGGGCACGCCGCAGGATCCCAAGCTCATCACGCTCGAGTACATGCGCGGCCCGGCGGGCAGCAAGCCGATCGCGCTCGTCGGCAAGGGACTGTGCTTCGACTCCGGCGGCATTTCGATCAAGCCTGCGCAGGGCATGGAGGCGATGAAGTTCGACATGTGCGGCGCGGCCGGTGTGTTAGGCGCGATGGAATCGATCGGACGCCTCGCGCTCCCGGTGAACGTGGTCGGCCTCGTGGGCAGCACCACCAACATGCCGTCGGGCACGGCGGTGAATCCCGGCGACGTGGTGCGCAGCCATCTCGGCAAGACCATCGAGGTGATCAACACCGACGCCGAAGGACGCCTGGTGCTGGCCGACGTGCTGTCGTACGCGCGGCGGTTCTCGCCCTCGGCCGTGGTCGATGCCGCCACGCTCACCGGCGCCTGCGTCATTGCGTTAGGCCACACCGCCAGCGGCGTCTTCGGCACCGACGATGCGCTCGTCGCCGACGTCCTCGCTGCGGGGAAGCGCGCCGGCGAGCCCGGTTGGCGGCTCCCGCTCTACGACGAGTACAAGGATCTCATCAAGAGCGACGTCGCCGACATCAAGAACACGGGCGGCCGTCCCGCCGGTGCGTGCACGGCGGCGATGTTCCTCAAGGAGTTCGCCGAGGATTTCGCGTGGGTGCACCTCGACATTGCGGGCACGGCGTACTCGGAGTCCGACCTCACGTACGTCCCCAAGGGGCCCACGGGCGTACCGGTGGGCACGTTCGTCGAGCTGGTGCGGGGGAGGGCGCGCTGACGGTCGCCCGCCGCTCCGTTAGGCGCACCCCGTGGGTGGTGCTGCTCGCGCTCGCCCTCGGCGGGACCGCGGCTGCGCAGGCCGTTCCGGCTCCGCGCGACACCACGCGCCCGGATACCACCCGCCGGGACACGACGCGCGCAGACACAACCCGTGCCACGACCGACACGGCCCGGCATGCCGTGCCCATGCCGTCCGATACGGCGCACGCAGACACGACCAGCGACACGACGAAGGTCCCGAAGGACACGATCAAGGCGCCGCTTGCGCACGCCGAGGTTCCAGAGTTGGTCGGGATCGGCTCGCAGTATCACTGGGATCGTGATCAGATGTTCGCGTCGGGCGCGATCAATCTGCTCGACCTGCTCAGGCTGATTCCGGGTGTCACCGCGTTCCGCTCGGGTTGGATGTCGTCACCACAGTACGCGGCGTATCTGGGGAATCCGTCACGCGTCCGATACTTCTACGACGGTGTGGAGATCGAGCCGCTCGATCCGCGCTCACCGGGCGCACTCGACGCATCCGAGGTGCAGCTGTTCTCGCTGGAGGAAGTGTCGGTCGAGCGCGGCGCCGATGAGCTGCGCGTCTACCTGCGCAGCTGGCGCGTGCAGCGCACGTCGACTAACACGCGTGTCGATGTCCTAACGGGCGACGAAGGTACGAACCTGTATCGCGGGTTTTACGGCAAGCGGTACGGCAACGGCATGGCGCTGCAGTTGGCCGGGCAGCAGTACGGCACCAACTCCGATCCGACCATCGGCGGCGGCGACGAGCTCGCGCTCACCGGCCGTCTCGGTTGGGCGAAGGGTCCGTGGAGCATCGACGCGTACGCCATTCGCGCGAGCCGCACGCGCGACCAGCAGAACCAGGATCTCGTGGCCGGCGTGAACGGCGTCGTGCCGGAGCAGGATCGCACGCGGACCGACGCGTACCTGCGCGCCGGCTACGGCGACCCCGATTCCGGATCGTGGGCGCAGGTGATGGTTGCCACGCAGCAGTTCGCCGAGCATTCGGGCTTCCATCCCGAGCTCGACTTCGCGCCTGCCGACTCCGCGGACACGACCATGTCGGCCAGGCAGATCGTGGCCACGGGTGGGTTCACGCGGTGGGGTCTGCGGCTGAGCGCCGCCGATCGTCTGCACATCCTGCCGAACAGGACGTTGAACTCGCTCGAGGCGCGCCTTGCGTACGAGCGCAAGGAACTGGCGGTGTCGTTCCTCGCCGACTACCGTGGGCCCGACACGACGTCGACCGAGGAAGCATCGGCGCGGTTCACGCCGCTCGACTTCTTGTCGGTCACCGGAGCCGTCACGCACAGGCACGGCGGCGGCGTGGACGGCGGCGAGCAGGTTGCCGTTAGGCTCGAGGCGGGGCTCAAGGTGTTCAACGCGTGGCTCACCGGCGGCATTCTGCGCCGCGACGCCGCCCTCGTGCCGGGCCTGTCCGCGTACGACACGAGCTTCGTCGCACGCCGCGCCGCGGCGGCGACGGGCATCTACGGCACCATTCGCGGAAAGTTCTACAAGGACATCGGCGCCGACGTGTGGGGCGTGCGCTACTCGAACAACGGCTACTATCGCCCGCAGGTCCAGACGCGCGAAGAGCTGTACCTCGACACCAAGTGGCTGAGCCGGTTCCCGAGCGGCAACTTCGGATTCCGCGGCTCGATCGCTCACGAGTTCAGGCAGAACGTGCTCTTTCCGACGACGACCACAGACGAAACGTTCGACAACAACGCGCCGTTCGCCGTCTTCAGCCACGTGCTCGTGGGCAGCATCGAAGTGCGCATCATCGACGCCGTGATCTTCTTCCACTCGATCTACGGCATCAATCCGCCGATCTACGAGATCGTGCCAGGCTATGCGCAGCCGCGGCAGTTGCTCACGTACGGTGTGCGGTGGCAGTTCTGGAATTGATGCCGCGTTAGACGGACGGATTACGTGGGGAAGAGGGAAGCGCTCGCTCTCGCTCGCTTGGGGAAGGGGGCAGCGGCGGCCCATCCCCTGCGGTTTGACAACCTCGTTGTGCCACCGTAACTTACGTGATTATCCATGATACGCAGCATGACCGGGTTCGGAGCCGCGACAGGTCGGTTCGGCGCGCAACGGGTGACCGTCGAGCTTCGCACGGTGAACCACCGCTTCTTCAACTCCAACATCAAGCTCTCCGGCGCCATGTCGCGCTGGGAAGGTGAGGTGCGCGACGTCCTGCGAAAGGCCATCGCGCGCGGACACGTCTCGCTCTCGGCACGCACGGAACACAATGCACCGGGCGAGAATGGTCCGATGGTGGATGAACGGCGCTTCGCTGACTACGTCGAGGTCATTCGCGGACTCCAGAAGAAGCACGGGATGTCCAACGAGCTCGACGTGTCGGTCATTCTGCGGCTGCCCGATGTGTTAGGCAGCGAGGCGCACGATGAAACGGGAACGGCCGAAGAGCTCTCGGCCATCGTGCAGGAAGCGGTGAGCGCGCTCACGCGGATGCGCGAGGCCGAAGGGGCACGCATCGAAACGGTGCTCGAGGACCGCATCACCGTCGTCGAGCGAGCCGTGGATCGCATCGCGGCGCGCGCGCCCGAACGACTCGTGTCGGAGCGTGAGCGGTTGCGCGAGTCGGTGAAGGTGCTCGCAGGCGGTGTCGACGTCGACCCGCAGCGGTTGGCGCAGGAAATCGCGATCCTCGCCGATCGACTCGATGTCGCGGAAGAAGTGGATCGGTTTCGCTCGCATGTGCAGGCGTTTCGGTCCGCCTTGCACGGAAAGACCGAAGCCCAGGTCGGCAAGCGACTCGGATTCTTGTTGCAGGAGATGTTGCGGGAAGCAAATACCATGGGCAGCAAAGCGCGCGACGCCGTGATGACGCACGACGTGGTCGCGGTGAAGGAGGAGCTGGAGCGGATCGCCGAACAGGTGGAGAACATCGAGTGAACGTCTTTCCGGTGATCCTCTCGGCACCGTCGGGGGGCGGGAAGACGACCATCACCCACGCGCTGCTCGCCCGGCGCCCGGATGTGGGCTACTCGGTATCGTGCACCACGCGGCCGCCGCGGCCGCACGAAGTGAACGGCAAGGACTACTATTTTTTGTCGACCGCCGAGTTTCTCGAGCGCCAGCAACACGGCGAGTTCGCGGAGTCGGCGGCAGTCCACGGCCACCTGTACGGCACGTTGCGCAGCGAGGTGGTTCGTGTGTTGGGCGAAGGACGTCACGTGATCATGGACATCGACGTGCAAGGTGCGGCGCAATTCCGCGCCGCGTTTCCCGAATCGGTGCTGATCTACGTGCTGCCGCCGTCGGGTGAGGTGTTGCTGAATCGGCTGCGTCTCCGTCAAACCGAGACGCCCGAAACGTTGAAGAAGCGGCTCGTGAGTGCGTTGGGTGAGCTCCGGGCCGTGCCGATGTTTCAATACGTTGTCCTGAACGATGAGCTCGAGCAGGCGGTGTCTAACGTGTCACGCATCATCGATGCGGAAGGCCTGCGCCGCGAGCGGTTGCAGAATGTGGAACGCGACGTGCGACACATCATCGAGCGGCTGGAGAAAGAAATGGACGGCATGAACTAGCGGATTCGTTCGTCCTACTTTGGTCCGGCCTTGTCCGGTACTGTCCGCCCTAAGAGGAGTTATCCCGTGCAGGTCTACACCCCGGCCGACGTCGCCAAGCGCGCGGCCAACAAATATCTCGGCGTGCTCATCGCGGCCAAGTACGCGCGGCTGCTGAACGAGTTTCCGCGCACGATGAACGAAGCGCGCGAAAAGAAGCTCACCACGCGGGCCCTCGAGGAGCTCACCAACGAGGAGGGTATCGAGTACCGCGTGACCCCGCGCCGCGGCCGTTAGGCGCGGATCCGCGGTGCGCCCGTTCGGTGGTGCGCGCGTCGTCCTCGGCGTGAGCGGGGGCATCGCGGCTTACAAGTCGGGATGGGTCGCGCGGCTGCTCGCGGCCGCCGGCGCCGAGGTCGATGTCGTGATGACGCGCGCCGCCACGGAGTTCATCGCGCCGCTCACCTTCGAAGCGCTCACCGGCCGCGCCGTCCACACGGACCTGTTTTCTCCGGGACGCGCGCTCGACCACATCCATCTGGCGCGCGAAGCCGACGCGCTCGTGGTCGCGCCGGCCACCGCAGATTTTCTCGCTCGCGCCGCGCACGGACGCGCCGACGATCTCCTCGCGTCGTGTCTGCTCGCCACCACCGCGCCCGTGATTCTGTTTCCGGCAATGAACGACGCCATGTGGGCGCACCCGCAAACACAGCGCAACGCAACGCACCTGCGCGACCTCGGCTACGCGGTCGTCGACCCTGACGTCGGCGCGCTCGCGGCAGGCGAGGGAAGCGGACCGGGTCGCATGCCCGAGCCCGAGACCATCGTCGCCCACGTGGGCCGCGTGCTCGACGACGCATCGTTCCGAGGACGGACGGTCGTGGTGACAGCGGGACCAACGCGCGAGCCGGTGGATCCGGTACGGTTCCTGTCGAACCGCAGCAGCGGGAAGATGGGCGTGGCGATCGCGGCGGCGGCGTGGCGTCGCGGTGCGCAGGTCGTGCTCATCGCCGGACCGCTCGAGGTGCCGGATCCTGTGGGTGCCTCGCTCGTCCGCGTGGAGACCACGGCAGCGATGGCGGAAGCCGTTAGGCAGGCACTCCCAGGCGCGCACGCGCTCATCATGGCGGCGGCACCCGCCGACTTCCGCGCCGCCGACCCCGCCGCGAGCAAGATCAAGAAAGCGGAGGGACCGGCGTCGATTGCGCTCGCCGCCACCACCGACATCCTGGCGTGTACCGTTAGGCATCGGCCGCCGGGGCTCGTGACCGTGGGCTTTGCCCTCGAGACCGACCACCTGCTCGAGAGCGCGCGCACCAAGCTGGCCGACAAACAGCTCGACCTCATCGTTGCCAACAGCGCGCGCGAACCCGACGCCGGCTTCGGCGCCGACACCAATCGCGTCACCATCCTCGCCCCCGATGGGTCGGCCGACGCGCTCCCCGTGATGTCCAAGACGTCCCTCGCCGACGTGATCCTCGACCGCGTCGAGACCCTCCTGCGTGCACGCTGAGGAGCTGCTCCGCCGCTATCTCGAGCAGCGGCGCGATCAAGGCGAAGTCGAGCTCGTGCTCGACACACTGTCGGTGGACGACGTCATGCGAATCATTGGCGCCGCGCGTCTTGCGCGAGCCGATGCGGCGCCGGCGCCCGCTCCCGGAGACTGGCGCCAAGCGCTCCGCAGCGCGGGCGCACAGACACCGACGGAGACCGCCCCCGCGCGACCCGTCGAACGCGCGCCATCGGAGACGTTGAGCGCGCTGAGCGCGCCGGCCGCGCTTCCACCCGATGGTCTCGTGGTGGGCACCGAGGGCAACGAGCTCTTCGGCGGCGAGCTGGCGCAGTGTCACACCGTGGACGATGTGGCTGCGCTCATCAGCGCGTGTCGCAAGTGCGAACTCTATCGCACCGCCAAGCACCCGGTCCCTGGCGAAGGCAGCGCAACAGCGAGACTGATGTGCGTCGGTGAGGCGCCCGGCGCGAGCGAAGACGAAACGGGACGCCCGTTCGTCGGACAAGCCGGCCAGCTTCTTACGAAGATTCTGGAGGCGATTAAGTTGAGCCGGGACGAAGTCTTTATCGTCAACGTGCTCAAACATCGGCCGCCCGGCAATCGCAATCCGCTTCCCACCGAAGTGGATGCGTGCCGTCCGTATCTGATTCGTCAGCTGGAGATCATCCGACCCACGGTCATCGTCGCATTCGGTACGTTCGCCGCGCAGACCCTGCTCGAGACGAAGCTCTCGATCAGCAAGCTGCGCGGCGCGATCCACCGCTACCACGGGATTCCCGTCGTCGTCACCTATCACCCGGCCGCGCTCCTCCGCAATCCCGCTTGGAAGCGACCAACCTGGGAAGATGTCCAGCTCGCTCGTCGACTCCTCGATGGCGTCCGAAAATGATCGCCAAGGCGAACGCCGTCCCCCATACTCGGAAGAGGCGGAAACCGCCGTGTTGGGCGCCATGCTCATGGACCAGGATGCGATCCTGCGCGCCACCGAGCACGTCGACGACACGATGTTCTATCGCGAACGGAATCGGCGGATCTTTCGCGCGATGGTCGCGATCATCGAGCGGGGCGATGTAGTCGATCCACTCCTGCTCGCCGACGAGCTGGCGCGTCGCGGCGACCTCGAGATCGCAGGCGGCAAGGATTACATCGCGTATCTCGTCGACGCGGTTCCGACATCGGCGAACGTCGAGTACCACGCGCGCATCGTCAAAGAGAAGGCACTGCAGCGCCGCCTCATCGAGACGTGCACCGCGCTCATCACCGAGGCATACGAAGGACGCTCCACCGCCGCCGATCTCCTCGACGACGCCGAGCAGCGTGTGTTCCAGGTGAGCCAGCAGCGCGGCATGCAGGGCTTCACGCGCATCAAAGAGCTGATGTGGCCGACGATGGAGCGCATCGAAGCGCTGCAGCGCGGCGGGAAGACCATCACCGGCGTGCCGAGCGGCTTCGCCGATCTCGACGAGATGACGTCCGGATTCCAGAACGCCGATCTCGTCATCGTCGCGGCGCGGCCGTCGATGGGCAAGACGTCGTTAGTCCTCAACATCGCGCAGCACGCGGCCATCGAGAAGCACACGCCGGTGGCGCTCTTCTCGCTCGAGATGAGCAAAGAAGCGCTGGTCCAGCGCATGCTCACGTCGGAGGCGCGCGTGGATGCCCAACGATTGCGCAAAGGCATGCTGCGCGACGACGACTTCACGCGCATGGCGCGTGCCGCCGGCACGTTGAGCGCCGCGCCCATCTGGATCGATGACACGGCCGGCATCTCGCTCCTCGAGATCCGCTCCAAGGCGCGTCGTCTCCGAGCGGACGCGAAGATCGAGCTCGTGATCGTCGACTACCTGCAGCTCATCGCGGGCCCGAATTCCGAGAGCCGCCAGCAGGAGATCAGCGCGATCTCGCGCTCGCTCAAGGCGCTGGCCAAAGAGCTCAACGTGCCCGTGATCGCGTTGTCGCAGCTCTCGCGCGCGCCCGAGCAGCGCGCAGGCGACCACCGGCCGCAGTTGTCCGACCTGCGCGAGTCCGGCGCCATCGAGCAGGACGCCGATCTCGTCATGTTCATCTATCGGCAGGAAGTCTACGACGGCCCAACGGACAAGGACGGCAACTCGCTCGAGGGCCGCGCCGAAGTAATCGTCGGCAAGCAGCGCAACGGGCCGATCGGATTCGTGAACCTGTTCTTCCACAAGTCGTACACGCGATTCGAGAACTACAGCGCGAAACGGGAAGGATAGTGGACACGGCATCGACTGCCGACGTCGGCGTGATCATCGTCGCGGCCGGCACGGGCTCGCGCACCGGCAGCACGGAGCTGAAGCAGTTTCGATGGGTGGCCGGCAAGCCGATGCTGCTGCACAGCGTGCAGCGGTGCATGGAGCGCAGCGACGTCGCCGTGGTGATCGCCGTGCTGCCGCGCTCGCACGCCGGCGATCCGCCGCCGTGGATCTTTCAATGCGATGTCGACCGGCTCCTCGTCTCCGCGGGCGGACGCGAGCGCGGCGATTCCGTGTACGCCGGCCTAACGGACCTGCCGCCGGAGGTGCGCATCGTCGTCATCCACGACGCCGCGCGCCCGCTCATGGACGCGGAGACGCTCGACCGCGTGATCGCCGTGGCGCGCACGGGTTCGGGCGCCGTGGCCGGCGTGCCAATGACCGACACGCTCAAGCGCGTGGACGATGCGGATCGCGTGGTGGAAACGGTGGACCGCGCGCACCTGTGGCGCGCGCAAACGCCGCAAGCCTTTCCGCGCGACATGATCGAGCGCGCCTACGCCGACGCACTCGCGCACGGCATTCGCGCCACCGACGATGCCGCGCTCTGCGAGCGGTTAGGCATGCCGGTCGCGATCGTACGCGGCAGCGAGCGCGCGATCAAGATCACCGAGGAAGCCGACTTCGCGCGCGTCGAGGCGTTGGCCCTCGCGCCGCAATGACCGCGCCGCCGCTCGCCGTCCCGTTCTGGTCGCCGGCGGAAATCGAGCAGTCGATGTCGGCCACCATCGCGCATCTGCGCGCGGGACGCGTGCTCGCGTATCCCACCGAAACCGTGTACGGATTCGGCGGCGCCGTTGACGCGGAGTCCGTGTCGGCACTCGTACGCCTCAAGTCGCGTCCGCCGGGCAAACCGTTTTTGATTCTCGTCGCGTCGAGCGACATGGTCGCGCGCTACGACATTCAGCTCACCGGATACGCCTCGCGCCTCGCGGCGCGGCACTGGCCCGGCCCGCTCACGCTGGTGCTGCCGGGAGGCGAGCGCCGATTGCCATCTCGGTTGCGCGGACCCGAAGGCGGTATCGCCGTGCGGTGGACGTCGCACCCGGCACTGGCGCGGTTGATCCTCACCTATGGCGACCCGATCACCTCCACGAGCGCGAACCGCCCCGGTGTGCCGCCGGCGATGACGTCGCGCGAGATCGAGCAGCAATGGTCCGATGCGATCGGACGCGGGGTGCTTCGGGTGCTCGACGGCGGGCGCCTCGTGCCCTCGGCAGCGTCGACAGTTGTAGATTGTATGGGACGGCGCCCCCGTGTGATCCGGCCGGGCGCGATCTCCTCGGCGACTCTGCGTGAATCCGTGTCCGATTTGATCGGAGACTTGTGACGCCTCTGCGAGTACTCTTCGTGTGCACGGGCAATACCTGTCGCAGTGCGATGGCAGAATCCATCGCGCGGCGCATCGCGCAGGAGCGCGTGCTCACCGACATCGAGTTCGGCAGTGCAGGCACCGCGGCGTGGGAAGGCGCGCCCGCATCCGATGGCGCGCTGCTCGTGTGTCTCGAGCGACAGACGGATCTCTCCTCGCACCATGCGCGACTGGTGACGCCCGAGCTGCTGGAGCAGTACGACCTGGTGCTGGCCATGGGGCCGCACCACGTGGAACGCCTGGAAGCGTTAGGCGCGCGCGGCAAGGCGTACCTGATCACCACGTACGCGTCGCGCGGCGCGAGCGACCGACCCATCGGAGATCCTTTCGGCGGCGAGCTGGAGCTCTATCGCGACACGTACGTCGAGCTCGATCGCGAGCTGCGCCTCGTCCTCGACCGGATCGACGCGGAGCGAACGCCGGGCGTGTCGTGACCGCTCCCGACATTGGCACGCTCGTGCTGCTCGGCCATCCCGTGCGGCACTCCATATCCCCGGCGTTCCAGAACGCCGCGCTCCGCGCCGCGGGGATCCCGCTCACGTACGAGGCGGTCGACGTGGAGCCCGGCGCGTTAGGCGATCGCGTGCGCGCCCTTGTCGCGCAGCGCGGCGCCGGCAACGTCACCATTCCGCACAAAGCCGCCGTCGCCGAGATGTGCGACATGCTCACGCCGGTCGCCGAGCGCGCGGGAGCCGTGAACACGTTCTGGGTGCAGCAGGGCGCGCTCGCGGGCGACAACACCGACGTCGCCGGCTTCGACCACCTCGCCCGGCGCGTGCTCGGCTCCGTTCCGTTAGGCGCACGCATCGCGGTGCTCGGCGCCGGCGGCGCGGCCGCGGCGGTGTGCACCGCGGTCGAACGCTGGCCCGGCGCGCGCGTCACGCTCTGCAATCGCACGCCCCAGCGCGCCGAAACGCTCGCCGCGCGGTTCCCCGTAGTCGACCGGATCGCCGCCCGTGCGGCCGACGCGGTGCAGGACTCCACGGTCGTCATCAATGCGACTCCGGCCGGTATGGTCGATGACACCGTTCCGGTGGACGTCGCACTGCTGCCCGCCGCCGTCGGCGTCATCGACCTCGTCCATCGAGCGGGCGAGACGAAGTGGGTGCGCGACGCAGAGGCGCGGGGACTCCGCGCCGGCGACGGGCTCGCCATGCTCATCGAGCAGGGCGCGCTCGCGTTCGAGCGATGGTTCGGCATCGAGGCACCGCGCGATGTGATGTGGGAGGTCGCGTGCAAGCGGTAACCGGCGCATGGCGAACCGGAGCGGTACGACGCGCGGCGGCCGTGCTCGGCGAGCTGCTGCTGCCGCGTGCGTGCGTCGCCTGCGCGCGTCTCCTCGATCAGGGTGATCGCGGGCTCGTGTG
>Ga0310811_10005810_pt1 | contig 15689 bp, 11 predicted proteins | sample YCmetagenome_FD_207642 | JGI IMG/M metagenome (GOLD analysis project Ga0310811, IMG submission 207642) | Soil microbial communities from experimental microcosm in Duke University, North Carolina, United States - YC | ecosystem: Engineered > Artificial ecosystem > Soil microcosm > Unclassified ...
CGACCCGGTTCACCGTCCTGGCAAGGAATTCGCGGTCGTGGCTGACCAGGACCGTGCCCGCGCGCAGCCCGGTCACGAAGGTTTCCAGGCGATCCAACCCGTCGAGGTCCAGATCGTTGGTCGGCTCATCGAGCAGGAACAGGTCATAACGACTCAGCAGGAGCGACGCCATCGACGCGCGCGCGGCCTGCCCGCCGGACAGCCCGGTCATCGGATCGTCGAGCCCGGCCTGGAGACCGAGGTCGGCGATCACCGCTTCGGACCGGTCGTCGAGGTCGGCGCCACCGAGCGCGAGCCAGCGCTCGAGCGCGTCGGAATACCTGTCGTCGGCGCCCGGCTCGCCGGCGCTCAACGCGGCCGTGACCTCGTCCAGCGCGGCCTGCGCGGCGGCCACCCCGGTCCGGCGGGCGAGGAAGGCGCCCACCGTCTCCCCGGCCAGGCGGTCCGGCTCCTGCGGGAGATGGCCGACGGTCGCGGTGGCCGGGCTGACCCGCACGCTGCCCTGCTCGGCCGGGATGAGCCCGGCGAGCGTCCGCAGCAAGGTCGACTTGCCGGCGCCGTTCGCGCCGACCAGCCCGATCACCTCGCCGGGCGCGACGACCAGATCGAGCCCGCTGAACAGCACGCGGTCCCCGTGCCCCGCGGCCAGGTCTTTCGCGACGAGTGTGGCGCTCACTCCCGAATGCTGTCATCCCGGTGGCCACGCCGCGCGGTCGGCTCCCGACCGGTGGTCGGGGCGGCCTCGGACCGTGACGGCGGATCCTTCGGGCGCCAACCGGTGGATGAGCCGGCAGGACGGTCACCGTGGTCGGTCGTCCGACACCGCCACGAGCCCAGCGGCGTCGGAGGCGGCCGCGTCGGTCAGCCACGCGGCCAGGTAACCGGCGAAGGAGCAGGCGACCAAGAGCCGGTAGACCGGATCGTCGGCGGTCTGCCAGAGGATGACACGGGCCCGCGCCAGCGTGGTGGCGGCACAGTTACCGGCCCGGAAGGCCCTCGGGTGCAGGTCGAGCGTGCAGCCCTGCTCCAGCACCGCACGGGAGTCCGAACCGGACAGCTCGATCGTCGTCCTGGCCGCCGAGACGTCCACAGTGGACCCTTCTGGGAGCGGCCCGCCGCCGACGGCGAGGAACTCGCCGGGCCCCAGCCACAGGATCGACCGCTCCCCTTCGGTGCGCACCGAGCCCGGCCCCGGCAGCCCCGCCCGCGGGTGGGCGCGCAGGTTCACCATCGTCAGGAACGGGATCTCTTTCATGCCGGTGGGAAAGGCGAAACCCGCCAGCGGACTCCGGCGTGCCGGCTCAGCCATCACGGCGCGTGCCCTCCTTGTCGTAGAACACCGGCTCGGTGATCCTCGCCGCGATCGTCTTTTCGCCCAGCGGAGCCAGCACGGTCTGGCCGATCCGGTTCCGGCCGTCCTTGACCAGCGCGAGCGCGAACGTTCGCGCCAGCGTGGCGCTGCGATAGCTGGACGTCACGTGCCCGAGCATGGGCACGGGCGGCTCCGGTGACACCCCGTCCGCGACGAGTTGTGCCCCCTCCGGGAGCAGTTCGTCCGGATCGACCGGCAGCAGACCCACGAGCTGTTTCCGGTCCGTCCGCACGGTGTCCGGGCGGCGCAACGAGCGTTTCCCGAGGAAATCCTTGCCACGGGAGACGATCCAGGACATCCCGAGGTCGTGCGGGGTCACCGTGCCGTCGGTATCCTGCCCGACGATCGGAAAGCCCTTTTCCGCGCGCAGCACGTGCATGGCCTCCGTGCCGTACGGGGTGATGTCGAGGTCGGCTCCCACGGCCATCACCGCCTCCCAGGTCGCCGCGCCGTACCAGCTCGCGACGTTCACCTCGAAAGCCAGTTCGCCCGAAAACGAGATCCGCGCGATACGCGCCGGGATACCGGAAACCAGTTCGGCCTCCCGGAAAGTCATGAACGGAAACGCGACGGCCGACGCGTCCAGCCGGGGAGCCAAGCGGGTGACGACTTCACGGGAACTCGGCCCGACCACCGCCACCGTGGCCCACTGTTCGGTCACCGAGGTGAACGCGACATCGAGGTCCGGCCACTCGGTCTGCGCCCATTCCTCCAGCCAGTCGAGCACGTTCGCGGCGCCACCGGTGGTCGTCGTCAGGTAATAGCGATCCTCGGCCAGACGCAGGACCACCCCGTCGTCGAACACCATCCCGTCGGCCCCGCACATCATCCCGTACCGGGCCGACCCCACCGACAGCTTCGCGAAACCGTTGGTATAGACGCGATTGATGAATTCACCCGCGTCCCGGCCGACCACCTCGATCTTGCCCAGGGTCGACACGTCCTGGACGGCCACGCCCGTCCGCGCGGCCCGGCACTCGCGGAGCACCGCGGCCTCGCTGTCCTCGCCGTGCCGGGGATAACATCGCGGGCGCTGCCACTGGCCGACATCCTCGAACTCGGCACCGGCCGCGACATGCCAGGAATGCAGCGGCGTCACCCGCACCGGATCGTGCAACGGTCCACGGTCGCGGCCGGCCATCAGTCCGAATCGGATCGGCACCGACGGCGCGCGGAAGGTCGTCGAACCCACCTCACCCGGCGACCGCCGCCCGAGCAGTTCCGCGAGCACGCCCAGTGCCACCACACCCGAGGTCCGTCCCTGGTCCGAACCAGTGCCGATGGTCGTGTACCGCTTGACATGTTCGGGCGAACTCAGGCCGGCGCCGATCGCCCGCGCGATGTCGGCGACGGTCGAATCCCGTTGCAGGTCGACGAAGTGGTCGCGCCAGGTGATCGGCGCACCCTCGCCGGGCATCAGCCAGACCGGGTGCGGTTCGGCCTCCCCGCGAGTCTCGACGACGGGGAGAGTCAACGGCGGCGCGGGGTAACCGACCTCCCGGGCCGCGGCGGTACCGGCCGCCGCCCCTTCGGCCAGGCAGGCCGCGAGGTCGAAGGTGCCGTTCGCGGCGCCGACGACGCTGGTGGCCTGCGCCGCCACAGCGGGCACGAACGCCGCGAGCCGATCGTCCCAGCGGAGCGTGCCGCGTGACTGGCTGAACAGCTCCACCACCGGGTTCCAGCCGCCGGAAACCGCGAGCAGATCGCACGCGATGGTCTTGTGCATTGTGGACACGGCCGTGAGTCGAGCGTCACCTTCCGTGGCGGTGACCCTGTTTCCGGCCAGGATCTCGATGCCGAGCGCCGCGGCCCGCTCCGCGAGGTCGGACGGCGGCGCGGACCTCGTGTCGACGATCGCCTCGACCCGCGCTCCGGCGGCCGCGAGCTCGAAGGCCGCGAAGTAGGCGCTGTCGTTCGTCGTGACCACAACGGCCGCACGTCCCGGCAGGACCGCGTATTCGCTGAGATAGGTGCGTACCGCCGAAGCGAGCATGATGCCGGGTCGGTCGTTGTCGGCGAAGACGATCGGGCGTTCCTGCGCGCCGGTGGCCAGAACGACCCGCCGCGCCCGCACGTGCCACAGTCTGTTTCGCTGCGCGATCAGGACATAGTTGCCGTCGTAATAACCGAACGCGGTGGCGCGACTCAGGACCCGCACCTCGGGCCGCTCCCCCAACGGCTCCGGGTCGAGCGGACCGCCGTCGGGGTCGGGCCGGTCGTCCACGAGGATGACCCGGGCCTCCCCCGCCGAAGCGGCGAGCGCGGCCGCGACCCCGGCCGGCCCGCCGCCGACGACCAGCACGTCCGTGTGCACGTATTTCTTGTCCGAGCGCAGCGTTTCCGCCGCCGGGTCCAGCCGGCCGACACCGCGGAGGGTGCGCGCGCACAATCCCTCGTACAGCTCGACCGTGGTAGCGGGCCGGGACGGCTCGGGCCCGACCTGAACCAGCGCGCACGGTTCGGCCACCCCGGCCGACACGATCCCTCGCGGGCGGCCGCGGTACAGCGACGGCGCGACCTGGATGATCCCGTTGGCGATCATCGCCGACGCCAGCGTGTCCCCGCGGAACCCGGTCAGCTCGACCCCGTCCAGGGTGAACGTCAAGGGCACCGAGCGGTCGATGCGGCGCCCTCCGTTCGCAAGCCTCATGCCCGGCCCTCTCGTTCTCGGCTGAATTCGTTCGTGACGGTGTCGCGGACGGTGGTGAACCAACGGCGGCACCCTGCGGAATGGACCCAGCGTTCGACGAAGGTGCCCTTCGGGTTGTCCCGGAAGAAGAGGTACCGCGCCCAGTCCTCATCGGACAGTGCCTCGGGGTCGGCGGGATAGGCGACGTGCGCCTGCCCGCCGTAGCGGAACTCGGTCTCCTCACGCGGCCCGCACCATGGGCAGGTGATCAACAACATGAACGCTCTCGCACCTCGGTCCTGACTGGTGTCATCACTGGTGTCCCGACTGATGTCATTGCTGATGTCCCGACTGATGTCATTGCTGATGTCCCGACTGATGTCATTGCTGGGGTCACGGCTGGGGTCACTTCCTGGTGACACGGATGGTCGGCGGACAAGGACACTCGCGAACCGGACGGGAGGACACAGCGACCGGAACAGGGGACACGGCGACCGGACGGGAGGACACGGCGACCGGAACAGGGGACACGCGGGGCACGGGTCAGTGGGCGACGGCGGCGGCGCCGTGCTCGTCGATCAGTGCGCCCGTGGTGAACCGGTCCAGGGCGAACGGGGCGTTGAGCGGGTGGGGCTCGCCGGTCGCGATCGTGTGCGCGAAGACCCAGCCCACGCCGGGTGTCGCCTTGAACCCGCCGGTTCCCCACCCGCAGTTGAGATACAGGTTCGCCAGCGGTGTGAGCCCCACGATGGGCGAGGCGTCGGGCGAGACGTCCACGATCCCACCCCAGGTGCGCAGCAGATGCGCGTGCTCGAAGATCGGGAAGAGTTCGAGCGCCGCCGCCATCTGCTCCTCGATCACGTGAACCGAACCGCGCTGGCCGTAGGAGTTGTAGGCGTCGACCCCGGCGCCCATCACCAGTTCCCCCTTGTGCGCCTGACTCACGTAGACGTGCACGTGGTTCGACATCACGACCGTCGGGTGCACCGGTTCGAGCAGCTCCGACACCAGCGCCTGCAGCGGGTGGCTTTGCAGCGGCAGCCGTAGCCCGACGGTGGCGGCGAGCACGCTCGAATGCCCCGCCGCGGCCAGACCGACCCGACCCGCGCGGATCGGCCCCCGGCTGGTTTCCACCCCGGCGACCCGATCGCCGTCGCGGAGGAACCCGGTGACCTCGCAGTGCTGGATCAGGTCGATGCCGTAGGAGTCGGCACGACGGGCGAATGCCCAAGCGACGTGGTCGTGCTTCGCGATCCCACCCCGCGGCTGCCAGGTCCCACCGAGCACCGGGTAGCGCACGTCGGCGGAGACATTCACGATCGGGCAGACCTCGGCCACTTCGTCGGGAGTGAGCCATTCGCCGTCGATGCCGTTGAGCCGGTTGGCGTTGATGCGCCGCCTGCCGTCCCGGACATCCTGCGGGGTGTGTGCGAGGTTGAGCACGCCGCGCTGGCTGAACAGGAAGTCGTAGTCGAGTTCCCCGGGCAGCGTTTCCCACAGTTTCAGCGCGTGCTCATAAAGCGCGGCGCTTTCGTCCCACAGGTAGTTCGACCGGATGATCGTGGTGTTGCGGGCCATGTTCCCGCCGGCGAGCCAGCCTCGCTCGAGCACGGCGACGTCGGTGATCCCGTGGTTGCGCGCGAGGTAATAGGCGGTGGCCAGGCCATGCCCACCGGCGCCGACGATCACGACGTCGTAGGACTTCTTCGGTTCCGGGTTGCGCCAGAGCCACTCCGGGGGTTCCGGCAGGGTGGGGGTCGTCACCGCAAGCACACCGCCTTCCGCTATGCGCGCAGCCTCGCCAGCTGGGGATCGAACAACGGTTCCTCGGCGACCTTCGCGGCGAACCGGTGGCCGAAGTATCCGATGTGGACACTGTGGCCCGGCTCGGCCAGCTCGGCCGGCAACCAGGCGTAGGCGATGGGTTTGCCGATCGTGTACCCGTAAGCCGCGCTGGTCACGTAGCCGACGCAGGCTTCCCCGGCATAGACCGGTTCCTTACCCATGACGATGCCTTCGGGATCGTCCAGCGTGAGACAGCTCAGCCTGCGCCGCACGGTCTCCTTCCGCCTCCTCACGGCCTCCTTACCGATGAAGTCGCCCTTTCCGAGGTTGACCGCGAATCCGAGCCCGGCCTCGTAGGGATCGTGCTCGAAGGTCATGTCGACGCCGAAGGCACGGTAGCCTTTTTCCAGGCGCAGGCTGGAAAACGCACCCCGGCCCGCCGCGATGATCCCGTGTTCCCGCCCGGCCTCCCAGACCGTGTCCCACAGCTTCGCGCCCAGGTCGGCGCTCGTGTACAGCTCCCAGCCGAGCTCGCCCACATAGGACAGTCGCAGCGCGGTCACCGGGACATTGCCGACATGTCCCCGGGCGGCCCGGAAGTAGCCGAGCGCGGTGAGGTCCAGGCGCGTGAGCGGTTGCACGACATCCCGAGCGCGCGGGCCCCAGACCCCGACGCAGCACGTGCCAGCCGTGATGTCCCGCACCACCACGTCGCCGGTCCGATGGCGGCACAGCCAGTCGAAATCGAGATTGCCGTTCACGCCGAGGAGGAAGAGTTCCGTGCCCAGCCTGGTCACCGTCACGTCGCCGCGGATTCCGCCGTCGTGGTCGAGCAGGAGGCAGTAGGTCACCGTGCCGACGGATTTGTCGACCTGGCCGGTGGTCATCCTGTTCAGGAACTCCGCGGCCCCGGACCCGGTGACCTCCAGTCGTTTCAGCGCGGTCAGGTCATACATCCCCACCCGTTCCCGGGTGATCCTCGCTTCGGCCGCCACGATCGGTGACCAGTACCGCGATGCCCACGGGCCCGGCCGCGGGGTTTCGGATACCAGTCCCGCGTTCGCCTCGTACCACTGTGGACGCTCCCAGCCGAAGGCTTCCAGGAAGTAGGCGCCCAGCTCGACCTGTCGCGGGTGGAACGGGCTGGTGCGCAGCGGTCGCGGTTCGGCCATGGGCTGGAGCGGATGCTTGATGTCGTAGACCTCGACGAAGTTCCGGCACCCACGGTCCAGCACGTAATCGGGGGCCAGCTGGTGTGCTTCGAACCGGTTGACGTCGCACTCGTGCAGATCGAACGACGAGCAGTAGCCGTCGGTGATCCACTCCGCCATCGCGCGTCCGACACCCGCCGAATGCGTCACCCACACCGCCTCGGCGACCCAGAATCCCTTCACCTCGGAGGATTCGCCGAGCAGAGGCAGGTCATCGGGTGTGAAGGAGAACAGACCGTTGATGCCTTCTTCGATCTTCGCCTGACGCGTCGCGGGCAACAGTGACCGTGTTTCGCGCCAGGCCTCGGCGAAGTCCTCTTCGGTGAAGGGTCGCACCGACGGCATGACCTCAGCCGCGTCCACAGTGGAGATGTCGTCGACGTCGACCGGCATCGGCCGGTGACCGTAGTAGCCGATGCCGATGGTTTCGAAACGCTCGCGGTAGTAGAGGTCGGACTCCTGATGCCGCAGGATCGGTCGGCTCGCCTCCTCGCGGCGACCGGCCAGCGGTGCCAGTGCACCGGTCCACGCGAGCTGGTGAGCCAGTGGGGTGAGCGGCAGCGGCATGCCGATCATGCGCGCGATCCGGGGACCCCAGATCCCGGCGCAGCACACCACGATCTCGGCGGGAATCCCGCCCCGATCCGTGACCACGCCGGTCACCCGGGAACCGGCCGTGCGGATGTCCACGACCTCGTGCCGCGCCAGGAACCGGACGCCACGCGCAGCCGCGCGGCGGATCTGCGCTTCGACGGCGCGAACGGCCTTGGCGATCCCGTCGGAGGGCACGTGCAGCCCGCCGAGCACGCGCTCACGGTCCAGCATTCCGAACAGCTCGTGACACCGCGCGGAATCGATGACCTCGCCCGGCACACCCCACGCGGTGAGCCAGCCGTGCCTGCGGTGCAGGTCATCGAGCCTGGCGGGGGTGGTGGCGATTTCGAGGCCGCCCACCGGCAGGAAGCAGGGCTTGCCGTCGAGGTCCAGCGCGGAGAGCTTTTCCACCGTGTAGCGGGCCAGCTCGGTCATGGTCTTGGCGGGATTGGCCTGGAACACCAGCCCCGGAGCGTGGGACGAGGAGCCCCCGGTGGCCGGCAGCGGACCTTGGTCGACGACCGTGATCCGGTCCCAGCCGCGCGCGGACAGCTCGTCGGCCAGCGCCGCGCCGACCACTCCCGCGCCGATGATGACGACTCGCGATCCGGCCACCCCGGCCTCCCGGTGCACTATGCGAAACACGCGGCGAAATACGCAACGACTCTAGCCGACAGTCAGTCGACATGTCGACCTGCGGATGGGTGGCGACGCCCGATCTTCTACGCCCCGCCGCCGCGCCCGCGACGCTCACCGAGCCGCGGGACCACCGGTGATCGTCGCCGATCCCCCGGGACGCGATGTGGCTTTTGCCCTGATCGGCCGCTCCCCCGCGGCAGCGACTGGCCGAGGATGGGCGCCGGGAACCCGCCGGAAAATCGGCGACGTCCGGACATCCAGCTTGCGGCAAGGTGTTTTGTTTCACATTCGCAACTGTCGTGCCCGCTCACGGCACGCTGCTGGACCGAATGGATGAACCTACCCGGGAGTCGGTAGCCGGAATTACTTCACTCAGCGGTACGTCGCCGCAGTTCACACCATTTCTCGGATATTTGACACGGTATAGCCGACGATTTGGTGACCTATTGCCAGCGTAACGCCGTGCAGTTGGTTCGATCACGTGACGACGGCCATGATGTTGCGGGGCCTCTTTGCCGTGAGTGACAGCGAAGGTATGGTTCCCGGCGCGAGAGTAACCCGAATGGGCCGTGATCAAGTCGGCCCGCCGGGTTTTCCTACCATGAGTTCACTCGGAGAAACTGCTGGAACGTGTTTGTCAGGCCGTCCCCGAATTTGCCGTGCGTGGATCTCGCCCACTGCTTTGCGGTATATCGGGTCTCCGTGAATCCCATGATATCCGTTCATCCCTTTCGACGCAGGAAGAAAGACATTGGATTTCGACGCGCTTGCCGCTGAACTGCGAAAACTCCGGGAAACCGTTGCCGGGGTCACCGATGCAGTGCTCGCGGCGGTCGACGGGATACCGATCGTCGCCGACGCGGCCGAAGGTCTCGACCCCTTGAAACTCTCCGCGCTCGCCGCCGCCGACCTCGGAATCGCCCGCCAGGCGTCGGAGGTGTGCGGCCAGGGCACGTTGAAGCAGACCGTGGTCTTCAGCAGCGAGGGCTACATGGCCGTCTACGCCATCGACCGGGTGGCCGTGCTGGTCGTCCTGGGAGACAAGGGACTCAACGTCGGGCGTCTTCTGTTCGAGTCCCGGCCGGTCATCGAGCGGATCAGCTCGATCCTGGCCGCCTAGCCGATCACGTCCCGATCACGGCACCCCGGTCCACCACCAGTTCACAGGAGGAGTTCGCGTAATGATGAACATCGACACCGCATTGAAGGAAGCCATGTCGATCGGCGGCGCCATCGGCGTCGCGCTGGTCGACTACGACAGCGGGATGTCGCTCGGCACCAGCGGCGGCGGTGACTGGCTGGACCTCGAAGTCGCCGCGGCCGGCAACACCGAGGTTGTGCGGTCCAAACTGCGGGTGATGGCCTCGCTCGCGCTGAACGACACCATCGAGGACATCCTGATCACCCTGCACCGCCAATACCACCTGATCCGCCTGCTGAACTCGGTGGGTTCTTCGCGGAATTCGCTGTTTCTGTACCTGGTGCTGGACCGTGAACGGGCGAACCTGGCGCTGGCCCGGCACTACCTCAAGCGCATCGAATCGGATCTCCAGGTGTAGCCGCACCCACACGCGAGGAGGTGGTGATGACGGGCGGCGGTTCCAGCGCCGCACTCGGCATCGGCTCGGCGCTCATGACCGACCTCGGGTCCCTGTTCCCGGTGAGGATGAACCTCGCCGGTGATGATCTGGAGTTCACGTTCGTGCTGTCCAGCGACGGCACGGAGTGGGCGCGGCTGCGGTCCGCCGCCGCCCTGGCCGGCCGGGTGCCCCGCTTCTTCGTCGACGCGGCTGGGCGTCGGCTCCGGATCGAGCTCACCGGGACGGCGGTCGCGGCCTTGATCGTGCCACCGGAGAGTCTGACGCCCGCGGCGGTGAACGCCCCGCACCTCGGCCCGTGGCAGGACCGGATGACGACCGCGGTGCAGCTTGCGGTGGACGAAATCGCGCGGATGCTGTCGCGGTGCCGGCATCGGGCCGGGGGCGTCGCACCACTGATCGACCTGGAGCTCACCTATGAGCCGGACCGGGCGTACCGCGACCAGGCCGCCGAAGCTCACGAGCAATTCCGGCGGTTCGTCGCCCCGGTCCGGCCCGTGCTGCAACTCCGTTGGCGCTCCGCCACATCGGCGCAGCGCAAGGCATTCCTCGACGAACTGCCCGACGCCGCCCCGGCCCGCAGCTGGTTCCGCCGCCGACGCACCACCAGCATCATGGGGCTCGAGGTGGACCTGCAATCCTGAGCCGCTCCGTACCCACGTCCCGATGCCTACACCCTTCTCCCGTGCCTGAACGGTCCTTCCAGGAAAAAACCGAGGCGGTGGACCGGCGGTCTCGATCATCTTGCTCGGCGAGCAGATGAATGCGACACGCCAATAGGTCTGGACCCGAGTGCGAGCCTTGCGGACTTTTTCGTCCCAGCCGAAAAGAAGGCGCTTTCTCGTTTACCCGGAAAGGGGGGCGGTCCCGGACGCCGCAGAGGCGAGGCGCCGACACGCCGTCGCGGCGGCGAGGACATCGCCCAAGGCAGCCGCGACGGCGTTGGCGTGGATCCGATCAGCTCTTGCCGGTGCCCGCCAACCACTTGCTGACCAGCTCCGGATGCGCGTCGAGGAACTTCTTCGCCGCGGCGTCGTCGGACAACTTGTCCACGGCGATCGACCTCGCCACCTCGTTCTGCTCCTCGTTCGTCCAGCTGAAGTTCTTCACCAGGGTGTAGGCCGGGCTGTGGGAGTCGGTGAACTTGGTGGAGACGATCTTGTCGAGCGCGTAGGGCGGGTAGTCGCAGGCCACCTTCTGCGGGTCGGAGTCACATCCGGGCGTGTATGGGGGAAGGTTCACCTTCACCAGCGGAACCTCGTTGAAGAACCATTGCGGCGAATAGAAATACGCGAGCAACGCTGTCTTGTTCTGTTGCGCGGAACGGAAACTCTGGATCAGCGCCGTCTCGCTCCCGCCCTGCACCACCTTGTAGTTCAAGTTCAGGTTCTTCACCAGTGCGGCGTCGTTCGTGACGTACGACGGGTCGCCGTCGAGCAGTTGTCCCTGGTCCCCCGACTCGGAGGTCTTGAACAGCTGCGCGTACTTGTTGAGGTTGTGCCAGTCGGTGATGTCCGGGTACTGCTGGGCCATCCACGGCGGCACATACCAGCCGATCACACCCTGCAAGCCGTCCGAGCCCGCGTCCTGCGCGACCTTCTCGTTGTCGATGTACTGCGTCTTGAGATCCGGGTGGCCCCAGTTCTCCAGGATCGCGTCGACCTGGCCGCTGGCGAAACCCTGCCAGGAAACCTGTTCGGTGATGTTCTGTTCCTTGACGTCACAACCGAGCTTGGTCTTGGCGAGGTAGGCCACGACCGCCGCGTCGGCCTCGTACCCCACCCACGGGTTGACCGCCAGGTTGAACGTGCCGCAGGAAGCCGACGAAGCGCCGCCGCTCGCCGACGACGAGGTGTCGCCGACCTTCGCGCCACCACAGCCCGCCAGCACGAGGGCCAGCGCGGCCGTGATGGCCGCGAGCGGACGTAACCGCGAGAGTCCCATTACGGTGTCCCTTCTGTGAGATTGCCGCTGGTCAAGCCGAGTGCAAGCGGCTACGCGCCGGTGGTCTCGCGGCGCGCCGCGGCCTGCGTGATGCGGTCGAGCGCAATGCCCAGCAGCACGATCGCCACGCCCGCCGCCAGGCCCTTGCCGAACAGGCTGAGCTGCGAGAAGCCGGCGACGACGTCGTAGCCCAGCGCCCCGCCGCCGACCAGGCCGCCGACGACCACCATGGCCAGCACGTAGATCAGTCCCTGGTTCGTGGCCAGCGCGATCGTGCGCGCCGACATCGGCAGCTGGACCTTGGTGATGATCTGCCAGGTGCTCGATCCCGCCGAGGTCGCCGCTTCGACACTGGCGGCAGGCACCCCGCGGATCCCGTCGGCGACGATCTTGACGGCGACCGGCGCGGCGTAGACCACCGCGGCGATCACCCCGGTGAACCTCGTCGCGGCGAACAGCGCGATGAACGGGACCAGATACACGAACGGCGGCATGACCTGCGCCGCGTCCAGCACCGGCCGCAGAATCCGGTCGGCACGGTCGCTGCGGCCCAGCCACACGCCGAACACCAGGCCGAGGATCATCACCAGCACGGTCGCCACCAGCGTCGCGGCCAGGGTGCCCATGCTGTCCTGCCACAGCCCGGTGCCGATGATCAGTCCCAGGCAGGCCGCCGCGGTGAGCGCCGCCGCCCGCCCGCCGACGACCAGTGCGATGCCCACGATCGCGGCGAAGGTCACCCACCACGGCGACGTGTCGAGGAGTGTCTGAAGTGGATTGATCCCGAAGTCGGTGACGAAGTTCTTGACCGCCGCGGTGATCGGCGCCAGTTCGGTCTGCACCCAGCCCGTCACCGACGCGGCGAACTGCTTGATCGGGGTGCCGATGTCCACGACATCGGGGAACTGCGCGGCGTAGAGATAAGTGTAGGAAAGATAAATCGCGAACACCGTGATCACGGCGCCGGCCGCGATCAGCGGGCGACGCAGTTTCGGCCCGAACCGCGACGGTGCCCGGTTCGCGGTTTCGACGCGCACGCTCGCCGCGGTGGTCACCCGGTCCAGCACCACGGCCATGACCACGATCGCGAGACCGGCGTTGAACGCGGTTCCGACGTCGAGGCTTTCCAGTGCCTGCACCACGGTCTGCCCGAGACCGGGCGCGGCGACCAGCGCGGCGATGGTGACCATGGACAGCGCGGCCATGATCGTCTGGTTGACGCCGATCACGATGGTGCGCTTGGCCATCGGCACCATGACCTTGCGCAGCGCCTGCCAGCGCGTCGAGCCGAGCGAAGCCGCGGCTTCGAGCGTTTCCGCCGGTACCGAGGAGATGCCGTGCGCGGTGAGCCGGATGACCGGGGGCATCGCGTAGATCAGCGTGGCGATGGTCGCCGCGGCGGGGCCGATCAGGAACAGCAGCGTCAACGGCGCCAGGTAGACGAACGTCGGCATGGTCTGCATGAAGTCGAGGATCGGCGTGATGATCTTCGTGGCGCGCCGGGACACGCCGGTCCACACCCCGAGCGGGATGCCGATGACCAGTGCGACCAGCACGGCGGCCAGCGTCAGCGCGAGGGTGTCCATCGCCTCCTGCCACAACCCCTGCAGGCCGATGAACACGAAGCCACCCAGCGCGAGCAGCGCCACCCGCCAGTTCCCCCACACCCACGAGACGAACGTGACGATCGCGACCACGCCGAGCCAGCCGATCAGCGGCAGCGGCCGGTCCCCGGCCGGCTGCGAGATGAGCGACTGGAACATCGTCACCAGCTGGGACGTGCCCACCTGGATCTCGTTGAAGAAATAGAGAAAGACCGGGTTGCTGTTGCGGTCCGCGCCGACCGCGGTGTTGAGGTGGTTGAGGCTGGTGTGCAGGCTCGTCACGTCCGAGGCGGCGAGACCGAGGGTGGCGCGCCCGCGGAAGGCGGCGAACAGCGCGATCCACGCGACGACGATCAGCACGACGGTACCCCTGCGGTTCAGTCGTCCGGTCAGCCGGTGGGGAAGGGAGATCGCGGCCACGGGTCAGTCACCGGCCACGATCGCGAGGATTTCCTCGTCACCGACGATGCCGAGAAGCACACCGTCGCGAACCACCTTCACCGGTTTTTCCGCCGCCAGCACCATCCGGGTCGCCTCGCGCACCACCACGTCCGGCCCCAGTTCGGGGCCGTCGAGATCGTCGCCGGCGCGGGGCGGGCGCATGATCCACTTCAGGGTCAGCACGTCCGCGCGCGGCACGTCCCGCACGAAGTCCCGGACGTAGTCGTCGGCGGGGGCGCCGACCAGTTCGTCACCGGTGCCCAGTTGCACCATCTCGCCGTCCCGCATGATCAGGATGCGGTCGCCGAGCTTGAGCGCCTCGGAAAGGTCGTGGGTGATGAACACCATCGTCTTGCCGACCTCGTTGTGGAGGCGGATCACCTCGCTCTGCATGTCGCGCCGGATCAGCGGGTCCAGCGCGGAGAAAGGCTCGTCGAACAGCAGCACGTCGGGGTCACCGGCGAGCGCCCTGGCCAGGCCGACCCGTTGCTGCATGCCGCCGGAAAGCTGGTCGGGATAGGACTTTTCGTAGCCGGAAAGGCCGACCAGCTCGATGACCGCCCTGGCCCGTTCGGTGCGCTCGGACCGGTTGACGCCGCGGATTTCCAGACCGTAGGCCACGTTGTCGATGACCCGGCGGTGCGGCAGTAACCCGAAATGCTGGAACACCATGGAAAACTTGCTGCGCCGCAACTCGCGCAGCCGCCTGGCGTCCGCGGCGAGGATGTCCTGTCCCTCGAACACGACCTGGCCCGTGGTCGGCTCGATGAGCCTGGTCAGGCATCTGACCAAAGTGGACTTTCCCGAACCGGACAATCCCATCACCACGAACACTTCGCCCGGAGCGACGTCGAAGGACACGTCCTTGACCGCCACCACGCAGCCGGTCTGGTCCATCACTTCGCGGCGGCTCTTGCCCGCCAGCTCCGGCGTCGCCGGGATTCGCGCCGCTCTCGACCCGAAGACCTTCCACAGACTTCTCACCGAGATGACGGGCTCGGCGGCCCCGGTAGTGTCCTGGACGGCTTCGTGGGTGGGTGCGGCCACGATCAATAACCTCTTCTCGCCGCGTTGCGTATTACGCACCTCGGTTCCGGTTAGGAGACAGAATGTTCGGCGAAGCGGCGAGAGTCAAGGGCGGACGCTGTTTCGACTGCGTTAGGTTCTGACAAACAGAGCACGTTTCCGGCCCGCCACCCACCCGGTCACGAGCGGTGCGCCGGTAACCCGCGACCGTCCGTCGGTCCGGGTGTTCACGCAGGTGAGCAGGTGATCACCGACCGGCCCGGCGCCCCTCACCGACCCGCCCCTCGGGGCCGGGCCACCCCAGCGATCGTGAGATTCGCCGCCCCGCTTCGATCACGTGCTCCGACAACCCGGCGACGCGGTCCGCGGGCAGTCGGAAGGTGGGTCCGGAGACGCTGACCGAAGCCGCGACCCTGCCGTCGGCTTCGGCGATCGGCGCGGCGACCGCGGTCAGTCCCGTTTCCAGTTCGTCCACCGCGACGGCGAAACCGCGCCGGCGGACCAGACCGATCTCGGCGCGCAGGGCGGCGGGATCGGCTATGGTTCGTTCGGTGAACCGCGCCAGGGGCTTGTGCAGCAGTTCGGCGAATCCGGCCGCGGGCAGGTGGGCCAGCAGCACCTTGCCGTTGGAGGTGGCGTGCAACGGGATGCGCTGGCCGACCCAGTTGTGCGTCCCGATCGCGCCCCCGCCGGTGACCTGGTCGACGTAGAGCGCGGCGCCGTCGGAAAGCACGGTGATGTTGACCGTCTCCCCGGTCCGCTCGGCGAGCCACTCGACCGCCGGGCGCCCGCGCTGCACCAGATCGAGCCGGGTCGTGACAGCGCCCGCCAGCGTCAGCACCCCGA
>Ga0310811_10005811_pt1 | contig 15689 bp, 16 predicted proteins | sample YCmetagenome_FD_207642 | JGI IMG/M metagenome (GOLD analysis project Ga0310811, IMG submission 207642) | Soil microbial communities from experimental microcosm in Duke University, North Carolina, United States - YC | ecosystem: Engineered > Artificial ecosystem > Soil microcosm > Unclassified ...
CGACGTCCCTCGGCGGCTCGAGACGCCGGAGTTCGTGCTCGAACCGCTCGGCCCCGAGCACAACGCCGAGGACTACGACGCGTGGACCTCGTCGCGGGAGCACATCCACGCGACGCCCGGGTGGGAAGACAGCCGTTGGCCGAGGGAGATGACGCGGGACGAGAACCGCGGCGACCTGCAGCGCCATGCGGACGACTTCCGCAACCGGACGGGGTTCACGTACACCGTGCTCGATCCCGCGAGCCGCGACGTGATCGGGTGCGTCTACATCTACCCGCTGCCCGACAGCGACCACGACGCCCGAGCACTCTCCTGGGTGCGGGCTAGCCACGCGCGGCTCGACACCGCGCTCTGGCGCGCCGTGAGCGAGTGGCTCGCGTCGGAGTGGCCGTTCGGCACGGTCGAGTACGCGCCACGCACCTAGCTCCAAGCAATCCTGCCGCCCGATCCGAGGTAAGCGGGCGGGTTGCTTCTCGCCCGCCCAGCCTACGATGAGGGCGTGCCGGGAGACTTGACACCGTTCCCACCGCCCGGGCAGGACCTCATCCGGGAAGCGAAACGGCCGGGTCAGGTCGCGAGCGGGGTCCGCGTTCCTCGACGCGCGCGCATCCTCTTCGGCGGCTGGTGCGCGGCCCTCTTCGGCCTGAGCCTTGCGTTCACCCTGGCGATCGTTCACCGCGCCGTCTCGAACGGAGCGCAGCGCTTGCCGGGCCACTATCTCGTGGGTGGGGCGTGGCCGCCGGTGCCTCGTTTCTGTTCGTCGCCGCGCTCGGAGGGCTCGTCGTCTTTCCCAGTCGAACGCCGTGGCACGTGGCGTTGCTCTGGCCCCTCCTGAGCGGGCCGGCGGTCGCCACCGGCTACTTCTTCGGCCTGACGGGCCAGATGGAGTCGGGAAGCACCCTTTGCGATGCTTCCGCAAACGGCTCCTGCGACACGGCCTGGGGCCTCGGCGCCGTCGTCGTCGCGATCGCGTCGGCGATCGTCCTCGGAACCCTCTTTGCGGCGGCCTTCACGACAAAGCGGCTGGCGACCCGGATTCGACTTCGCTGAGCCGACCCCGTCGGCGCCCAGGCCGATTCGTGCGAGGATCGCAACGATGACCGAAGGACGCATGTCGTGGAACGGCCACGAGACCTGGTACCGCGTCGTGGGCGACCTCGACTCGGGGCCGACGCCCGTCATCGTCCTGCACGGCGGCCCGGGTGCCGCGCACGACTACACGGAGCCGATCGCGGATCTGTCGAGGTTCGGCCGCGGCTGCGTGCTCTACGACCAGCTCGGCTGCGGCAAGAGCACCCACCTGCCGGACGCTCCTGCCGCGTTCTGGTCGCCGCAGCTCTTCAAGGACGAGCTCGTGGAGCTGACGAGGCACCTCGGCGTCGCCGGCCGGTACGCGGTCGTCGGCCAATCCTGGGGCGGGATGCTCGCGATGGAGCACGCGCTCGACCAGCCGCCCGGGCTGCGCGCGATCGTCGTCGCCGACTCGCCGGCGAGCATCCCTCTCTGGGTCGAGGAGGCGAATCGGCTCCGCGCCGATCTTCCGCAGGACGTCCAGGACACGCTGACCCGGCACGAGGCAGACGGAACGACGGACGACCCGGCCTACGAGGCGGCCGTGCGGGTCTACTACGACCGGCACCTCTGCCGCATCCCGTGGCCGGACTGCGTGGCGCGCAGCTTCGCGCAAATGGCCGACGATCCGACCGTTTACCACACGATGAACGGCCCGAGCGAGTTCCACTGCATCGGCTCGCTCAAGACGTGGGACATCACCGACCGGCTGCCGGAGATCGCCACGCCGACGCTCCTCGTCTCCGGCCGCCACGACGAGGCGACCCCGCACATCGTCGAGCAGATCCACTCGCGCATCGCCGGCGCGGAATGGCAGCTCTTCGAGGCGTCGAGCCACATGCCGCACGTCGAGGAGCCCGACGCGTTCCTCGCCCGCGTCGAGGCGTTCCTCGCGACGATCGACTAGCGAGCCACCGTCGCCGTCTTGATCCCGTCGAGCTTCGGGAAGCTCTCGTCGAGCCAGGCGTTCCCCTGCGCCTCCATCTCCGCCTGGTGAGAGGTGGGGGCCTCGCCGTAGCCGCTGTAGAAGCGGTCGACGACACCCATGCCCCGGGTGACCGAGCCGATCGGCGCGAAGCCGCCGGAGTCGAGGCTCGAGTTGTCGGCGAGATTCACGAAGAGCTGCGTCGTCCGGGTGTCCGGACCGGCCGACGCGAACGCCACGGTGCCGCGCACGTTGTGCCGCGTGACCGGGTCGTCGCGAATCGTCGCGTCGCGCCAGGCCGCCGAGACCTTCGGATCGGGGCTGATCCCGAACTGGACGACGAAGCCCGGCACGACGCGGAAGAACTTCACGCCGTCGAAGAAGCCCGCCTTGGCGAGGTTGTAGAAGCGGTCGGCGCCGTGCGGAGCCCAGGAACGATGCACGGCGACCGTGAAGCTCCCCTTCGTCGTCTCGAAGGTCACGTCGAAGCGCTGCGGCGCCTTGGCCGTCAGCGATTTCGGGTCGACGGCCTTCGACGCCGGCGCGGACGTCTTCGCGCCGTCGCCGCCGCAGCCGGGAAGTGCCGCGACGGCACCCAGGGCGAGAGCGGCGAGGACGAGCCGGCGCACGCGCGCACGCTAGCGTCTGGGGCTACGCTGCTGCGGTGCGGCGAGCGCTTCTCCTCTGTGTCGCCGGGCTCGTAGTCGCCCCGTCTGCGGCTGCGTCGCAGCAGACCGGTTTCGCCTTCGGCCGAAGCGGCGGGAACATCCGTCCGTACACGGTCGTGATCGCCGCAGACGGCCGGGTGACCGTCTCGGGGCCGGTACAGGTCGGGCGCACGCGGCTCACGCGGGCACAGCTCGGCGGCCTCGCGAAGCTCGCCGCCGCCGTGCGCTTCGGGATGCTCCCGAAGTCGACGAGCTGCGCCGGCACCCTGCCTGACGTCGCGGGCACGTTCGTCCGCGTCGGCGCCCGCACGGCGCGGGTCCACGGCGATTGCGTGCCGCGCTTCACCCGTCTGTGGAAGGCGCTCGCCGGCGCCGTCAAGCTGGGCTAGAGATTCCGTCGCCAGAGCAGGAAGCCGAGCGGCAGGATGCCGCCGAGCACGAACCATGGCGCGAGGGGGATGCGCGCGTACGCCGACACGTGCGTCTGCTCCTTCGCGTGACCGACGATGTCCCGGGTCGACCGCACGATCCCGGCGAAGTCGCCCTCGTCGAACGCCGGGCTGCCGCCCGTCGTCGAGGCGAACCGGTCGAGCGCGGTCCCGCTGCCCGGATCGGAGACGTAGTTCGGGTCCGGCCGCCCGCTGCGAAGGAAGATCTGCTCTCCCGGGCGCCACACGTGCACGAACACGGTCGGGACGCGGCGGCGAAGAGTCAGCGTCAGGAGCGGAGAAACCTGCGACGACTCGCCGTCCGTCAGCACGACGAGCACGCGTCTCTGCACCCCGTTCGAGTAGAAATGCGACTCGGTGAGCGGGACGAGTGCGGCGAACGTCGTCGCGCGACTCGAATACGTCTGCGTCGGGGGCGGCTCGTCCACCGCGATCGCCTGCATGACCGTGCGCTCGAAGAGGGTCGCGTCGGTGGTGGGAAGCAGATTCGGCAGCGAGCGATCTGTCATCGTCGCCACGCCGATCGGCACGTCCGGCAGCGCATGCTGCAGGCGGAGCGCCAGCCGCTTGGCGCGCGCGAGCCGCGTGGGCCGGCCGGGCGCCGACGTCGCACGCATCGAGAGCGACGTGTCGAAGAGGACGAAGATCTGTGCGTCCGCGCGCTCGCTCACGAGCCGGTTGTGGATGACGACCGGCTGCGCCGCGGCGACGGCGACGAGCGCCGTCAGGAGGACGAGAGCCGCTCCCGCCGAGACGGCCGCACGCGGCCTGGCGGCGACGCCGCCGAGAAGGCGCCGCACCTGAGCGGCCCGGCGTCTGCTCGCGACGAGCGCCGCGACCGGAAGCGCGCCCGCGAGGACGAAGAGCGCGTCGAGCGGGGTCAGAAACGACATACCGAGGAACGCAACCATCAGTAGCCGCTGCCCCCGGTGCCGGCGGCGCGGCCGCGGCCGAAGCCGAAGCCGCGGCGTGCATCGTTTCCGAGCTTGCTCTTGCCCGGACGCTGGAGGCGCAGCACGAGCTCGAGGTTCTCCTTCGCGTCCGCATTCCCGGGGTCGATCGCGATCGCCTGCTGGAAATAGCCCCGGGCGCGGATCAGGATCTGCCTGACCGCGTCGCTGTCGTTCGACGGAGCCGGCGTCGTGACGACGAGGACGCCGAGCAAGTTCGCGGCGAGCGAGCGCCTGCCGGTGTCGAGGTCGCTCGAGATCAGGCTCTCGAGCCGGTTCTGTGTGACGGCGCGGAGCGTCTCCGCGTCCTGCGTTCCAGCGGCGTGTCCGACGTGGCTGTACCAGAAGTACTGGAGCGCCCGGCGGAACTGCATCGTGCCGCCGGTGCCGATGAGCGCAGCGGCCGGATCGCCGGGCAGGAGCGTCGCCGGCGTCCAGAGATCGCGATGCGAAGGCAAGGCGCGGAAGCGGACGTCGTCGCGTGCGACGGTCGTGTCCCAGGTGTGCGCGTCGACGGCGAGCAGCACGAGCAGCGCGGCTCCGAGCACGCACAGCGCGCCGACGAATGCGAAGGTGTGCCGGCGGATCCGCCTCACAGGCGTCCGTTCCAGCGCTCGTTGCCCGCGAGCAGGAGGACGAGAGCGGCCCCGAGCAGCAGGAGCGCCCACGGCTGCGCCGCCGCGACGGAGGCGGCATGCCGCTTCGCCGTATGCGTGAAGACGCTCGGGTCGACGAGCGAGCCCGCGCCGAAGAGCGCCGTGAAGCGCGCCACGTCGCGCGTCGTCGCGAACAGCGGCACGATCCTGAGCGGGATGTGCTGCGCGCGAAGCGTCGAAGCCTCCTGCTCGAGGCTCGGTTGGTCGCTGTTCGAGTCGTCCAGGTCGCTCACGAGGAGGATCGCCCCGTGCCGGAGCCCGGCTCGGCGGAGCGCGACACGGGCCATCTCGAGCCCGGTCGCGACGCGGGTCCCTCCCATGAACGTGTCCCAAGGCGTCTGGGAAAAGACCGGTGTGCCTCCGTAGTAACGGGCCGGGATGTAGTAGGGGATGAACTGGGCGAGCGCCCCCGGCGGCGAGTTCGGGGGCAGGAGCTCGTAGGCCGTGTCGGAGAACATCACGAGGCCGACCGACTGGTTCGCATTCACGATCCCCCGCAGGGTCGTCGCGACGCGCGCGTAGGTCGGCCCGGAGATGCTCGCCGACATGTCGAGCGCGACGACGCCCGTGTGGACCCCCTGCGGGAACACGGCCGCCCGGCCGGCGCCCGCCGAGCGCGCCGTCAGGAAGAGGAGCGCGAACGTGCCGACGAGCGCGGCGGCGAGCACGACACGGACGAGCGACGTCCTCTGAGCAGCCGGGTGGACGCCGGCGAGGTCGGCGAGCGGCACGGACGGTTCGCTCCGCAGAGTCCGCACTCTCATTCGTGACCTTCCTGCGTGCCCCGGGCCTGCTCCGCGAATTCCTCGACCTCGTCGTCCTCCGGCGTGCGCCGCGACCAGGCGAGCTCCCGTGCGGTGCGCGTCAGCTCGTCGGCCCGCTCGATCCCGAGCTCCGCCGCGACACGTTCGAACGCCTTGCGCTGAAGCGTCTCGTCGCCGTGCTTGTGCGCGTACTGCAGGACGGCGAGAGCGCGCTCGAGCGTCGTGCCCTGGTCGATCGCAAAGGCGGGGCCGGCGCTCCGCGGCCGCAGGACGAAGTACCACCGCCGCACAGACCAGGCGGCCGCCGCAGCGAGCACACCGGCGAATGCGAGCGCGAGCCAGAAGAGCAGGTCGGGGGAGAGGCGATACGTCGGCGACGCGAGCGGCGTGATTCGGGCGCGCCAGTTGAGCCGGCTCGACTTCCGGAGGAATGCGGCGACGCCCGGGCTGACCTGGGACAGCACCTCGACGGGAGGCCAGCTCGAGTTGATGCCGAAGAGCGGCTTGCCGTTGGGCGCGACGTACTCGATCCGCGCGGCGCGGAACCGGAAAACGTGGAACTTGTCGCTCGGCGGCACACGCGGCACGCACGGCGAGGTGACGCAGCGGAGCGTCCACGTGTACGTCACCTGCTCGAAGCGTCCGATGCTGAGCCTGAGGATCGTCGGCTGCCTCGTCGTCGACCGGTACGGCGCGAAGCTCGCCACGACTCGCAGCCGCGCCGGGTCGATCCACTTCGTGTCGGCGACGACGGCGAGCTTCGCGGTCACCGAGTCGCCGAACAGGTGGACGGTGGGGGAGATCGTCGCGTACGCCTTGAAGGGCGTGCCCTCGCCGACCGACGAGCCGGAGTTGAACACAGGCAGGCTTCCGGCCGCCGGCGCGGCGAGCACGAGCGCCGCCGCCGCGACGAGGAGCGCGCGCCTCACGCGACGGCTCCGCGCCACATCTGCCGGATGTCCGCCCAGCGCAGGAACGCGGCGAGCGTCTCGCCGAGATCGTGCGAATGGACCGTCACCGGCTCGAGTGCCAGGGAGCGGAAGTCGCGCACGAGCCGCTCCCAGCGCGCCTCGTGCACGTCGCGAAGGCGCGCAGCCTCCCGCTTCGTCAGGTAGACGGGAAACACCCGCGCGGTCTGGGGATCCGCGTACGGGATCGCGACTCCGCCCACGGCCGGGAACGTCCGCTCCCAGACCGGGTCCTGGACGATCACCGGCACGACCTCCCAGCGGTGCTCGAGCGCCCGCTGCCACAGCTGCAGGTCGGGCGGGACGACGAAGTCCGAGACGACGAAGACGAACGCCTGCATCGGGAGCTCACGCCGGTGCTCGCCGAGGAAGTCGAGGCCGCGCGACACCGTGTCGGCAGGCGCGCCGAATGCGCGATCGTAGGCTCCGGACTCCGCTCGCGCCTCCGTGCGCGGCGGGCGCCAGAAGGGCTCGCCGTCCGCGAAGTCGAGATAGCCGGTGAGGCTGCGGGCGGCCCGCGCGCTCGCGCCGATCAGGTCGACCGTGGTGAGCAGGGCGCGAGGCTTGTCGAGAGGGCGGAGCTCCGAGGCGGGAATCGACATCGACGGGCGGCGGTCGCAGAGCACGACGACCCGCGGCGCCTCGTCCGCGAACCGCTCTCGGACGATGAACTCGTCGCTGCCGCGTGCCGCGGAGAGGCGGGCCGACGCTGCCCAGTCCATCCAGCCGACGTCGTCGCCCGGCCGGTACTCCCGGGTGCTCGCGACGTCGGAGCCGACGCCCCGCCGGGCGCTGCGAACGCCGCCGAACGCGAGCCCCACCACCCGGCGCCTCGGCACCAGCGGGAAGACGGTGGCCACGGAGTCAGCCCGACGCCGCTGCGGGGACGTCGAGATCGATGTCGAAGCCCGGCTTCGGCGCGGCTTCGAGGCAGCGGGCGAGCACCTCGAGGCTCGCGGCCTCCCACCCGATGTCGCGGAGCTCCGCGAGGAAGCTCGGGCGGAAGAGGATCCGGTGCATGAGCACCGGTACGAAGAGCTGCTCGACGTCCTCGGGTGTCACGTAGCGGCGCGAGTGGAGCACCGCCCACGCGCGCGCGGCGCGGTTCAGCGCGAGCGTGCCCCGAACCGAGCTCCCGATCGCGACGAGGTCGAGGCCTCTCGTGGCGCGCGTCAGGTCGACGATCCAGCGCGCGACTGCCTCGTGCACGAACACGCTCGCGACCGACTGCCGGAGGACGGCGACCTCGTCCAGGCCGATCGCGGGGCGCAGCCGGCCGAGCGGGTGGCCGCCGAGCTGCTCCTCGACGATGCGAGCCTCGTCCTCCGCCTCGGGGTAGCCGAGCGTCGTCTTCACGAAGAAGCGGTCGAGCTGCGCCTCGGGCAGCGGAAACGTGCCCTCGTACTCGATCGGGTTCTGCGTCGCCATCACGAGGAACGGCTCGTCGAGCAGCCGGGTCTCGCCGTCGACCGTGACCTGCTGCTCCGCCATGGCCTCGAGCAGCGCCGACTGCGTCTTCGGCATCGCGCGGTTGATCTCGTCCACGAGCACGACGTTCGCGAACACCGGGCCTTGCCGGAACTCGAAGTCGCGCTCCTTCTGGTTGAAGATCGAGAGGCCGGTGACGTCGGTGGGCTGGAGGTCGGGGGTGCACTGGATGCGGGTCGAATGCGCGCCCTCGATCGAGCCGGCGATCGCGCGCGCCAGCACCGTCTTCGCGGTGCCGGGGACGTCTTCGAGGAGCGCATGGCCGCCGCACATCAGCGCCGCGACGACGAGCTTGATCTGCTCGCGCTTCCCGTGCACCACCGTCTCGATGTTGTCGAGGAAGCGCTCGGCGATCTCGGTCGCCCGGCCCAGCTCGTCAGTGGCCACTCAGACCTCCGGTAGGTAGGGGACGTCGACCTGCACGGGGTGCATCGGACAGTTAGACGCCGAACGCACGATTTCGATTGAGCCGGACTTTCGGTTATATCGATACGAGTGACAAGTCGTGTCAAGGGCGGGCGTCGGAGGTCCCGTCAGCCGCCCACCACGAAGGTGCTCTTGCCGATCAGGGGGCCGTAGCGATGCTTCGCGCGCGGCCCGAGACCGGGCCAGACGAGCCAGATGTAGCGGCCGGGGCGAAGCCGAGGCAGGTGCAAGCTCGGTCCCGCGGGCCACGTCGTCAGAACCTTGGCTCCGCGTAACCAGAGCTGGACGTTGTAGTAGGTCGCGTGCGGGACGGCGCGCCAGCGCAGCGTCGTTTCGCCTCTGATGTGCGCCGCCGCACGGGGCGAGAGGAGCGGCGGCGAAGGGGTCGCGACCCCTTTCGCGAGGCTCCTGTTCCCGGCCACGTCGAAGGCTGTCACCACGTAGCTGTAGCGCTTTCCGTTCCGGGCTTTCCGGTCGGTGAACGTCGTCACGCGCTTGCCGTCGTAGACGGTCACCGGAGCGCCGCCGCCCGTACGGACGATCGTGATCGTCGCGACGTCGGCCGAGGCACTCCACGTCATCGTCACGGCCCGGTCGAGCGCGTTGAAAACGACCTTGTCCAGCTTCGGTGGTGTCGAGTCGAACTTGAAGGCGAACGAGCCGTCGGGGCCGGCGTTCCCCGCGTTGTCGCGGCAATGTCCCGTCAGCGTCGCGGTGGCATCGTTCGGCTTGTCGTAGCTCGGCGCATCGCAGGACGCGATCCCCGACGTCGCGTCCGAGCCCGAGAACGACACGACAAGGCGATGGTTGTACCAGCCGTTCGAATCGGGCGGGCGGTCGGGCGTCCCCGACGGCGCAGCCGGCGGAGTTGCGTCGTAGCGGAGCGGGAACGAGGCAGAGGCCGTGTTCCCGGCTTTGTCGCGACACGTTCCGGCGACCGAGGCCGAGCCGCTGTCGGGTCCCGAGTAGCTCGCCGACGTGCACGTGTCGACACCGGAGACCGCGTCCGAGCCCTGGAACGCGACATCCACGGGATGGTTGTACCAGCCGTTCGCATCCGCGCTGCGTGCCGAGGCGGAGAGGCCGGGCGGTGTTGCGTCGAACTGGAACGAGAGCGTCTTCGGAGCGGAGACGTTGCCGGCGTTGTCGGTGCACGTCCCCGTTGTGGACGCAGTACCGGAATCGGGGCCGGAGTAGGTCAGGCTGGTGCAGGAAGCGATGCCCGACGTTGCGTCCGTTCCGCTGACCGCGACGCCGACCGCGTGGTTGTACCAGCCATTCGTGTCGGGGGGGCGCTGTGCGGTGATCGCTGTGGCAGTCGGCGGCGTTGCATCGCGCTTGATCGTCACGTCGAGCCTGCAGCACTGCGTACCGCTCACACTCACGGTGCAGGTGATTTGCTGACCGGCCGTGTCGGAGGAGATCGTGACGTTGCCGCAACCCTGCGGATTGCTGGAGCCCGCCGGTAGGACGAACGAGACGCCGACGTCGCTCGTGTACCAGTGCGAGTCGCACGCCGAGGTGACGCCGGCGGCTGTGCAATTCGCCGTGATGCCGTCGGCCCGGGCGGCCGCAGGTAGAGCGAGCGCCACGGCGGCGAGCATGAGCCCGGCGAGCGCCCGCCTCTTCATCGCGCCGCCTCGCGCGCCGCCCCGGCCACGAAGGCGGCGCTGAGCAGGACGAGGAGCGCCACTGCGAGGGCGAGCGTGCGCGACACCCGCCGCGGCGGCTCGACGGCGGCGGTTGCAGCTGCTGCGACTCGCGCCCCGAGACCCGGAGCAGGATGGACGGGTACCCGAAGGGGCTCGACGGCGACCTTCCTCGCCGTATCGGCGGCCTCCGGCTTTTGTCGGCGGGCGGACGAATGGGTGACCGGAGTGCGGCCGAGGCTCGACGGGGCGAACTGCCTCGTCGATGCGGGCCGTTGCACGGCCGGGGCGGGGCTTGTGTCGGCCGCGGGCGCCCGCAGAGCCGGCGCGGGCGGCGAGAGCTTCGGGTAGGGATCCGGAGCCGGCGCGCTCGGGGACGGGCTCGGATCGGGAGACGCGACGGCCGCCCCGGCCGTCGGTGCTCCGAGCGCCGTGACGAGCCCTGCGAGCAAGGCGACGCCCACCCACCGGCGAGAACGCAGCCGCAGCAACGACGAGCTACCGGTCCCCACAACCGACACTTCCCCTCGTTGCACCATCACGTTGCTTCCCACACAAGGTACCGCCGTTTTTTGCGGAGTTACACCCCTCGAACGGAGAGGTGCGGGGCCCCGGACTGCGGCCAACCCGGGGCCCCTGCCTCCCTGGCTAGAACATGAGCTGCATTCCGCCCGGGAGGGTCCTTGCGAGGTTCGGAGCGGTCGAGCTGCTCTCAGCCTCGTTCGACTGCTCCGTCTTCCCACCGCCTCCGTAGCTCCAGATGCGGATCGGGTCGCTCGAGTTCGAGGCGCCGATCTGCGTCGCGGAGCTCAGCGCCGCCGCGATCTGGTCGACGCCGACCCACTGGCCGAGCGCCTGCACGCGCCGCACGTAGCACCCGCACCTGGAGGACAGCTGCGTCTGGGTTCCGATCTGGGTCGGCGAGGCGAGGTTCGACGCATCGGCTCTCGAGGAGGCTTCGTTCTCCTGCTCGAGCGCTCCGTCGTTGCCGCCGCTCGCGATCCGGACCGGGTCGGCCGAATTGCCGAACGAGCCGCCGCCGCCACAACCGCACTCCGAGCGGCCGGGCAGCTGGAGCGCGGACGACGCCGCGAACGCCCCCTGCCAGATCGACGACTGCTGTCCGAGCGCCTGCACGCCGCTTCCGACCTGCGTCTGGCTCCCTGACTGGGTCGTCGGGGCGTTGTTCGCCGCCGAGGCGGACGACTCCGCCTCGTTCGACTGCGACACCGCGCCGCCGTTCCCCCAGCTGGCGATGCGGATCGGCCCGCTCTCGTTCGTCGCTCCGATCTGCTTCGCCGAGGAGAGAGCTGCGGCCAGCTGGCCGACCTCACTCGACTGTCCGAGTGCCTGCACCGCCGGGCCGGTGGAGCAGCCACAGCCGGAAGGCGCCTGAACCTGGCTTCCGGACTGCATGACCGGTGCAGCGTTCGTTGCCGACGCAGAGGACTCCGCCTCGTTCTTCTGCGTCAGAGATCCGTCGTTACCGCCCGAGGCGATGCGGATCGGATCGCTCGTGTTCGTCGCGCCGAGCTGGGTCGCCGAAGAGGCCGCTGCCGCGAGCTGATCGACGTTGCTCGACTGGCCGATCGCCTGAACGGCCGGGCTCGTGCTGTGGCATCCGCACGAGGAGCCAGGGTCGCTCTGGGTTGCCGTCTGCGTCACCGGGGCGGTGTTCAGCGCCTTCGCGGAGGACTCCGCCTCGTTCGACTGGGACACCGAGCCGCCGTCCCCCGGGCTCAGGACGCGCACCGAGAGGTTCGAGTTCTCGGGCTTGACCTGGGTTGCCGAGGACAGGCCGGTCGCCTTCTGCGTGGTGTCCGCGTTCTGCGTCGAGGACTGGACGCCGGAGCCGCTCCCCGCCTGGGAGCTGCCCTGGGTCGTCGCCGCCGTGTTCGTGGCGTCGGCGGACGAGGATGCCTCGTTCGACTGCGTGACGGCACCGTCGTTACCGGGGCTCAGGACCCTCACCGAGATGTTCGAGTTGCTCGGCTGGACCTGGGTCGCGGACGATGCCGCAGCCGCGGTCTGGTCCGTCGTTGCGCTCTGCTGCGACGACTGAACGCCGGCGGTGCCGGGCGCAGACTGCGACGCAGCCTGCGTCGTGGGCGCCGTGTTGGCCGCCGTGCCGGCCGACGAGGCGTCGTTCGACTGCGCCGACGGAGCGGCGGTGGGGGCCGCGGCCGGAGCCGCAGTCGCCGGAGCCGCGGTCGCCGGAGCCGTCGCGCCCGTGCCGGCCGCCTGGAGCGCCCCGGCGAGGACGTCGTCCAGCTTGCCGGACGTCACGCAGCCGCAGCCCAGCGACATTGCCTGGGTTGCGTTCTGCGTCGTCGACGCGGTGTTCGCCGCGGTCGCGGACGACGAGGCCTCGTTGGACTGCGAGACTGCGCCGTCGTTGCCCGGGCTGAGCACGCGAACCGAGATGTTCTGGTTCGACGGATCCACCTGGGTTGCGCTCGATGCGGCGAGCGCGGCCTGGTCCGTCGACGACGACTGCGTCGCCGACTGAACCGGATCGGCCGCGAACGCCGTGCCGGTAGCCGCGGTGAGAGCCGCGACCATGGCGGCGAGCGCCGTGATCAATCGTTTCATCGAACAACTCCTTTGATATCGCTGGTATCGCGCGTGATAGCGCGCGTGCGAAACGCGGAGCCTCCGACTTAGCCGGGCCGGCTCGGGATCTCGTCGACGCGGGCACGCGGGGTGCGCCGGCTAGGCGGAAGCCGGAGAACCGCGAGCCCTGGGAGTTGCAGAAGGAGCCAAGCTGTGAGGGCGGCGACGACGCCGGAGGCGGAGCCGCCCCCGGGAGGCCCGTCGCCGCCGCCGCCGATCGGCAGCGGCGGGAAGGCGAGGACGTGGAGCGGTTGTGTGTCTCTCGCCCGTCGTCGCGTGGCCGGCCGATCGCGCTCGCCCATGCGGGGCGCCGCCGTGACGGTCGAGACGGCGGCTGCCGCGGCCCACGGCAGCTCTTCCTGCGGCGCACTCTGCCGGGAGCGCTCGAGCGGCCCAGCTGCGTGTCGCGCGCTCCCGGCGACGGGGAACGGCGCGATCCGAGGCGTCGCCGCAGGCGGGATCGCCCGTGCGATCGCCTCGGGCGCGAGGCCGGGGACTTCGGCGCCGACTTGCGGAATCGGCGGCGGAGCGACCGGAGGCTCAGGGAGCACGACGACGGGAGGCTCGGGCGGCACGACGGCCGGTGGGTCGGGCGGCTCCGGCGGCGTGACCTGCGGGAGCTCCGGGGCAACGGGCGCGACGACCTCCGGCGCCGACGGTGAAATGAGGTCACCGGATTCTGGAGGAATTCCCGCACCGGATGGCGGATCGGACGCGGTCGAAGCTGCACAGATCGTATCGAGGTTCCAGGTCCAGATCCATCCGGTAATGCCGGTATCGATCGTCTGGGTGGTATCAAAGCCGGTGATATCGGCGCAGGTCCAGGTCCAGTTCCAGATCCAGGTCGAGCGGACGCTCGGGGAATCGGCGGCGCCCGTTGCCGGCTGCGCTGCGGTCGGGGCCTCCGCGGCCGACGCGTCGGGTGCCGCTGCGGGCGTTGCCGGCTGCGCGTCGGCCTGATACTGCGTTGCGGGCGGCTGGTACTGGCCCTGCGCGGACGTGTCGGCCGCGATCGTCTGTGTGACCTGCCCGTCCGACCCCGGACTTGCGACGCGGATCGAGACTGCGACGTTCGCCGGCGCGACCTGCGTCGCGGCGCCCCCCGTCGAGGCCGCCTCGGTCGTGCCGGCGCCCTGTGCCGCGGTCTGCACGCCGCTTTCCGCCTGGCTCTCGATCGTCTGGGTGACGTCGCCGTTGTCGCCCGGGCTGTTGATCCGGACGGAGACGGCGAGGTTGGCCGCTCCGAGCGTCGATGCCGCGGCGTCCGTCGGAGCAGCGGCGTCGCTCGTGTCCGGCACGGTCGGCATCGACACCGTCGTCTCCGGCACTGCGGGCGTCTCGGGCGCTGCGGGCGCCGCCGGGACGACCGAGGGGGCAGTGGCGTCGTCGGCACGGGCCGGGAGCGCGTAACCGAGCGCGAGCGAGGAGGTTGCGAGGACTGCGAGAGCGATGCGGCGCGCGTCGGGCGTGATTCCGGGACCTCCTCGGTCGCAACTCGTTCGGATGGGAAATACCCACGCGCCAATAGACATATGCAAACAACGAAAATTCACTTGAACTTTCTGCAAACAAAGAGGAAGATCGAAGTCTCTTGGGCGGAGTGGATCGTCCTGCGGATCTGGTCAGCAGTCACCTGCCGCTCGTCCGGAGGCTCGCCCGACGCTACTCGGGTTGCGGAGAGCCGCTGGACGATCTTCTGCAGGTGGGGTCGCTCGCCCTTGTCGCGGCGGCTCGGCGTTTCGACGCGACGCGCGGCATCCCCTTCGCCGCCTACGCCGCACCGACGATCGACGGTGAGCTGCGGCGGTACCTTCGCGATCGTTCGGGCCCGATCCGGGTGCCGCGCCGCGAGCAGGAGCTTGCAGCGGCGCTGCGGAGGCAAGCGCACCTCACGGCGCAGCGCCTCGGTCACGAGGCATCGCTCGACGAGACCGCGGCGGCCGCGGGAGTCTCATTGCACGAGGCGCGCCTCGCCCTCGACGCCTCGGCTCGACCCGTGCCGCTGACGGCGGTTGAACGACGCGCGAACCCGGCTGCGGAGGAAGAGATCGAAGCGTGCGAGCGCCGTGCACTCGTCGCGGACCTGCTCGCCGTGCTCACGCCGCGCGAGCGGGCGCTCGTGCTCTTGCGCTTCCGCGGCGACCTCTCTCAGGGCGAGATCGCCCGGCGGCTGGAGATCTCGCAGAGCCAGGCGTCAAGGCTCCTGGCTGCTGTGCTCCAGAAGCTCCGACGGGCGCTCGAAGCAGATGTCGGCCGCGCGGCGTGAGATTGTCGTACGTCTCTCACGCGCCTAGACTGGGCTGATGGAAGCGGCCGGCTCTCCGCAGGAGCCCGAGGCGCCGGGGCGCAAGCGCACCGGCGCGCACAGCGGACGGCTGCTGTTGCGGATGCCCGAGTCCCTGCACGGCGAGCTGGCACGTGCCTCGGAGCGCGCCGGGGTCAGCCTCAACGCCTTCATCAACGACGTCCTCGCCGGCGCGGTGGGAGCACAAGCCGCCCGGGTGCGGCCGGCTTCCCGCGCCGCACGCCCGGGACGCGGCCGACGCCGGCCGCTCGAGCGCCTGCTCGTCGCGAACCTCCTCGTCGTCACTGCAGTCGGCGCGCTGGCGGTCGTCCTGCTCGTGCAGGCGTTGCGCTGACCCCGCGCGCGGGCGCTCAGTCGATCTTGAAGGCGGCGTGCTTGATCTGCGTGTACTCCTCCATCGAATAGGCGGACATGTCCTTGCCGTAGCCCGACTGCTTGTAGCCGCCGTGCGGCATCTCGGACGTGATCGGGAGCAGGTGGTCGTTCACCCACACGGTGCCGAACTGGAGCTTGCGAACGGCGTTCATCGCACGGCCGACGTCCCGCGTCCACACCGACGCGGCGAGGCCGTAGCGGACGTCGTTCGCCCAGCGGATCGCCTCGTCGTCGTCGGCGAAGCGCTGCACCGTGACGACCGGGCCGAACACCTCGTCCTGCACGATCTCGTCGGTCTGCTTCACGTCGACGACGACCGTCGGCTGCACGAAATAGCCGCGCGAGCCGTTCGTGCCGCCGCCGGTCAGCACGGTCGCGCCCT
>Ga0310811_10005812_pt1 | contig 15687 bp, 10 predicted proteins | sample YCmetagenome_FD_207642 | JGI IMG/M metagenome (GOLD analysis project Ga0310811, IMG submission 207642) | Soil microbial communities from experimental microcosm in Duke University, North Carolina, United States - YC | ecosystem: Engineered > Artificial ecosystem > Soil microcosm > Unclassified ...
AATTGGGAGTTAAGAGTAAAGCGTGCCCGCAGCCCTCGCTGGTACAATCGCCGCACGCGCCCGTAGCTCAGTTGGATAGAGCATCGGCCGTCGTCTTCATTCGAGGGGCGTCGCCCCTCGCACTCCTCCACACGCGCCCTCGCTCGCCGCTCCGCCGGCTCCCTCCGGGCGCGTGGCTCGCTCGCGCTGCTCACTCGCACGGCCTCGCTGGTACAATCCCATCCGGCGCCCGTAGCTCAGTTGGATAGAGCATCGGCCTTCTAAGCCGAGGGTCGCAGGTTCGAGTCCTGCCGGGCGCGCCATTTCCTAAAGAATTCGCCGATTTCTCGCTCAGAGAAAATTGAAGGCGAATGTTCATCGAACAAAGTGATCAGTCTCGCGAGTGTGCGCCACAACTCCGCGAATTCCTGACTGACGTGCTCCTGAGCAATTTTGCGAGGCACGTTTGTCGCCGGCCGCACAGACCCTTCAAAATTGTCGCTGATCACCGGCCTGGTAATCCGCAGGTCGCTTTACGCCGAGGATGATGAATGACACTGTGGGTCCGTGAACACGCTTCGCGAGCTGCGCCGTGACGCGTCCCTCTCTCAACGCGCGCTGGCGGAGCTCCTCGACGTGCCGGTCAACACGTTGCGGATGTGGGACAGCGGGCTGCGCTCCGCACCCCCGCACATGCTGCTGCGAGTCCGTAAGGCCATTGCGTGTCACGCGGAACGAACCGAGCTGATGCCCCTGGCGCAGCTCGCCCAGGAATTCCATGTGCCTGTGCGGACCTTGCAGGCGGCGGTCCGCACAGGCCGACTCCCGCTCACTTCTCTGTGAAGTCCGTCTTTGGCCGGCCGAGGCGATTGGCCACGCGCGCAGCCGTCGAGCGGTTCATCGCCCGACACCACCGCTGCTTCAGTGGGCAGGAGACATGCCCGCCTCCCTTGCCGACCGTGCCTGACGACTACGACAAACGGCTCCGGGCCCTGCGCCGTCGGAGAGACCTGACCCAAGACTCCTTGGCTCGTGGTATTGGCGCCGCCGGCAAAAGCTGTGGTCTATCAGTGGGAATCACGCAAGCGAACGCCGTCCCCCGTTCTATGGCAACGCGTGCTACAACTGGACGCGGCGGTGCGACCGGCCGTTATGAGCGCGGCTGACGCAGAGGTCGTTGGCGAATCGGGCAACGCGGCAGACTGACCCCCGTAAGCGCGGACTCCTTGTCCGCCGATCTCACTCAATACTGCGGCGTCAGTCGGGACTCGTCCCGTTCTTGGTACCCCTCCGCCGGTATAATCCAGAAGTTTGGCACTCGTCCCAGGCACGCGCCTCGGCGTCTATGAAGTCACCGCCCAGATCGGCGAAGGTGGCATGGGGCAGGTGTACCGGGCCCGTGACACGAAGCTCAATCGCGACGTGGCGCTGAAGATCCTGCCGGACGCCGTTGGCAACGATCCCGATCGCCTGGCGCGGTTTACGCGCGAAGCCCAGACGCTTGCCTCACTCAATCATCCCAACATCGCGCACATTCACGGTCTCGAAGAATCCAACGGTGGCCGCGCGCTGGTCATGGAACTCGTCGAGGGCGAGGATCTGTCGCAACGCATCGCGCGTGGAGCGATCCCCGTCGACGAAGCGTTGCCGCTTGCCAGGCAGATCGCGGAGGCGCTCGAAGCGGCGCACGAGAAGGGCATCGTCCATCGCGACCTCAAGCCTGCGAATATCAAGGTGCGCCCAGACGGTACTGCAAAAGTGCTCGACTTTGGCCTCGCGAAGGCTATGGAACCTGCCGCGGGCTCGTCGCCGAATGTGTCGCACTCGCCGACCCTCGCGACGCACGCGATGACGCAGACCGGCATGATTCTCGGCACGGCCGCGTACATGTCACCAGAGCAGGCGCGTGGGACGACGGCGGACAAGCGCGCGGACCTGTGGGGCTTCGGCGTAGTGCTGTGGGAGATGCTTACCGGGAAACGCCTGTTCGAGGGCGCAACGGTCTCGGACACGCTCGCGTCGGTGCTGAAGACCGAGCCGGACTGGAATGCGCTCGCGCCAACAACGCACCCCGCCATTCGCCGCCTGCTGCGCCGTTGCCTCGAGAAAGATCGCCGCCGGCGACTGTCTGATGCCGCGGACGCGCGATTGGAGATCGACGAGGCGCTGAACACGCCATCGGCCGCCGCAGACCCTACCCCACCATCATCGGCCGGCTCGAAGCGACAGGTCACCACCATTGCCGGGGGGGCACTCCTGGTGGGCGCGTTGGCGACGGCGCTCACGATGAGCGCGTTTGTGGGGCGCGCTCCGGCGACGAAGTCCTGGTACGGCGTCTTGCTCGGCGGACCTCAAGTGTCGGTCTCTCCCCGGCCCTCGCCCGACGGGCAGTTGCTCGCCTTCGTAGGTAACGACGTCGACGATGTCATGCAGGTTTGGGTCACGAAGCCCGACACCGGCAATCGCATCATGCTGACGCACAGTCGCGAGCGCGGCTATGTGCAAGGCTGCTCGTGGTCGGCCGACGGAAACCGCATCTACTACGACCGCTGGCTCGACGGCCCCAAAGGCGTGTTCAGCGTACCGGCGCTCGGCGGCGAGGAGCAATTGGTGTTGGAAGACGCCATGTTCCCGGACGGGCTGGCGGATGGCAGTTTGTTGGTGGTCCGAGTCAATCCCGAGCATCGGCAACAGCTGTTCCGCTACTGGCCCGACAGCGGCAAGCTCCAAGGCTTCGCCGTCCAGCCGACCGCGGAGCTCTCGGCACCGCGAGCGGTTCCCGGCGGCCGCCTCGCTCTTGTCATCGGAATGGCCACGACGCCCGGCGCCGAACGCGGCGTTCATGCGTGGGTGGTCGATCTGCTGTCTGGCGAGCTGCGTTCGCTCTCCGTGGACCTGTCGAACGCCACTAACTTCTCAATCGCGGCGACCCGGGATGGAACGCGCGCGTTGATCGGATTCAGTTCAGGGAGCCTCTATCGCGTCGTCAGCATCCCTCTCGGTGCGGCCGCAGCTGACAAGGACCGGCCGACGACACTGTTGACGTTGACGCTGTGGGCCAGCACCCTCGATGCGGGCCCCGAGGACAGCATCTACGTCGAGCAGAACGACCGGCCGGTCGAACTAGTGCGATTCGCGCTCGGATCCTCCGTGTCCGACGGGGGCGCCGGGCGCGCCGCCGGCGTTCACGTGGAACGGATCGCGACACTGGCATCCGCGGGCCAGACGCTGCACTCGGATTACTTCGCGGTGTTGCCGGATGGCCGGGCGGTGTGGGCGGAGGTCAACGGCGGACGCCGCCGCGTGATGGTCGTTGAAGCCGGCAAGGATCCGTTGCCGCTGGTCAGCACCAGCGAGGAGACCTGGGGGCCGATGACCGCCGTCGGCACCGGAGAAGTCGCGTTCATGGCCGGTTCCCAGGGCAAGGCCGCCATTGGCGTTGCCGCGTTGGCCAACGGCCGCATCATCCGGCAGCTTGCCTTCGACAAAGGCTTCGTATCGAGCATGGCGGCATCACCCGATGGACATACGATCTATGCGGTGGCGGAGGGGCTGGTCTGGGCAGTACCGGTCTCCGGAGAAGCGCCGCGCAAGATCCGCAGCGGCGACGGCGTGGCGGTAGACATCGCGACGCGCTCTCTGGTGGTCTTCGTGCAACAGCCGGGCGGCAGTCGCTTGATTCGTGTTCCTCTGGGCGGTGGACCGGAGCAAGAGGTCCCCGGGTCGTTTCGTGTTGGCGGTGTAATAGACCCCGGCTCGATTCGCAATGGACGCCTAGTGTCAGCCCTGGCGGGACCGTATTGGTATTGGCCCCCCGGGATCTTCGATCTCGCCGCGGGCACCTCCGAGCGTATCCCCCTCGATTACACGCAAGACTTCCATCACATGGCGTGGACTCCCGACGGCAAGGTCATGGCGGTTGCCGTCGGCTTCCGCGGGTCGATTTGGAAGTTCACGCCGGAAGGCAAATAGCCGAGTCGTGGGCTCGGCCGACGGCCCACACATGAGGGCGTGCCGGCCATCCGCACGAACGTCAAAATGTGTACGCGTCTCTTCTGCGCCTGCACAAAGGGTGTGTTCCTGCTTTGCACCTCGATCGATGGCACATGATGCGATGACAGGCTGCCGTCAGCCCGAAAGACTGCCTTCATGTCGATTCGAGTGATCGAGGTGCCCTATCACTTGGCAGCGCTCCGAGTTGGGATGGGGGCCGGACCCGAGGCACTTATCGCCTCAGGGGCACTGGAAGGAATCTCGGCCCACGATGTGGATCGCCACACGGTGATCGTTCCAAGTGAGGGAGTTAACGAGATCGCCACGTGCTTCATGGTCGATTCCGCAATCGCCGTTGCCGCCGCGCGCAACCGGATGGCGGGCGACAGTCTCGTTGTCCTGGCCGGCAATTGCCACTCGTGCCTAGGAGCGCTCGCCGGCATCGGACCTGACGCAGCCTTGATCTGGTTCGATGCGCACGCCGATCTGAACACTCCCGACACCACGCCGAGTGGTTTCTTCGACGGCATGGCGCTCGCCACGGCGGTCGGCTGGACCTGGAGGCAGTTGGCCTCAACGATTCCAGGCTTTGTAGTCGTCGATGAACCGCGCGTACTTCTCGTCGGCGCCCGACAACTTGACGCAGAGGAGGCCACATCGCTGCGGAACTCGGCGATCCGCCATTATCAACCACCGAGCTTACGGCGAGATGCGACGACAGACCGACAATGGACGCAGACGCTGCGCAATTGGAACTCGCGGTACCGCGTCTATATCCACATCGATCTCGACATCATCGATCCGACCCAATTCGATGCGAACGACTACTCGGTGTCGTCAGGCGTATCTGTTGAATGGCTCGAAACGGCTGTATCAACAATCAGACGTACCTTCGCGGTCGAGGGGATAGGTTTCACGTCGTATGATCCGGCGCGCGACCCGGAACGCCGAGCGGGTCAAATCGTCAATCGGCTCATTCGCGCTGTCCTGGGATAAGCTCTGCCTTCGACTGCCGCCACAATGTCAGGTCCGTATCGACCGAGGGCCTCCCGTTCGCGTGTTCTTATTGATTGAGCCATGCGTGTGTCGGCCAGAAGCCTAACAGGGGCGCGATCCATTACCCCGCCCGCCGCATCGATCTTGCGCATCTGGGCTCGAAAGCGTTCGATCCCTCGGAACTTGGCCTCGACCTCTGACTGCAAACCCGTGAGGTAGATATCGAGCAGTTGGCGATCCAGTCGAGCTTCGGGGGATCGGCTGTCATGCCGAGAGATTTTGCGTGTCAAACTGAAAGTCAAGGCCGTGGCGCCCGGATACGTCAACGTCGTAACCTGGCTCAAAGGGACATCTGTGCCAGTGACCGACAGAGACGTGAGCTCGCCTGCGGATACGGCGTGATCGGACTCGCAATTGCCGCAACAGTCCAGTATGATCCCGCGTCGACCGGCAGAGCGGCCGATCGTTCATGCCTAACCCCATTTTGGCGGCTTCGCCAATGGCGCGCACGCGTCGCGGGTTGTCTTGGGTACGCACCCCGCAGCCTATCGTGTGCGACCGGCAATGACCGGGGAGAACACGGACCACCGCGTCGAGGATGAACCCGCCGGTTCCACGCAAGGGTCCGACTCGGTCACGCGCACCGGCGGTGCCACTCTCGGATATTGGGGGGAGCTGACGCTGATGGCGCGCCTCGGCCGAGGCGGCTTCGGCGAGGTGTACCTGGCATGGGACCCGAAGCTGGCGCGCGAAGTCGCGTTGAAGCTGCTGCGCCACCCATGGTCCGACTCGAGCTCGCGCGCAATCATCCGCGAGGCGCGTCTGCTGGCGCGCGTGCGCCATCCCCACGTCGTAACGGTTTTTGGAGCAGATCGCTTCGACGGCTCTGTCGGCCTCTGGATGGAGTACGTCAGAGGGCGGACCCTTTCTCAAATCGTGCACGAACAAGGTGCGTTTGGTCCCGCAGAAGCAACTGTCGTCGGACTGGAGCTCTGCCGAGCACTCGCCGCAGTGCATGGTGCGGGCCTCGTGCACGGCGACGTAAAAGCTCAGAACGTCATTCGAGAGAGCGGCGGCCGGATCGTCCTGATGGATTTCGGTGCCGGCCGCGAACTCGCGGGAGGCACTCCGGAAAGCGCGGTGGATGCCGCCGGCACGCCCGCCTACATGGCACCAGAGCTCTTTCATGGTTCGCCTGCTTCCATCCAGAGCGACATATACGCCTTGGGTGTTCTGCTCTACTACCTCGTCACCGGTTTGTATCCCGTCGATGCCGGCTCCTCGGCCCAGGCACGGGCAGCGCACGCAAGCAGCGGACGCCGGCTGTTGCGCGACGTGCGTGCGGATCTTCCGTCGGATTTTCTCCACATCGTCGAACGGGCGCTCGCGCCGGACCCGCGCGACCGCTTCGCCTCGGTCGGCGCCATGGAAGCGGCACTCGCGCACGCCGTCAAGGACACGCCCCCTCCGCGTGGCACATCGTTGCTACGACGACCGGTTGCGGCAGCGCTGTTGACGGCCGTCCTTTGTGCCACAACATATGCGTCGTGGAGTTCGTGGGCACACCCGCGGGCGACGCCCTTCAGTGGCACGCCGGTGCGGTCGCTGGCAGTGCTGCCGTTCGTGAATAAATCGGGAGGCGAACAGGACTATTTCAGCGACGGTACCAGCGAACTTCTGACCGCCAAGCTCGCCAGCATTGCGTCCATCAGAGTCACCTCCTACACGTCGACAGCGCGCCTGAAGGGTACGCGCCGTACGCCGCAGGATCTCGGATCTGAACTGCACGTCGACGCACTCCTCAGCGGATCTGTTTCACGGTCGGGCGATTGGGTTCGAGTGAATGCGCAGCTCGTTGAGGCTCGCAGCGGCGAATTGCTGTGGGCTGATTCTTACGAGCGACACCTCACGGATTATTTCGTGCTGCAGGCTGATCTCGTCCGCGACATGGTCGGGAAAATACGCGTTGCATTGTCTGCCGATGAGCAACGCCAGCTCGCTGAGCGGGCCAGCGCGAGCGTCGAGGCCCAGGACGCGTATTTGAGCGGTGCGGCGGCGATGCAGTCACTCAGCGAAGCCGGCCTGACGTCAGCGGTCGGCCACTTCAAGCGGGCGATTGAGCTTGATCCGCAGTACGCGCGTGCGTATGCCGGCTTGGCGTATGCGTACACCGTACTGGGCGCCGGGTACTCAGCCTTCAGCCGGGAGGAGGGCTATGCGTTGACGCGTGCCGCCGCGACACGCGCACTAGAGCTCGACGAGCGTTCGACGAGCGGCCATTATGCGATGGCGCTGGTGAACTTCGATTTCGAGTACGACTGGCCGGGAGCGGAAGCGCACTTGCGGCGCGCCATCGAGCTCTCTCCCAGCGACGCCGACGCGCACCAGCAACTGGGTGTCGTTCTCGCGGCAATGGGTGACCGCGAAGCATCCATCGAGGAAGTGCGCCGGGCGCGGGAGCTTGATCCATTCCTGCCGGAGCGCCGCTCGACGCTGGCCATGGTCCTGTACTACGCTCGCCGGTACAACGACGCGCTGATCGAGCTGCAGGGCGCGATGCAGGCGGACAGTCACCTCGAGGTCGCCAGGTTCGGCCTCGTTCGAGTGTTCGATGCCATGGGAAGGCCTCGGGACGCGCTCGCCCAGTTGGACAGGCTGCGCGAGCGAAACGACGCAGCAGCAAAGGCGGAGCATGCGCGGGTCTATGCGCTCGTCGGGCAGCGAGATCGCGCTCGAGCGCTGCTCCGGACGCTCGAAGACGCGCGCGCGAGTGGGGAGACGCGTGTTGCGCTGGAAAGCCTGGCTCATATCCATGTCGCGCTCCAGGATCGCGACGGCGCGTTCGCGCTCCTCGAGCAGGCATTCAACGAACGCTCGCCGGGGTTATGCTGGCTCAAGGTCGACCCGCGATTTGACGACCTGCACTCAGATCCGCGATTTCCCGCATTACTCGACCGACTTCGATTGAAATAGCGTCATCAGCGATTCAACTTCACGGAGGGAATATGGCCGCCAATCGCACAATTCGGCTCACTGGCCTCGGCACTTCGATGACCGACCGCATCGATGACCTCAAGGCATTGAGTGAAGCCGTCGATCGTGAGGAGGAACGAGAAGAAATCAACAAGTTCATTCAGGTGCTGGAAAACACCCGAGACGAGTGCAAGAACTTCTGTCGCGCGTGGAGCCGTTCCTTCAATGTCGAAGATTGAGCCGCATGACGGGGACGGTGTTCTTCCGTCGCGCGCAGCACGTCGTGTGCTACTGGGATGGTCCCGCGCTCGTGTTCCACAACTACGCGACGGATCGACGTACGAGCGGATCACCCGTGCTGGCGAGAATTCTCGCCCGGTTCGATCGCTGGCAGCCACCTGAGGCACTGAACGACATCCTTCCCGATGCTGCCAGCGGGACGCGCCGCGCTCTGCTGCGGCGGCTCGTCGCGCGATCGCTGCTTGAGCGCTCCGACCGCAGGGTGCCACCGCGCGAAAAACTGCTTGCGGACTGGCGTGACTGGAATCCGGCGGCCGGTTTCTTCCATTTCACCACGAAGGACATGGTTAACGTGCTGCCTTTGGCGGCATCCGAGCGCGAGCTCCGCAGAAAAGCGCGCACGATCCCGATGCCGTACCCGACAAAGAGCTACCCGGCAAGCGTGCCGCTGCCCTTACCCGCACCGAAGGCCCACGGCGAGTTCACGGCCACCCTGCTCGCCAGGCGTACGTGGAGAAATTTCTCAACGGCACCATTGACACAGCATGAGATCGGGACACTGCTGGCGCTGACGTGGGGAATTCAGCGCTGGGGGAGAGCGCATGGGCAGGGCAAGGTCGCGTTGAAGACTTCCCCCTCGGGTGGGGCCTGCCATCCGGGCGAGGTGTATCTTCTGGCGCTGAATGTCCGGAACCTGAGACGCGGTCTCTATCACTACGCTCCCGATCGCCACGTGCTCGAGCGTCTGCGCTTTAGGTGGACAGCCGGACTGATTGGGCGTTATTTGCCGATGCAGCCGTGGTTTGGAAAAGCAGCGGCGCTGTTTCTGATGACGGTCGTGTTTTCGCGCGCGCAGTGGCGATATCCAGTGGCTCGCGCCTATCGCGCGGTGCTCCTCGACGCAGGTCACCTGTGTCAGACATTCTGCCTGACAGCGACATGGCTGGGATTGGCGCCGTTCTGTTCCATGGCGTTCGCTGACTCGCGTATCGAAAAGGACCTAAAGATTGACGGCGTTGGTGAATCGCTGATCTACGTGGCGGGAGTCGGGAGGCGTCCCGAGGGCGGTTGGCGGCCGCTGTCGAGCAGTGGACGAACCGCTCGCCGTCCCACACAGCGTATCGCGTTGGCCGAACTAGAACGTTCAGTTGCCTTGAAACACAGTCCGCACCGTGACGCGCGGCGTATCTGACTCGATTCGAACACAATCGCAGGAACCGGGCGACAGGGGCGACCGCGGCGCACGCCGCGATCGAGGACGGCTTGGGCCTCACCTTCTCCTTCGAGGAACACGTAGCGCGCCCGCCGAACAAATTCGCCATTAGAATCAGGCCGAACAAACGCCAAGGAGACTCATGGCCAAGCACCGATCGAAGCGGACTTCAGCGCCGCGCCCGTACGAGGTTCTATTTCAAATGGTGATCGGCAAGTGGATCAGTCAGGCGATCGGGACCGTCGTCGAAATCGGCGTCCCTGACGAACTTCGGAATGGAGCGCGGCGGTGCAGCGACATCGCTCGTGAAGCCGGAGTCTCCGAAGACGGCCTCTATCGCTTGTTGAGGGCACTCGCGAGCGTGGGCCTGTTTGCTGAAAGCGCCGGCCGCCGGTTCAAGTTGACCCCCATGGGACAGTTCCTTCGCAGCGACCACCCGCAGAGCGCTGCGGGGTACGCGCAGTTTGTGGCTCATGACAGCACGTGGCGGCCATGGGGACAACTGAGCTACAGCGTCAAGACCGGCATGGCAGCGTTCGATCATGTATTCGGCGCACCCATATTCGAGTATCTCTCAAAGAACCCGGAAGCCGCCGCGGTGTTCGACGATGCGATGACGCCGATCAGCGCTACGGAGGCGCGCGCGACGTCCGACGCGTACGATTTCAAAGGAATCAAGACGTTGATGGATGTGGCGGGCGCCCGACGGCAGCTCTTTGAAAAAATCGCCGCTTTCAGTCCGCACCCTGCCTTGGCGTGGTCGCGTCGGTCAGCCGGAGCTGCCGCCAGGGATCCTAATCCGCGGTGATCGACGGCCGGCCAGAATACACCACCGCGCCCTCGAATAAACGGAGCGGCTCACAACCGCAGCCGCGCGCTTTCCGCCGTAGAGCAGCACGCAGACCGCTGATATCATCGCACCACTATGCGGGCGGCTGGCTCTCACTTGGGACCATACGAAATCCTCACTCTGCTCGGCACAGGTGGGATGGGTGAGGTCTATCGCGCGAGGGATCCCCGGCTCGGTCGTGATGTGGCCATCAAGGTGCTGAGCGGAGCAGCGCCGGTCGGCGCGGACGCGCTCGCCCGCTTCGAGCAAGAGGCACGGGCGGCGGCCGCCCTCAGCCATCCAAATATCGTCACCGTGCTGGATGTCGGGTCGCACGAAGGCGTGCCGTTCGTCGTGTTCGAACTACTCGATGGAGAGACGCTGCGCGAACGGCTCGGGCGAGGGCGATTGCCGACGCGGAAGGCGGTCGAATACGGCGTGCAGCTCTGCGAGGGTCTCGCGGCGGCCCATGGCAAAGGCATCGTCCATCGCGACCTCAAGCCGGACAACGTGTTCCTCACGAGAGACGGGCACGCGAAGATTTTCGACTTCGGCGTCGCCAAACTCACCCGTCCGATGCCGGACAGCGACGCGTCGACGCGGCACGAAACGGAGCGGGGACAACTCGTTGGCACGTTCGCGTACATGTCTCCGGAACAGGTGAAAGGCGAGCCGATCGATTCACGCGCCGACTTGTTCGCCTTCGGCGCGACGCTGTACGAGATGCTTGCCGGCGGGCCCGCCTTTCTCCGCCGCACGTCCGCTGAAACGCTGAGCGCGATCCTTAACGATGACCCGAGCGCGACTCCCCGATCAGGCGATCGCAGTGTCCCGCCCGCGCTTGAGACCGTCCTGCGCAAGTGTCTGGAGAAGGAACCGCACGAGCGGTTTCAATCCGCTCGCGATCTGAGCTTCGCGTTGACGGCCGTGCTCAATTCCCTATCGGTGCCGGACCTTTCGGTCGCGTCGCCAGTTGCCAGATTAGGCGTCAAGCCGGTATGGCTGCTGGTCGCCGCGGCTGTTCTCGTCGGTGCGATCGGCGTGTGGATCTACACGCGTGACACGCGAGGGAAGGAGAAGACGGGCCCCCTAACAGCCGTTCCGTTCACCAGCTTCCCAGGCCAGGAGGTTGCGCCGACGTTTTCGCCCGACGGCACCCAAATCGCTTTCGCCTGGTCGCCAGAAGGCCCACAGGATCTTTTCGATCTCTACGTGAAAGTGGTCGGCAGCGAAATCCCTTTGCGGCTCACGACGCATCCTGCGGATTTCATTTCGCCCGCGTGGTCGCCGGACGGTCATCACATCGCTTTTGCCCGAATGAGCTCTCAGGGGAGTGGCATCTACCTCATCTCACCGCTCGGCGGTCCGGAGCGCAAGCTGGCGGATGCCGAATTCGAGTACTTCCTCGAGACGATCATCAACTGGTCTCCGGACGGCAAGGTGCTGGCTTTCTACGACAAGGGACCCTCCGCACAATACGGCATCTCACTACTTGACCTCGCCACACTTCAGAAGACCTGGCGCGCCGCTCCATCTGCGGACTGCATGACGTCATGGGTCCCCGCGTTTTCGCCTGACGGCACTTCGCTCGCCTTTGCGTGCATGGTGACCTACGGCGTCAACGATCTGTTCGTCTCACCGGCGGGAGGCGGAACGCCACGGCGTGTCGCGCGCGTCCAAGGGGACTTCACCGGCATGACATGGGCGCCGGACGGCACGGGCCTGATCTTCGCGTCGGACGGCGATCTCTGGCGCGTTGCTGCCGCCGGTCGTGAGCCGGAGAAGTTGCTGGCCGGGCGCGACGCCTCCATGCCCGCCGCCGCTCGCAACGGCCACCGGCTCGCATACACGACGCAGACTCTGTACAACGTGAACATCTGGCAGCTGCCGCTTGCGGGGACGGCCCATTCTGCCGGAACCGCAACGAAAGTGATCTCCTCGAGCCGCACCGCCGAGCGTCCCACGTTCTCGCCTGACGGCCGCCGGCTGGCATTCGAGGCGAGTCGAACGGGCAGCAACGAAATATGGACCAGTGATGCCGATGGATCCAACGCGATTCCCTTGACCAATTTTCGCGGGCCATGGACCGGCTCGCCGGCATGGTCGCCGGATGGCCAGTTCATCGCCTTCGATTCGCGGCCGGAAGGGCACGCGAATATTTACGTCATGAGATCCGACGGTGGCCCGGTCCGACGCGTCGTGACGGGCGTCGAGGACAGCTCGGAGCCCGAATGGTCGGTGGATGGCAACTGGCTGTACTTCACGGGAACCAAGGGCGGCGCGACGCAGATCTACAGAGTTCCACGCGAGGGTGGCACATCACAACAACTTACGACGCGAGGAGGAACACATCCCCAGGTGTCGCGTGCCGATCGGACACGGATCTATTACAGCCAGCGAGGAAAGGTGTGCACGATGTCGGTCTCCGGAAGCGACGAGCGCTGCCCATCCGAATTCCCGCGTCTGTCTCAGGAGCTTTCGGATGCCTGGGTTATCGACGAGCATGGCATCTACTATATCGATGCTGGGGCGGGTGGTCCCGGCGTCAAGTTTTTCGACTTTAGCAGCGGGCACACCATACGCGTGGCAGATCTTCCCGGGCGACCGCATCCGTACGCCTCGGATCCCGCGCTCGCACCTGATGGAGGGAGGCTTCTGTACGCGCAGCTCGACGCGCTCGCGAGTGACATCATGCTGATCGACACTCTGCGCTAACACTTACATGTCCATGGCAAGAATAGTCCTCGTCGAATCGGCTACATCAATATTCCAAGGACGTATGGCAAGAGCCTCATACCCGATCCCGAGCGGCCGTTCTGTTGCGGGTGTCCCGGGGCGATCCGTTCAATCTGAATCCCGAGCCGTAGCCACCACACGGCGAGCTTGCTCAGCCCATAGAGGGCATGGGCCGAGGCAAACGGGACGCCGTTATCGGTCCGAATCACCTGCGGCAGGCCAAGTTCTTTGAAGGTGCGCTCAAAGACCGTGAAGGCGAACTTCTCCGAGTGGTCAGCAGCCTCGCAAGTGAGCAGGTACCGACTCACGAAGTCGGTGATCGTGAGGGGATAGCAGTACTGGCGATTGCCGAGAAGGAATTCGCCTTTGTAGTCCGCACACCAGCGCCCATTCGGCTGGTATTGTTTCAGAGCGTCGGCTCGGGTCAGCTGTGGCAGGCGCTACTGTTTCAGCGGCCAGTGTTTGGGCGGCGAGCCTCCGACTGGGACGATGCGGTCTCCATCGTGACCTTCTTCGCCGCGCTCGAACAGCACGTAGATGCCGTTCAGCGGTAGTCGAGCGGTATCGAACGGAAACGTGTGCAGCATGCCCGGACGCACAAGACGATGGAGTTCAAGGCAGAGCGTCATTCTGCAAGGCGACGCTTGAGAAAATGAAGTGGCTCAGCGATGCCGAGGCCTTCCATCGGTACGTCGACGGAGCGCAGTCGCGGCGCCAAGTAGCGCCGATACCTGTCCCCAGCCAAAAACACGAAATGGTCATTTTTAACGTCCGTCCGCTGTTGCAGATGTCACGCCCCGCTAAGAGGCTGTATCAAAACCGCGGTCCGACGGTTACCGATGGGCTACTTCGTCGGGGCGCGCGCCTTCAGCTCCTCGAACCAGTTCAAGACGATGTCCACCTTCGCCTGCTGTTGGGATTGCGTGTTTGTCTGGATGAAGTAGAGCCGCGATCCATCGGGCGACACGTCGTAGTTCGGGATTCGATCTCCGACCTTGAATTCTCCCTCGAACAGAACCCTCGGCTTGCCTGGCGCAGCGTCTGCTCCCATGGGCACCACCATGAGTTTCTTGCCCACACGATAGAACAGCTCCTTGCCGTTTCTCGCCCAGACTGGTTCAGCTCCGCCATCAGTGGAAATCTGCATGCGGTTGCCACCACCGGGATAATCCTGAACATAGACCTCCGCTTTTCCCGATTCGTCGGTCTCGAAGGCAATCCAGCGCCCATCAGGAGAAAAGGCCCCCCCAAGCTCCTCAAAGGAAGTTGCCGACAGAGGCTTCGGCTCGCGCTTGCCTTCCAGCGGGAGCAGCCAGAGGTCGCTTCCGGTCCTCGGATCGCTGATGGTCAACAGCAGCGCTTTTCCGTCCGGCGAAACGGACGCTGGATACGTGTCGTTTGTCGTCGACAGAAACGCTTCTTCCGGTGTGCTGCCATCCACGGCCTTCGAATAGAGCTCGAACACGGGCCGTTCGGAAACATAGAAGAGCCGCTTGCCATCCATCGTCCATACCGGATCGAAATTACTCGCGGGACCAAAGGTGAGCCGGGCGAGTGAGCCACGCTCGAGATCCAAGATCCAGACGTCCGGCGCGTGTCCGCCCTCGCGTTGCGCCATCGCGAGCCGCCGGCCATCCGGAGACAACCGGATGCCGCCAAAGGTTTGCAGGTTCTCTCGGATCGTCTGGACTTTGCCGCTGCGGTCCACGGACACGAGCCGCTGTTCGAGTGCGAGTGATGCGGAGCGCACAAATGCCAGTGTGCCGCTGTCAGAGGCGGCGTATTGCGAGACCCCGTTTTGCGGATAAGTGTACACGCCATCGAGAACGGGGGTTGGCGCGCCGGTCGCTTCCATTCTCCGCAGATCGAAGGGCACCGTCAGGAGCGTTTCACCTCTTGCGAAAATCATGTTCCCCGAGACTACGTAGCGGGCAAAAACGCCTCCTTCCAGCACGGTTTTCTGTTCGCCCGTTTTCAGCGATCGGACCGCGATTCGGGATTTTTCCACAGGAGTGGAAAACGCTGTGAAGAGGACCCATTCTCCTCCCGGCAGAATCTGCGGCCACCAGTGGCTCAACTCCCCTTTCGCGCGATCCGGCGACGTCAGCATTTGTGGTGTGCCGCCGGAAGCCGGGATTCTCCAGAGTCCTTCGTTGTAACTCTTCGAGTACACAATCTGGTCGTCGAGTCCCCAACTTCCGCCACCCCATTCCGCGTCGCATAAATCGACGACCGGCCCGCCGTCGATAGCGACTTTCTTCAACTTTCTTCCCGCTGTGAACGCCACCCACTGTCCATCCGGCGAAAGAAACGGCTTGTCAGCCCCGAGCGTCCCAGCAATCGGCTTGCTTTCCCACTGGTCCATCCGCCTGAGAAAGAGCTGGACGTTGCCGTTCTCCCTTCCCACGAAGACCATTCGGGTGCCGTCGAGAGAAAGTGTGATCAACGGATAGCTTTCATCGCCGAATGTCACGTTTTGCGGCAGTTCGAAGTGCAATCGCGACAGGCTTAACGTGGCCGGCCTTGGAGTGAAGAGTTGTCTCCAGCCAACCGCGGCAAGACCCATCGCCAACGCGAGGGCCACTCCCCATGGAAAAAGTCGACTCCGCCCGCGAGCGGGCGCCGCGGCGCTTCCCACGCCGGCGACTGCAGGCACCTCCGGATGCGCAACAGCGTCTTCAATCTCAATACGGGCGTCCGCAATGTCATGCAGGCGGCGCTTGGTGTC
>Ga0310811_10005813_pt1 | contig 15683 bp, 17 predicted proteins | sample YCmetagenome_FD_207642 | JGI IMG/M metagenome (GOLD analysis project Ga0310811, IMG submission 207642) | Soil microbial communities from experimental microcosm in Duke University, North Carolina, United States - YC | ecosystem: Engineered > Artificial ecosystem > Soil microcosm > Unclassified ...
GCGCGGTTCGAATTCCGCTGGCGCGACCAGTTCGCGCTGGCGCTCGATCCGGAGACGGCGCAGCTTTTCCATGACGAAACGCTTCCGGCGGAAGGCGCCAAGGTGGCGCATTTCTGCTCCATGTGCGGACCGAAATTCTGCTCCATGAAAATTTCGCAGGAAGTGCGCGACGCCGCCAAGGGCACCAACGATACTTTGTCATCCGCCGAAATCCGCGCCGCGATGGCCAAGAAGTCCGAGGAGTTCAAGCAAGGCGGCGGCGAAATCTATCTGCACAAGCCTGCGGCGGAGTGATTTTTAAAACGGGGTGTTTTATGGGGCGTTTTGTTGTGGGCGCGCTTTGCGTCGTGTTGCTTGCTGGTCCTGCGGCTGCGATCGAGCCTTTCCCGTCCTCGTTCAAAACCCGGACCATCAAGACCAACGGCACCGAACTGTATGTCCGCGTCGGCGGCAAGGGGCCTGCCGTGGTCCTGCTGCATGGCTTCGGCGATACCGGGGACATGTGGGCGCCGATCGCTGCGAGGCTGGTGACCAATCACACGGTGATCGTGCCGGATCTGCGCGGCATGGGCCTCTCGGCCCATCCCGACACCGGCTACACCAAGGCGAACGAGGCTCGCGACATTGCCGGGGTGATGGACACGCTGAAGGTCGACAAAGCCCAGCTCGTCACCCACGACATCGGCAACATGGTCGGTTATGCGCTGGCAGCGCAGTATCCCGCGCGCATCAGCAGGTGGGTGGTGATCGACGCGCCGCTACCCGGCGTAGGCAACTGGCAGGCCCAGCTTCTCAATCCCAAGACCTGGCATTTCAATTTCTATGGCCCCGACGAGGAGCGGCTGGTGGCGGGCCGCGAGCGCATCTATCTGGACCGCTTTTACAACGAACTGTCGGCGCATCCGGAGAAGATCGACGAGGCGACACGTGTTCATTACACGGCGATGTATGCCAAGCCGCACGCGATCCATGACGCCTTCGAACAGTTCAAGGCCTTTCCGCAGGATGGGGTGGATAACCGGGCCTTCCGCGCCAAAGGCAAGCTGACCCTGCCGGTTCTGGCGCTGGGCGGAGAGAAATCTTACGGCCGGAACATGAAAGCCGAACTGGATGACGTGGCTGTTGACGTGAAAAGCGACGTGGTTCCTGCTGCCGGTCACTGGATCATGGAAGAAAATCCGGACGCCGCCACAAGGCTGGTGCTGGGCTTCCTGAAATAGGTTGGCGCGCCCCGGCTCGTTTTGGTGTTATAAGGAAGCGAGAGGGCGCCTCCACCCGGGAGTTCGCCATGAAGTACGTCATCCTGTCCGTGCTATTGCTGGGCACGCCGTCCGCTTTTGCCCAGGACAAGGTCCCTGCAAATACGGAAGGCAGGGTCTGCATCGATGCCACAAGTGGGACCCGGTACAACGCCCGGCCCATCTCCCAGCATGAAGTGCTGGCCCGTAACGCCATCGGTTCCGAGAAACGCGCCGCGGTGCTGGGCACCACCTGCATTCACATCTACCGCGAATCCACCATCGGACTGCACTCCCTGACCCAGTGTATCGGGCTGGGCGACGACGTCGCGGTGAACACCTTGGGCGGGCGTGGCGAACGCTGTCGCGTCACCAGCGTGAAGCCGGCGGCGGAGACTTATGCGGACGCGAAGTATAAGTGAGAAAAATCCTCACCCTTCGACAGGCTCAGGGTGAGGATGAAGCGAAGCCCTCATGCTGGTCGCACGACGCTGTCGCTAGCGACTGTCGAAGCATGAGGATCTCCTGAACTACCTCAGCGGCCTGTGGCCGGTGATGGCGTTCCACACCGCCAGCACGACAATCGCGCCGATCACCGCCACCAGGGTGGAGATGATGAAGCCGTGCTGTTCATATTGGAAATTGCCGCTGAGGGCGCGAAACAGGAAACCGCCGGCCAGAGCGCCCACCAGTCCCAGCGCGATATTGACCATGCAGCCGCTGCTTTGCTTGCCCATGATCAGGCTGGCCAGCCAGCCGATGAAGGCGCCGAAGACAATCCAGCCCAATATTGTGAACATCGCCGGCCTCTAAGTGACGTTCACATATAACATGACCAGCGTGGCGGCAGCCATGACGGCGGTGGACAGCCAGCCAAGCCCGCCCAGCACCCAGCCGACGCGGAAGCTGCCCATCTTCTTGCGGCTGGAGGCCACGACCATCAGCGCCGCCATCATCGGCACCGCCACCACACCGTTCAGCACCGCGCTCCAGTACAGCGCCTTGATGGGATCGAGCGGCGACCAGTCGATGCCCAATCCCAAAAGAATCGCCGCGCCGATCACGGTATAAAAGCCGCGCGCCTGCCAGGGCATATTGTCCAGGCCTGTCTTCCAGCCGGCGGCTTCGGCCACGCCATAGCCCGCCGATCCCGCCAGCACGGGAATGGCCAGCAGGCCAGTGCCGATGATCCCCAGCGAGAAGAGGGAAAAGGCGAAGCGGCCGGCGATGGGCTCCAGGGCCTTGGCGGCATCGGCGGCGGTGTTGATGTTGGTGGCGCCATGCGCATGCAAGGTGGCGGCGGTGGCGATCATGATGGTCAGCGAGATCAGGTTCGACATGGCCATGCCGACAATGGTGTCGAGGCGAATCCGGTCGATGGCTTCCGGCGCCTGGCGGGGCGCTTCCAGCAGCGGCTTTTCATCCGGCTTCTGGTCCACTTCCTCCACTTCCTGCGCGCTTTGCCAGAAGAAGAGATAGGGGCTGATGGTGGTGCCGAAGATGGCAACGATGGTGGTGGCCGCCTGTTCCGACGGCATCGGCTGAAGCCCGACCAGGCCTTCGGCGATGGCCGACCAGTTCAGTGGCAGAAGAAACATCAGCGCCACATAGGCGAACAGGCTGAAGGTCAGCACCGTCAGGAAACGGGCATAGCGGCGATAGGGGATGAAAAGTTGGAGTGCCAGCGAGATCAGCGCGAAGCCCAGGGTAAAGGCATGCTGGTTGAAGCCCAGCACCAGCTTGGCGGCCTCGCCCATGGCGGCCAGGTCGGCGCCGACATTGATGGTGTTGGCGATGAAGAGCAGGGCCAAAAGTCCCATCACCAGCCAGCGCGGCATCACCTGGGCCATATTGTGGGCCAGGCCCCGACCCGTGACCCGTCCGATCAGGGCGCTGACCATCTGGATCGCCGCCATCAGGGGAAAGGTCAGCAGCAGGGTCCAGAGCAGGCCATAGCCGAACTGGGCGCCGGCCTGGCTATAGGTGGCGATGCCGCTGGGATCGTCATCCGCGGCGCCGGTGATGATTCCGGGCCCCAATTTTTCCAGCAGGGGGGCGCCGTGCACCCGCGATCGCAGGCCGGGTCTGGTGGCGGTCTGGGACATGGAAGGCCGATTATCTCCGTTTGGCGGGGGGCCGGCCGCTGGAATCAGGACACTAGGGGTGACCCATGTTTCAGGATCGAACCCGTCCTGTCCGGTGTATAATGCTTAAGGAGGGGCCATGGAGGATAGCATGATCCGGTATCTTTTGACCCATGCGGTTCTGGTCGGCGCGCTTCTGTGTACCGACATGGCGGCCATCGCCCAACCGCCACCACCGGCGCCGCCGCCACCGGCGGAAAAGGCCTGCCTGCGCCCGGCGCAGATCTACGATTACCACCCGGTGCCCGGCAATCGCGCCATTGTCGTCACCGATCTGGCCCGCAAGCGGTACCGGCTGACCTTCATGGCGACCTGCCGCGAGCTTCAGTACCATATCGCGCTGAGGTTCAAGACCTTCGGGGCGGGCGGCCTGTCCTGTGTCGGCCGGGGCGACCAGATCCAGATGCGCGATCCGGTCAATCCCAATCCCTGCATCGTCCAGAGCATCGACTACCAAACCCCGGCCCTGGACCAGACGGACTCTGCCGCGGCCGCAGCAGCCAAGCAGCGCTAGCCTCCCGGCGGGATGTGCTAGAACGCGCCCCGGCACGGCTTTGAGTCGGGGAGCGGGTTGAGAGGCTATTTTGGCGTCGGGGTCGAAGGCGTGTCCAAGCCCATGAATCTGGGCAACCTGATGCGCATCGCGCACGCCTTCGATGCCAGCTTCTTCTTTTCCGTCGCGCCGCGCCTGAAATTGTCAGACGCCAACAGCGACACCAGCAATGCGGAAGGGGCGCTGCCTTTCTACGCCTTCGAGCATCCCGACGATTTCCGTCTGCCGCTGGGCTGCCGCCTGGTCGGCGTGGAAATCACCGACGATGCGATCGAATTGCCGCGTTTCCGTCATCCCACCCGCGCCGCCTATATTTTCGGGGCCGAGCGCTATTCCCTCTCGCCGCAGATGCTGGCCCTTTGCGAATTCGTGGTGAAGATTCCCACGCGTTTTTCCATCAATGTCGGCATGGCCGGCGCCATCGTGCTCTATGACCGGATCATGACGCAGGGCGGCTATGGCCGGCGCGTCACCCCCAGCGGGGGTGAAGATGTGCCGCCGCCGCACACCTGGGGCGCGCCCTTGTCAAAACCGCGCGATTATTAGAGGTGATTAGGGTTGGAAATCGGCCCACCCAGTCCATATAAGTTCCCAGATGCCCACACCCGCCCTCTCCATCAAGAATCTGCGCAAAGTTTATCGCCGCGGCAATGTCGCGGTGGAGGACTTGTCGCTCACCATCCACGAAGGCGATTTCTTCGGTTTCCTGGGGCCGAACGGGGCAGGCAAGTCCACCACCATCCATTGCATCACCGGCATCGCCAATCCGACATCGGGCACGATCGAGGTCTTTGGGCTGGACGCGGTGAAGAATTATCGCGAGGCCCGCCGGCTGATCGGGCTGTGCCCGCAGGAATTCAATGTCGATCCCTTTGCCAAGCCCGGCGACATCGTGGACTGGGCGGCCGGCTATTTCGGCATGAACCGGGCCCAACGCAAATCCCGCGTCGATTACCTGATGGAACGGTTCGAATTGACGCCGCATCTGAAGAAAAGCTTCCGCGAACTGTCGGGCGGCTTGAAGCGCCGGGTGGTGCTGGCGCGCGCTCTGGTGCACGATCCCAAGCTGATCATCCTGGACGAGCCCACCGCCGGTGTGGACGTGGAATTGCGCCGGGTGCTGTGGAACTATCTGACCGAGATCAACCAGGACGGCCGCACCATCCTGCTCACTTCGCACTATCTGGAGGAGGTGGAGCGGCTGTGCCGCGACATCGCCATCGTCGCCAAGGGCCGGATTGCGCGCGAAGGCACCAAGGCCGAGATGGCCGGAACGCCGGGCAGTCTTGAGCGCGCCTATCTGGTCGCCACCGGGGCGGAAGCCGATCATGTCGCGGGGCAATAGATGAGCGCGCAAGGCATCAAACCCATGGGCGTCAATTGGATCGGCCTTTACACCATCGTGCGCCGCGACGTGCAGCGCATGCTGCGCGTGCCGATCCAGGTCTTTATCGGGCCGTGGAGTTCGGCGCTGCTGTTCATCTTCGTGTTCGGCTATGTGCTGGGCGGCACGATGCGCACCATCGGCGGCCACAAATATATCGAGTTCGTGATGCCCGGCGTGCTGATGATGAACATCATCACCGCTGCCTTCCTGCAGTCCTCGTCGGCGATCTATTTCTCCCGCTTCATCCGCTTCGTTGAGGAAATGCTGGTCGCGCCGCTGTCCTATCTGGAGATGGTGGTGGGCAGCCTGACCACCGTGGTGGTGCGCGCGACCGTCACCGGTATCGGCATCCTGCTCCTGGGTCTTTGCTTCGGCGCCACCACCATCGAATCCTGGCCGCTGTTCGTGTTCTGGATCGTGGCGGTCTCGGTCATCTTCGGCCTGGCGGGCATCCTGGTCGGGCTTTGGTCCAAGAGCTTCGAGCAGCTCAACATGCCGGTGGTGTTCTTCCTGACGCCGCTTTCCATGCTGGGCGGCAGTTTTTTCACCATGAAGATGCTGCCCGACTGGCTGCATTGGCTGCTTTGGGGCAATCCGTTCTTTTATTTCATCAATGGCATCCGCGGCGCCATGATTGGCGTGGACGAGGCGCCGCAAGGGCTTTCCATCGGGCTGACCCTGCTGATGATCGCGGTCCTGGGCGGCCTGGTATGGCGGCTGTTCTCGCGGGGCTATGGCCTGCGCGAATAAGGCATGCCGAGCGGCCGCTTGCAGCGGTAACGCCGCCTCCGCTATCTTCCCGGCTATCAAACAAACGCCCGATTCCGCGCCAATATTCCGCGCAAGCAGGGCAGTGGAGCTATCATGAAACCTATTTTGGGACTTGTCGCGGGCTTGAGCTTGGGATTTGCCCTTCCGGCCGCGGCGGAACCCGCCAATCTTCTGGGGGTATTCGGGAACTGGTCGGCCTTTTCCAGCGGTTCCGGTTCCAACCTGACCTGCTATGCACTCTCCCGCCCGCGGGCCAAGCGGCCGGCCGGCGCCAAGCGCGGCGATATCTATCTGATGGTCTCCGACTGGCCGGCGCGGAAAGTGAAAGCCGAGCCTCAGATCGTCTATGGCTATCAGGGCAAGGAAGGCGGCGCCGCGGCGCTGGCGGTGGGAAGCGACAAGTTCACCTTCTTCATCCGCAACAATGGCAAGGAGGCCAGCTCCTGGCTGCAGCAGCTTGCCGACAACGGCAAGCTGATCGACGCCATGCAGGGCGGCGTCTCGGCCGTGGCCAGCGGCATCTCCTCGCGCGGCACCAAGACCAGCGACACCTACAGCCTGGCGGGCTTCAACGACGCCATGGTCAAGGTGCACGCGGCCTGCAACATGTGATGTCTGAAGTTTCGACAGCTAGCCTTAAGTCACTGATCGGGCTTTCGCCCGAGGCGCTGAAGGCTGCGTTGATCTTGGCCGGCGTTCCGGAGAAGTCGGTGCGCATGCGCGCCAGCCAGTTGTGGAACTGGATCTATGTCCATGGCGCGAAGGATTTCGCGGCCATGTCCAATCTGGCCAAGGACTTCCGCAAGCTTCTGGAAGACAATTTCACCCTGACGCGGCCCGAGGTGATGACGGCGCAACTCTCCAGCGACGGCACCCGCAAATGGCTGCTGCGCACCGGCCCGGGCATCGAGTTCGAAACCGTCTACATCCCCGAAGCCGATCGCGGCACGCTTTGCGTGTCGTCGCAGGTCGGCTGCACCTTGACCTGCCGCTTCTGCCATACCGGCACCCAGAAGCTGGTGCGCAACCTGACGCCCGACGAAATCCTGGGCCAGATTATGCTGGCCAAGGACACGCTGGAGGACTGGCCCTCGACGGCGCCGGGGCGCAAGGTCACCAACATCGTGATGATGGGGATGGGCGAGCCGCTTTATAATTTCGACAATGTCAAAGCCGCGCTGGCCATCGCGATGGACGGCGACGCCATCGCGCTCAGCAAACGCCGTGTGACCCTGTCGACTGCCGGTGTGGTGCCGATGATCCCGCGCGCCGGTGACGAGATCGGTTCGAGCCTGGCGATTTCGCTGCATGCCGTGCGCGACGAGATCCGCGATGTGATCGTGCCGATCAACAAGAAATATCCGCTCGAACAGTTGCTAGAGGCCTGCCGCACCTATCCCGGCGCCTCCAATGCCCGCCGCATCACCTTCGAATATGTGATGCTGAAGGGCGTCAATGACAGCCTGGCCGAGGCGCGCGAACTGGTGCAGCTGATCAAGGGCATTCCCGCCAAGATCAACCTGATCCCCTTCAATCCCTGGCCGGGGGCGCCGTACGAATGCTCCGACTGGGAGCAGATCGAGAAATTCGCCGAGATCGTCAATCGCGCCGGCTATGCCTCGCCGGTCCGCACCTCGCGCGGCCGCGATATCATGGCCGCCTGCGGTCAGCTCAAGAGCGAGAGCGTCAAGGTTTCGGCTGCGGCGCGCGCAGCGCGCGAGGCGGGTCCGGTGGACCCGCGAGAGCAGCCGAAAGCGGCGAGCTTGAGCGAGCCGCCGCGGCAGGAAGCGACGGCTATGGAGAAAATCCAGTCTTCGCAACTGGCGCGCATGCCGCAATGAGCCCGGCGCTCTGATGGGCCGGCTGCTGGTCATCATCGGGCTGGTGCTGGTGGTGGCGGGGCTTGCCTGGCCGTTCCTGTCGCGTTTGGGGTTGGGGCGGTTGCCCGGCGACATCGTCATCCGGGGCGAGCATGGCGGATTCTATTTCCCCATCGTCACCTGTCTGCTGATCAGTCTGGTTCTGTCGGCTATTTTCTGGCTGATCGGGCGGTTTTGAGCGGGGTGGATTTTCAGGGCTAAATCCCTATAGTCCGCCCGCTTTTTCGGGGGAGCGACGGCCAAGCGTAGCGCCAGGCCGCGCGACCATTAATGGAGTCAGCCGTGGCCAAGAAAGACGTCAAAAAGGTCGTGCTCGCCTATTCCGGCGGCCTGGACACGTCCGTGATCCTCAAATGGCTGCAGACCGAATATGGCGCCGAGGTGGTGACCTTCACGGCCGACCTGGGGCAGGGCGAGGAGATCGAACCCGCCCGCAAAAAAGCCGAGACCCTGGGCATCAAGCCGGGCAACATCTTCATCGAGGATGTGCGCGAGGAATTCGTCCGCGATTACGTCTTCCCCATGTTCCGCGCCAATGCCGTCTATGAGGGCGTCTATCTGCTGGGCACCTCCATCGCCCGGCCGCTGATCGCCAAGAAGCAGATCGAGATCGCCGAGAAAGTCGGCGCCGATGCGGTCGCCCATGGCGCCACCGGCAAGGGCAACGACCAGGTGCGCTTCGAGCTGGGCTATTATGCGCTGAAGCCCGACATCAAGATCATCGCGCCGTGGCGCGAGTGGGACCTGACCAGCCGCACCAGGCTGATCGAGTTCGCCGAGAAGCATCAGATCCCGATCGCCAAGGACAAGCGCGGCGAGGCGCCGTTCTCGGTGGATGCGAACCTGTTGCACTCATCCTCGGAGGGGAAAGTGCTGGAGGACCCGTCCCAGGAAGCCGACAGCATCGTCTATCAGCGCACGATCTCGCCGGAAGAGGCGCCGGACAAGGCAACTTATGTGGAGATCGGGTTCGAGAAGGGCGATGCCAGCAGCATCGACGGCGAGAAACTGTCGCCGGCGACCCTGCTGACCCGGCTGAACGCGCTGGGCAAGGCCAACGGCATCGGCCGGCTGGACCTGGTGGAGAACCGCTTCGTCGGCATGAAATCGCGCGGTGTGTATGAGACGCCCGGCGGCACGATCCTGCTCGCCGCCCATCGTGGCATCGAGAGCATCACGCTGGACCGCGGCGCGGCGCATCTGAAGGACGACATCATGCCCCGCTATGCGGCGCTGATTTACAACGGCTTCTGGTTTTCGCCCGAGCGGGAGATGCTGCAGGCCCTGATCGACCGGAGCCAGGAATTCGTCACCGGCAAGGTGCGCATCAAGCTCTACAAGGGCAATGCCACGGTGGTGGGCCGGTCTTCGCCTTATTCGCTCTATAGCGAGAAGCTGGTGACCTTCGAGGACGACCAGGGCGCCTACGACCAGAAGGACGCCCAGGGCTTTATCAAGCTGAACGCGCTGCGTCTCAGAACGCTGGCCATGCGCAAGCGGAACGCGAAAGGCTGATCCCCATGCCCGCCAACCAGGACCAAGTCGATTTCTGGAATGGCAGGATGGGGCATGAGTGGGTCGTGCTGCAGGAGCGGATGGATGCCAATTTGTCCGCAATCCATCAGGCCTTGATGCCATTTGCCGCGCCGCAGACGGGCGAAGCGGTTCTGGACATAGGCTGCGGCACCGGCACCACCAGCCTGGCTCTGGCGGAGACTGTGGGGTCGAATGGCCGCGTCACGGGTCTTGATGTCTCCCGCGAAATGCTGGGCCTGGCAAAGCAGCGCGGTGCGGGCCGTGCCAATCTCGACTTCGTGTTAAGCGACGCATCGCAAGCGGCCTTCCAGCCGGAATATGACCTGCTGTTCTCCCGCTTCGGGGTGATGTTCTTCGACGATCCCGCCGCCGGCTTTGCCAATCTGCGCAAGGCGGCCAGACCCGGCGGGCGCATCGCCTTTGCCTGCTGGCGCACGCCGCAGGAGAATTTGTGGGCCAGCGCTCCGATGGCAGCCGCCAAACCTTTCCTGCCCGATATGCCGCCACCCGATCCGTTAGCCCCCGGTCCCTTCGCGTTCGCCGATGCCGGCCGTGTCCGCGCCATCCTGGAGCAGGCCGGCTTCAGGGGCGCGCGTCTCGAAAAATTCGATGGGGTGATGGACATGGGCCGCGACCTGGACCTGACCGCCGCCCAGATGCTGCGCATCGGTCCGGTGGCCCGCGCCACCGCGGACATGGACGAGGCCGCCAAGGCGAAAGTCATCGCCGCAGTGAGAGAAGCGCTGGGCCGGTTCATCCGAACCGACGGCAGCATCGCACCACCGGTGGCCTGCTGGCTCGTGGCCGCGCGGGCCTAGCCCTATTTCGGCGGTTCGGCGCTGAGAACCGATGTGCGCATCCATCCCGTCAGGTCGCCGTCCTTGACCTGCGCCCAACCATCATCCGTTTGCGAAACAAGGGTTACGGTCGCGCCTTTCGACTCTTTCTTGAGGATAGTGCCTGAAGCCTTTGGTTCTTCACGCAGAATCGAGCCCTGGCGATGCACATAACGCAGCATGTTGCCGGGCGCAGATGCAATCGCCGGAACCGCTGTGGATGCTTTTGTGGATAGGCCTGTGGACGACTCTGTGGATGAAACAGAGCGCGTCACAGCAGGTGCGATAGCTTTCTCGACTTTGCTCTTGTGCTGAAAGGCCCAGACACCCAGGCCACCGATCACCAGCAGAATCGCCAGCCACCCGCTCTTGCCGGCTTTTTTATTGGTCGCTCCGGCTCCCGCCGACGCTCCGCCGACCTTCTGGCGATAGGACAGGCCCGTGCCGGGAATGCCGGCATTGGCAGTGATGCCATCCTTGCCGATATTCACGTCGGCGCCGCGCGGTCCCAGGCTGGTGGAGACACCGGACTTGGACAGATTGATCCGGACACCAGGCAGAATGGAAATCCGCTTCTGGAAGCGGAACCCCATCAGACGTCCACCGCGGCGTAGAGCGCGTTGTCCTGGATGAACTCGCGGCGGGGATCCACCACATCGCCCATCAGCTTGGCGAACAGCTCGTCGGCCTCGTCGGCATGCTGCACCTTCACCAAGAGAAGGGAACGCGCATTTTCGTCCAGCGTGGTTTCCCACAACTGCTCGGGATTCATCTCCCCCAGGCCCTTGTAGCGCTGCAGCCCCAGCCCCTTGCGGCCCCATTCATAGATGGCGTCGAGCAGTTCGGACGGCGAGCGGATTTCCTTGGTTTCGTCCTTGCGCTTCAGGGTCCCGGCTTTCAGATAGGCCGTCTGCAGCTCGCTCGCCATCTTGTCCAGCCGGCGGGCGTCGGCAGACGAGATCAGCGCGCCGTCGATCGCCACAGCCTCACGCACGCCGCGCACCTCGCGCCAGAATTTCAGGCCGCCATCGGCCGTGGGTTCGCCATGCCAGCCCCGCTCGAATTCCTCGCTCAGGCTGTCGAGCCGCTGGGCGATATAGGTGGCCGCTCCTGCCGCCTTGGCGCTGTCGGAGATGATATCCGGATTGAGCGCACCGGCGATGGCCGCCTGCTCGATGACAAAGCGGGGATAATGGCGCGGGAAGCCGTTCAGCGCCGCCACGGCCTGCCGCGCATGGGCAATCAGCTCGTCCAGATGGGCGCCGGCGATGGTCTCGCCCGAATGCAGGGAGAGGCTTGCCCCCGCCGCGCCTTCGGCGATCAGATAGTCCTGCAGCTCGGCTTCGTCCTTCAGATAGCGCTCCGACTTGCCGCGGGCCGCCTTGTAGAGTGGCGGCTGGGCAATGAAGACATGGCCGCGTTCTATCAGTTCGGGCATCTGCCGGTAGAAGAAGGTCAAGAGCAGAGTGCGGATATGGGCGCCGTCGACGTCGGCGTCGGTCATGATGATGATCTTGTGATAGCGCAACTTGTCGGGATTGAACTCCTCCCGCCCGATGCCGGTGCCCAGCGCCGTGATCAGGTTCACGATCGCCTCGCTGGACAGCATCTTGTCGAAGCGCGCCCGCTCGATATTCAGGATCTTGCCGCGCAGCGGCAGCACCGCCTGGTTGGCGCGGTTGCGGCCCTGCTTGGCGCTGCCACCGGCGCTGTCGCCCTCGACGATGAAGATCTCGCACTTGGCGGGATCGCGCTCCTGGCAGTCGGCCAGTTTGCCGGGCAGGGAGGCGCCGTCCAGCGCGCCCTTGCGGCGGGTCAATTCGCGCGCCTTGCGAGCGGCCTCGCGGGCGGCGGCGGCTTCCACCACCTTGCCCACCACGGTCTTGGCTTCGCCGGGATGCTGCTCGAACCAGGCGCCGAGCTGGTCGATGATCGCGCCTTCCACGATCGGGCGCACTTCCGACGAGACCAACTTGTCCTTGGTCTGGGACGAGAATTTCGGATCCGGCACCTTGACCGATAGCACGCAGGTCAAGCCCTCGCGGCAGTCATCGCCGGTCAGCGCCACCTTATCCTTGCGCGGCATCTCATCGGCATACTTGGTCACCACACGGGTCAGACCGGCGCGGAAGCCGGCGACATGGGTGCCGCCGTCGCGCTGGGGGATGTTGTTGGTGAACGCCAAGGTGCTCTCGTGATAGCTGTCGTTCCAGGTCATCGCGATCTCCACCGTGACGCCGTCCTTTTCGGACACGATCATCACGGGGGCTGGGATCAGCGGCTGCTTGGCGCGGTCCAGATATTCCACGAAGGCCTTCAGCCCGCCTTCGTAATGCAGATGCGTTTCCTTGGTCTCCACGCCCCGCTTGTCGGTCAGGGTGATGGAGACGCCGGAATTCAGGAACGCCAGCTCGCGCAGCCGGTGCTCCAAGGTGGCGAAATCGAATTCGGTCTTGGTGAAGGTGGCGGGCGAGGGCAGGAAGGTGACCTCGGTGCCCTTCTTGCCGTCGGCGGGGCCGACTTCCTTCAGCGGCTCGACCGGATCGCCGTGGCGGAACTGCATGTAATGTTCCTTGCCATTGCGCCAGATGCGCAGGTCCAGGAACTCGGACAAGGCGTTCACGACGGACACGCCCACGCCATGCAAGCCGCCGGAGACCTTGTAGGCATTCTCGTCGAATTTCCCGCCGGCATGGAGCTGGGTCATGATCACTTCGGCGGCCGAGACGCCTTCATCCTTGTGGATGTCGGTGGGAATACCGCGGCCATTGTCACGCACGGTGCAGGACCCGTCCGGATTCAGCACCACATCGATGCGGTTGGCATGGCCAGCCAGCGCTTCGTCGACGGCATTGTCCACGACCTCGTAGACCATGTGGTGCAGGCCCGAGCCGTCATCGGTGTCGCCGATATACATGCCTGGGCGCTTGCGCACGGCATCCAGGCCCTTGAGCACCTTGATGCTGTCGGCCGTATAGGCATTCATATTGGGTTCTGACATCTAGTTCACCGCTACGCCGATTCCGGCGCCTATCATGACCGCAGCCGCGCCCTTGTTCAGGCGCTTGCGGGCCGTTGCTCCAGCAAGAAATGTACGGACCTGGGAGGCCAGGGCCGCATAGGCAAGTTCTATGGCGGGAATAAGGATCAGCGTGACCGTGCAGAGCTGGGCATATCCCGCCAGATTCAGCCGGTTCAGATCGATCACGCTGGGCATCAGTGCCAGGAAGAAAACCAGGCCCTTGGGATTGCTCAGGGTCAGCATCAGTTGGGCGATGAAACCCTGGCGGGCCTTGGCGGGTACAACCTGCAGATCGGCGACCGGCGCCGTCCAATATTTGTATCCCAGCCAGATGAGATAGGCAGCGCCCGCCAGCTTTACAACCAGAAACAGGCTGCCCATCTCGCGCGCCACCACGGCCAGGCCAAAGGCCGAAAGCGACATCAGGATCAGATCGCCCAGCGTGTTGCCGAGCACGGCGGGGATGGTGGCGCGCAAGCCATTGCCCAGTGCGCGCGCCACGATCGCCAGAATGCCGGGACCGGGGATCGCCACCGCGACGGCATAGAGCGAGAAATAGATCAGATAGGTGTGGAGGGAGATCATGCGTCCCCCTGCGGTAGAAACACGCCGTCGCGGACCTCGAAAATCTGGCAGCGCGCGGCTTCGAACAAAGAAAGGTCGGTACCCGTCATCCAGGCCTGGGCGGCGAGACTATGGATTTCCTCGAACAGGGCGGCGCGGCGCACCACGTCCAGATGCGCGGCGATCTCGTCCAAGAGCAGGATCGGCGCCATGCCATCCCGCGCCCGTGCCAGCTCGCGCGCATCCGCCAGGATGATGGAGATCAGAAGCGCCTTCTGCTCGCCGGTGGAGCAGTCGCGCGCCTCGGCCCGCTTGGCGGTATGGCGCACGGCAAGATCGGTGGTGTGCGGTCCCACCAGGCTGCGGCCAGCCTCCGCATCGCGCAGGCGGCTGGCAGCCAGGCCATCGCGCAAGGCGTCGATAGTGGCCAGGTGCCACTCATCGGTCAGCGCCAGGAAGGCGGCAGGGAACGCGCCGGCCTCGCCGCGTTCGGCCAGCGCGCGAGAGAGCTTCTCGACCGTGGCGGCCCGCGCCTGCGCAATGGCGATGCCGGCCTCGGCCATTTCATTTTCCAGCCCGTCCAGCCAACTTGGATCGCGTGGGCCATATTTCAGCAGCCGCGCCCGCTCGCGCATGGCAGTCTCGTAACGCGTGGCGGCGCGGGCATGGGCAGCATCGAAACCCAGCACCAGCCGATCGAGGAAGCGGCGCCGTCCGCCCGCACTTTCTGTGAAAAGACGGTCCATGGCCGGCGTCAGCCAGATCAGCTGCACGATCTCGCCCAGATCGGCGGAACTGGCGGCCGGCGCGCCGTTCAAACGCACTTCTCTTTTGCCATGGCGGCTATCGCCGCCGGGGCGCGAAGCGGAAGCCTGGGTCAGGCCGGTGCCTATTTCGTGCTCGGTTTCGCCGCGCGCAACGGTTGCGGCCACGGCCCACAAGGTCTCCGGTGTCGCCACCGGGCCTTTGCGCGTGTGTTCCGCCAGCTTGGCGCCACGCAGGCCCCGGCCTGGCGACAGCAGCGAAATCGCATCCAGCACATTGGTCTTGCCCGCGCCATTGGGGCCTGCCAGCACCACCGGCGCGCCGCTGACGGCGATCTCGCCGGCCGCATAGGAGCGGAAATTGGTGAGGCGCAGACGCGTCACCGCCAGCCGGGAAAGGCTTTGAGGCTGCCCCAAGGGGCGCGTGTGCGGCGATAACGTCAAATCCAACGACTCATAGAGTTAGACTCTAAGAGGCATCAGCACGTACAGCGTACGGCTGTCCTCGGCGTCCTCGATGATGGCGGGCGATCCCGCATCCGACAGCAGGAAGCGCACTTCCTTGCCCTCGATCTGGCTGGTGATGTCCAGCAGGTAGCGTGCGTTGAAACCGATCTCCAGCGCCCCGGCGCTGTAAGTCGCGCCGACATCCTCGGTGGCGGTGCCGCTCTCCGGATTGACCACCGAAAGGGTCACCTTGTCCTTGGAAAGGTTCAGCTTCACCGCGCGGGTCTTGTCGGCGCTGATGGTGGAGACGCGGTCCACCGACTGGGCGAACTCCTTGGCTTCCAGCGCCAATGACTTGTCGTTGCCGGACGGGATCACCCGCTCATAGGGCGGGAAATTGCCGTCGATCAGCTTGGAGGTCAGTTCCACGCCATTGAAGCCGAACTGGATCTTGGTGTCCGACAGCGACACATCGATCGCGCCGTCGGCATCGTCCAGCAGCTTCATCAGTTCGCCGACCGTCTTGCGGGGCACGATCACG
>Ga0310811_10005815_pt1 | contig 15680 bp, 7 predicted proteins | sample YCmetagenome_FD_207642 | JGI IMG/M metagenome (GOLD analysis project Ga0310811, IMG submission 207642) | Soil microbial communities from experimental microcosm in Duke University, North Carolina, United States - YC | ecosystem: Engineered > Artificial ecosystem > Soil microcosm > Unclassified ...
AAGCGCCAAATCGATCGATTCCGATCACGCCGCCGTTGTGGCCAACGTACTTGTACCAGCCCATCGTCGCACCAGCCTCGACCGCCAGCTTCGGCGTATTCTCCGGCATCACGCTCGTTCTGTAGGTCTCATCCTGCTCGTCGAACAGCTTGAAGCTCGGCATCGAAACCACCGTCGCGCCAATGCCTGCCGCCTTCAGCTCCTCGGCAGCCTTCATCACCAGCGAAACCTCCGATCCCGTAGCAATCAGAATGATGTCCTTGCCCAGCTCTTCAAGCACATAGGCGCCTTTTCTCACACCCTCGTGCACCTTGTACTTCGCCTCATCCAGCACCGGAAGATCCTGCCGCGACAGCGCCATCCAGCTCGCGCTCTTGCGCTCCAGCGCAATCTGCCAGCAAGCCGCCGTCTCGTTCGCGTCCGCCGGACGGAAGTCCGTCAGCTGCGGAATCAGGCGAAGCGACATCAGCTGCTCAATCGGCTGGTGCGTCGGTCCGTCTTCGCCCAGGCCCACCGAATCGTGCGTGAAGATGAACAGCGAGTGAACGCTCATCAGTGCCGCAATGCGGATCGCATTGCGCGCATAGTCCGAGAAGGTGAAGAAGGTCGAGCCGAACGGAATCAATCCGCCGTGAGCCGCCATACCGTTCACCATCGCGCACATGCCGAACTCACGCACGCCAAAGAACACATTGCGTCCCTTCGGGTCCACATGAAAATTCGGAGAATCCTTGAAGATCGTCTTGGTCGAAGCGGTCAGGTCAGCCGCGCCGCCAAACAGCTCCGGCACAACGTTCTCGATCGCGTTCATCACCACCTGACCCGCATTACGCGTGGCCACCGGCTTGTCGGTCGGGAACGTCGGAATCTTCTTCTCCCATCCATCGGCCAGCTTGGCGCTGATCACGCGCTCAAACTCCGCAGCGGGCTCCGGATAAGCCTTCTTGTACTCGTCGAAATTCTTCTGCCACTCCGCGTGTTCCTTCTTGCCCTTCTCCTTGGCCTGCAGCCAGTTCTTCGCAGCCTCTTCAGGGACGTAGAAGCTCTTGTCCTCAGGCCAGCCGAGGTTCTTCTTCGTCGCCTTCACCGCCTCGCCACCCAGCGCCTCGCCGTGAACCTTGCTCGTTCCGGCCTTCGGGCTGCCGTAGCCGATCACCGTGCGCACACGGATCAGCGAGGGCTTCGTCGTCTCGGCCTGCGCCGCCTTGATCGCGGCCTCCAGAGCCACCAGATCGTTGCCGTCATCCACCATCTGCACATGCCAGTGGTAGGCGTGGAAACGCTCCGTAACATCCTCGGTAAAGCTCAGCTCCGTCGGTCCGTCCAGCGAGATCAGGTTGTCGTCATACAGCACAATCAGCTTGCCGAGTCCCAGAGTTCCCGCCAGCGACGCCGCCTCGTGCGAGATGCCTTCCATCAGGTCGCCGTCGCCGCACAGCGCATACGTGAAGTGGTCGAGGATCGCATGCTCGTCGCGGTTGTACACAGCACCCAGATGTTTCGCGCCGGTCGCCATTCCCACCGCCATCGCAAAGCCCTGTCCCAGCGGGCCGGTCGTCACCTCAACGCCCGGAGCCTCACCGTACTCCGGATGTCCCGGCGTATGCGATCCCCACTGGCGGAACTGCTCCAGCTGCGACATCGGCAGGTCGTATCCGCTCAGGTGCAGCACGCCATAAAGCAGTGCAGAAGCATGCCCGTTCGACAGCACAAAGCGGTCGCGATTGATCCACTTCGGGTCCGAAGGATCATGCTTCATCAGCTTGTGGTAGAGCAGGTAGGCGATCGGAGCGCAGCCCAGCGGGGCGCCAGGATGGCCCGATTTTGCCTTCTCCACCGCGTCTACGGCGAGAAAACGGAGAGCGTTGATGGAGAGCTGGTCTAGCGCATTTTGCTGATCGGTCTGCTGTTCGCTCATGCTGTTCTTTTCCTCTTCAGGTTCAGGCAGCGCTTGTGGCTGCACGCAAATTCTCTTTGGATTGACTTAGGACGAATGCCTTACCCAGTGTACAGGCGAGGCAGACCTCCCGCATCTTCAACCCTCATCGGGCACGATCTCGACTTCTACATTTCGGCCCAGCCAGCGATCCGGCTGGCCTTCGTGCTGCCAATACTGCGTGAAGATAATCTTCCCGGTCTGGCCCTTCGTCGTAGGAATATCCGCATAGGCCTCGGAAAATCCCACCATCTTCGAGACCTCGTCGCAGCTCGTCGCCCAATCGTCGGTCGTATACACCAGTCGAAAACGATTGTTATCGACGACGCGAAGCGTATCTCCCGCCTTCACCGTCTTCACCGGCCTCCCGGCCGAGTAGATCTGGCGATGATTCCTGAATTCCCGCTGCTCCCGCGGAACCGCATACCGGTCAGCCACCAGCGGAATTCGGTCGAAGACCTCGTTGTTGGCCAGGGAGCGCAGCAGCTTCAGATACTCCGAGTGCGCCCACACCAGCGGCTGGGCTGCCCCCGCCGAACGGCCGAAGTGCAGCTTCGGAGGAAGATCGGCCACATCCCAGATCTGCTCCGGCAGCATGCCGCCCTTAGAAGCAAACTTCTCGATTGCTGTCGTCAGCTGCTTGCAACTCTTGCCCGCCGCCAGTTCATAGTGAGCACGTTCCCCTGTCAGCAGAGGCCACGCCCGTCCCTGTCCCCAACCTTCGTACGGTCCGCCGTCCTTCTTCTGCCCATAGCCATCATGGTTATACCGGCGCCAGCACGGACCCGACGGCGTGTCGATCTTCAGAACGTGATCGACCACCTTCAGCGAATCCACAATCAATGGATCATCCGCACGCCGGATACCGTAACGCACCAGCTCCAGAAATCCCGCATCCACCACCTCGCGCGCCTCAAAGACGTTTTTCTCTCCCGGCCCACGATTCGCAATCCGGAACGACCCCACCGGCACGCTGTCATCGTGGAACGGCTCACCGGGAGCCGGCGGCTGAATCCGCACATAGTGGTACTTCACCTCCGGATGCAGAATGCCCTCCTTCGTCGTCGTCCACTCATCCAGGTTCGCTTCCAGCCAGTCCGCATATCCTTCCAGAAAGTCCGCCAGCTCCAGCGCTGCCTGAGCGCGGGCAATATCGGCCGCGCACAGCAACCCCGAGATCACCGCCGCCAGCGTCGAAGGCGAGTACCCCGCCGTCTCCTCCCAGCGCTCCTGCTGCGTCACCGGGGCATACTTCACCAGAAACGATGCCGCGCGCTCCACGAAGGGAAACACCTGGAAAGTTCCCAGCTTGCCGCGCTTCCACAACCGCCACGCCAGCATGATCGGAAACGCCACCTCATCCAGCTGAATCCCCTGCCAGTACGGCGTTCCATCAATCCAGAAGTTCTGCGCAAAGCTGCCGTCCGGTCTCTGCGTGCAGGCCAGATACACCAGAGCCCTCAGGGCTGTGTCCTCCCGGTCGCACGCCAGCAGAGCCGTCGCCGTCTGCACCATGTCCCGCGTCCATACCAGGTGGTATCCGCCCAGATCGTTATCGCCCTTCGACGCTCCCCAGGGAATCGACGCCGACGCGATAAACGCTCCCGGAAACGTCTTGTCCTCATGCGCCAGCAGCACATTCTGGCTGATCCGTGCCAGGTATCCTCCATCCGTCGCCGCCGGTACCAGCTGCTCGGGAGACTGCACCCTTCCCCACTGCACCAGAAACCGCTTCAGATGACTCTCAAAGGGAGCCGCCAGGCTCTGCAGCATGCTCGACAGCGCCGCATGATGTCCCTCTCCCAGCGCAATCGCAATCGTGAACTCAGGATTCTTCGCCACGTCGATCTCGCCCATCAACGCAATGTTGCCGTCCAGCGCCTCTCCGAACTGCCATGTCATCTGCATGTCGTCGAACAGATCCTGATAGCCGTCGCTGGTCCCTACATACCCGCACGACGTGCGCGTAAAGCCGCAATCGGCTCCCATCGCCAGCGATGTATTCCCCTTCCACGCCAGCAGGCATCGCTTACCCGCCAGATCCACGCTGCGCGCCGAGTTTCCCGCTCCGCCGCCATTCAGGTGCGGAGCCAGCAGCGCATAACACTTCATCCGTCGCAGCACCGCCTCTTCGCCCTCGATCTTCACCCGCACCATCACCGCGGACGCATGCGGATTCGCGATCACCACCTTCGTCACACGATAGCGCCCGCCCGCCTCGCTCCCCTGCATCCGAACCGCCAGCGCATCGCCATCCACATACTCAATCTCGTATTTCAGATCGCGCTTCTCTTCATGGACAAACGTCTCGCCGTCGGAAAACAACAGCTCCATGTCGCGCGTCTGCGGACGATCAATCGTCGGGAAGTAGATCTCATTCAGAATCCCGTGCGATATCGTGTACCAGACCCGGCTCGATGCCGAGTACGCCGTTCCCACTGCATCTTTTCTGCTTGAGGTCCATCTGGGCTCCAGCCCAGGGGCGCCAAACGCAGGTCCATCGTCATCCAACCAGCGGTAGTGTTCAATCGCAGTGCTCATAGTCTCGTATTAGACCGCAAAACCATCTAGAAAGCGTCATCGATGTCGTTCTACTTTCTGCTCCATGAACGACATGTCAATCGTTGGATTGCGCTATCATGGCCGAGGTTACGCTTTTCCCAATCAGGCGTCGGCTTGCATCGTGTCCGGCGCCAAAGGCATCTCAACTGATTGAACCCGGACCGCAAATCGTTGCGGTCGCGTGAACTCACGAACAGGAGATCTACAGTGGCTTACGAACTTCCCCCTCTGCCCTATGACTACGCCGCGCTTGAGCCCCACATCGACGAAGCGACCATGAAGCTCCATCACGACAAGCACCACCAGGCCTACGTCACCAACCTCAACGGCGCGGTTGAAAAGCATCCCGAGCTGGGCAATAAAAATCCCGAGGAGCTCCTCAAGGACCTCAACGCCATCCCCGAGGATGTGCGCAAAGTTGTGCAGAACAACGGCGGCGGACACGTCAACCACACCATGTTCTGGCAGATCATGAAGCCCAAGGGCGGCGGTGAGCCCACCGGAGCCATCGGCGACCAGATCAAGGCCGACTTCGGCGACTTCGAGTCCTTCAAGAAGCAGTTCAACGAGACCACCGCCAAGCAGTTCGGCTCCGGCTGGGGCTGGCTCGTCTTCAAGAGCGGCAAGCTTGCCATCGTCACCTCTGCCAATCAGGACAACCCCATCTCGCAGGGCCTCTATCCCCTCCTCGGCAACGACGTCTGGGAGCACGCCTACTACCTCAAGTACCAGAACAGGCGCCCCGATTACCTCGCCGCCTGGTGGAACACCGTCAACTGGGAAGAGGTCAACAAGCGCTTCGAGACCGCCAAGAGCTACAAGTAACCCTTCCTCGGACTTCACGCAGAAGAGGCTGCCAACCGGCAGCCTCTTTTTCTTCGCTCTACTCCAACCCCTTCGGCTCCGGAGCAGTCGCCACTCCTACAAACGAATCCGCACAGCCGTAATAAAGAAACAGCTTGCGCTGAAACAGCACCAACCCCTCCGCGAAGGTCGTTCCCGCCGCATACTGCCCCGACCGCTCGAAAGCCTCCTCCGGCCTGAACACCGGCTCTTCCACACGCGCCTTCAGACGTGTCGGATCCTCCGCATCGAATAAAGCCTCCCCCACCGAATACGTCCCCGGTGCAAGCGCAGCATCGCCACCACCATGCTCCGCATTCGCGTCTTTGTTCTTCGCGTTTGTGTCTTTGTTCTTTGCGTTTGTGTCTTTGTTCTTTGCGTTCTCGTCTTTGTTCTTCGCGTTATAGATCACTACAATTCCATCCCGCGTCAGCAACGGCGGCGGCCCGCTCTCAGGAAACGCGCTATCGAACCTCCCTGCCCGATCCTTCAACAGCTCCACGGGCCTTCCACTCGCATCCTCCACCGGCGTCCAGTGAATCAGATCCGTCGAAGTCGCCAGACGAATCTGAATCTCTCCCCAATACATCCAGTACTTACCCTTGATCTTCGCCGCAACCAGCCTGTCTCCCACGCGATGCGTCACAATCGCAGCCGACTTGTACTTCAGCTCTCCATACTTGTCACTCGAACCGAACGCCTTCCCATGCTTCGTCCATGTTCGCAAATCCTTCGACGTGGCAATCCCCACTGAGTACACGCCCCGCGCTCGCGCCCACTGCGTATACGTCAACACATAAACGCCATCCTCGCGCTCCACAATCCGCGGGTCTTCCACGCCTCCCGGAACCTCGTTCTCCTGCTGGCTGTCATGATCGGGATAAAACACGGGCTCCGGCAATCGCTTGAAGTGAATCCCATCCCCACTCTCCGCCAGCCCCAGCCGCGACGTATGCTCCCCAATCACCATCGCGCCGGTATCGTCCTCAGCGCGATACAGAACATCGATCTTGTCGTCCTTCACAATCGCCGCAGGATTGAACGTGTGCAGCGCCTCCCAGTGCACCACCTTGCCTGAGATCGGATCCTTGAACGTCGACTCCGCTCGCGGACGAATCACCGGAGCCTTCACCGGCCGCGTAAACGGCCCCACCAGCCAGTCCTGATTCTGTGCACTCGATCCAGTCTGCGCTGCACACACGATAGAAGCCGCAACCCACGCCAGACCCATCACTCTTCTCACAGCATGCACCGTCAAGATCATTTCTCCTTCTTCAGCGAGTGATGAGCCATGGACGTGATGAACTCCACACCAGTTACATTCTGCTCTGCATCGACATCGAAATCGAGTTCCTGCGGCTGGTCGATCACAAAGAACCGCGTTGGTGACTCTGGATAGAGGCGCACCGGCTTTGCCCCTTTGGGGATTTCGGCGGTAAGAAAACCTCCCTCAAGAGCAACCTCGATATACGCATACGTACCGACGAAGCGAGACAGCGAAGATGGATTCACCTCTACAACTGCACGCTCGACCGGTTTGAAGTCGGGAAAATCATAGACGGTCGCCGCACTGCGCAAAAGTTGTTCGGCAAGTATCCCACCATCTCCGCCACTCGTCATCACGACAAGGCCCCCGCCTCGCAGATACGCCACCATATCGTCCTGAAAATAAGCCGAGCCCCCGTGCCTCACATAAAGATTGTCCGGCTTACCGCCCACTTCAAAACCAAGTCCCCACGAGCGAGCGCTTGTCTGACCGTTCCCTTGCGTAACGATGGCTCGAATCGTCCGCTGATGTAAAACCTTGTGCGAAGTCCCCGCATACTCTCTCTGAACCTCAATCAGAAACTTCGCCAGATCCGTGGGAGTGCTCCAAAGCCCGCCCGCCGCCAGATTCGGCTCGATAAAATTTTCAGGAGGCGCTACCTTTCCTCTTCCGAAGTACGACGTCGCTGCGTGCTGAGCCAACTTGGGCGGCAATGGAGCGTCGAAGGTGCTGTCGTTCATCCCCATCGGTTGAAGAACAGTCTGCTTCATATAGTGCGAGAAGGACTCCTCCGTTACATCCTCAATCAATAAGCAAAGGACGAGATAGCCCCCGTTGGCATAGGCAAATTTAGTCCCGGGAACGGCTTCAACCCGAACCGGCGCAGTCTTCGCAGGCGTCTCGCCATCAAGCATTTGAAGCAGCGATGGTAACGACGAAGCAGAATCGTAAATAACCCCGTTATGCGTGCCGATTCCCGAGGTATGGTTCAAAAGCTCACGAACCGTGACCTTCTGTTTTTCCGTGAACTCATTCTCAGGAATCTTCCATCGCTTCAGATACTGATTAACATCCGTGTCCAGATCGATCTTTCCCTGCTCAACCAGCTTAAGCACACCAAGCGCCGTAACAGGTTTTGAAATCGAAGCCGCTCCGAAGAGAGTTCTCGTCGTTGCCGGTGGACCATGAAGTGACGAGACCCCATAAGCACGAGCCCAATCGATGCGACCATCTCTTATCGCCGCAATGCTTACAGCAGGAACACCGAGCTCCGCCATCTGCGAAGCCAACGTCATCAGATCGTTCCTGCCATTCGCAATCGTTACATAGCGTGCAAGATGGCTTTCAACCGCATCCATGCGCTGTTTTGCAGATTCAGATCTCTGCGCATGAACCGTATTCGCCGAGACCCCAAGGATCAACGCTAAGAAAGAAACCATCAGCGAATTTACGGATTTCCAATTCTTCATTGGTCCGCACGCTGCTCACATGAGTTGAAAGAAGTCCTCATAGTCGGATTACGACTATATCGACATCCGACTCAGTACGCAAGCATTCTTTCGCTCAAAAACTTCGACCCGGCAATCAGCCTCCACCGTATCGTCTCTACTGCTCCGGGTGCAGATGCATCTTCAAAAACTGCACATAAATATCCCAATCCGAAGGAACCATTCCATGACCGCCGTCATGCATGTAGTAGCTCAGGTCATGCAGAATCGGCTGCTTCGCCTCCGGCCACGTCTCCGTGTCCAGCGCGTCTTTGCCCAATAGCTTGTACACCGGCCCTGCAGCCACCGCCGCCAAAAACTCGCCTTTCGGATCCGACCACAAATCCGTATTGCCCGTCTGCAACAACAACGGACGCGGCGCAACCAGCGCAATCAACAGATTCGCATCCATCGGCGCCTTGTCCGGGAACCCGCCCCACTTCCCATAGTTCTCCGCAAACTGGTACGGATACCGCGTCGGAGCCGTCAGATGCGCGATCGTCTCGCCATAGTCCCTGTGGCTCAGCGCCGCCCCTCCCTCACCCGAGCAGCTCGCAATCACCGCCGCAAATCGCTGGTCGTGCGCCCCCGCCCACATCACCGTCTTGCCCAGCCGCGAGACACCGTGGATCGCCACCCGCTTCGCATCCACACTCTTATCCGTCTCAAAGTAATCCTGCACCCGGCTCATGCCCCACGCCCATGCAGCAATCGAGCCCCAATCCTCCGGCCCTCGCTTGGTCTGCCCCGCCTTCAGGTAGTCCTTGCGAATTCCGTTGTCAAAACCCTCCAGGTAATCCGGGTCTACATCTCCGTAGTAAAACGTCGATACCCCAATCCCCGCATCCAGCACTGCCTCCACGTTCAGCTTCCCAAACGCGCGCGCCTTGCTCGCCGGAATCTTGGAATGGGTCTTCATATCCCATACCTCTCCTACCGGCAGCTCAGGATCGTTCACCGAGCTCGAAGGCGCCGTAAAGCTGATGCACAGCAGCATCGGAACTGTCTTCTTCGCGCCCGCGGGGACATACTCCACCAGATGGATCACCGGAGAGCCCGGCTTCGCGGAGAGGTGAATATCCACACGCTTCCGAATCGCCTTCCCTCCCAGAGCAGGCGTCTCCTTCTCCACCACGTCGAAGCTCTCATCCTTCGGCCGTCCCGGAGCCACTCCATATTGCTGCTGCTCGAAGAGCGAGACGATCTCCGGACGCCTCTTCTTGAACCACGTCTTCGCATCCTTTACCGGCTTGCCGTCATTCAGCACCAGCGCATCGGGAAGCGTATAGGTCCCCACCTTGGCCTGGTCATAGTTCACAGGAATCCCGGCCACAACGCTCGGCGCGGCGGGATTCTGCGCCTCTACCCGAACCGCCCATCCCGAAACCGCACACGCTGCCACCACACAACCTGCTGAAACCGCCTGCTTTAACCTCATGAATCGCTTCCCCTTCTCACCGCGCAGAGATCCTGCGAGGCGCTCCAGAACGTGAAAGATGTCGACGAAACTCGCCTCAACACCATAGGCCGCACACGCAAAGTGGTCAACCAATTTTCTACGACCTCAATTCTTAGCGGTTTTAGTGAGTCAAGCGAAGAATCTCTCCTCTCCCAGGAAACCACCCAAATCTGTCAACCCAAAAATCCAGCAAACATCACAAAATAAACAACATCAAAATGCCGATCAGTTGCGGCTCGACAGCTAAAATTAAAGAGAAAAAGAAAGGCCCTGAGAACAGTATCTCAGGGCCTTTCCCTTTGAAATCCACCGCTTGTTTTCCGGAATCTTTAGACCATGGTCCGAACCTAAGCCTTTATTCCGGAATACTTTGCGCACATTCGATAGGGGGAGGGGTTACTCCACCTGCCCCTTACGAGGCCGCCGATTCGCCTGCAATACCTTCTTACGCATACGCAGCGACTTTGGTGTGACCTCCACCAGCTCGTCGTCCGCGACAAACTCAATCGTCTGTTCCAGCGTCAGCTGCTTGTACGGCGTCAGACGCAGAGCATCGTCCGAGCCCGAAGCACGCATATTCGTCAACTTCTTTTCGCGAACGCAGTTCACGTCCAGATCGTTATCGCGCGAGTGCTCGCCAACGATCATGCCCTCGTAGACCTCAATGCCATCCGGCACAAACAGGATGCCGCGATCCTCCAGGCCCGAGAGCGCGTAGGTCGTCGTCGTCCCCTGACGGTCGGAGATCAGAGCGCCCGACGGACGCTGCGGAATCTCACCCGTGTAGGGAATGTAGTCGCCCGCGATCGAGTTCATGATGATCGTTCCGCGGGTCTCGGTCAGCATCTCGTTGCGCAGACCGATCAGGCCACGCGACGGCACCTTGAACTCCATGCGCACACGGCCGGAGCCGTGATTGCTCATCTTGGTCATCTCGCCCTTGCGCGGTCCGAGCTTCATGATGACTGCGCCCGAAAACTCCTCCGGCACATCGACCGACAGGATCTCCGAAGGCTCCATCAGCTCATCGTTGATGCGCTTGGTAACGATCGTCGGACGCGAGACCATCAGCTCGAAACCCTCGCGGCGCATGTTCTCGATCAGCACCGAGAGCTGCAGCTCACCACGGCCCATCACCTTGAAGCTGTCCGGCGAGCCGGTGTCCTCTACACGAATCGATACGTTGATCAGCAGCTCACGCTCCAGGCGCTCCTTGATGTTGCGGCTGGTAACCTGCTTGCCTTCCTTGCCCGCGAACGGCCCATTGTTGACCGAGAAGACCATGGCGATGGTCGGTTCATCGATCTTGATGCGCGGCAGCGGCTTGGGCTCCTCGATCGCGCAGAAGCTGTCGCCGATCGTGATGTTCTCGATACCGGCAATCGCGACGATGTCGCCAACGTCGGTGGAATTGGTATCGACACGCTTCAGGCCCTCGTAGGTAAAGAGTTTGGTGATCTTCACCGGAGCCAGGGAACCGTCAGCGCGCGAAACGTTGATCTCCTGTCCGTTGCGTAGTGTGCCGTTGAAGACACGGCCGATCGCCAGACGGCCTAGATAATCCGAGTAGTCGAGGTTCGTCACCAGCACCTGCAGATCGCCGTCGGGCGAGCCCGGTGCGACCGGAATCGTGGCCACGATCAGGTCGAAGAGCGGCATCAGGTCTGTGCCCGGCTTGGCCAGGTCCATCGTCGCCGTGCCCTGCTTGCCGTTGGTGTAGATGATCGGGAAGTCCAGCACGTTCTCATCCGCGTCAAGGTCGATGAACAAGTCATAAACCTCGTTGACGACCTCCTGCGGACGGGCGTCGGGACGGTCGATCTTGTTAATCACAAGGATCGGCGTCAGCTTCGCCTCGAGCGCCTTGCCCAGCACATAGCGGGTCTGCGGCAGCGGGCCTTCCGATGCGTCGACCAGAAGCACCACGCCGTCGACCATCTTCAACGCGCGCTCCACCTCGCCGCCGAAGTCGGCGTGGCCCGGCGTATCGACGATGTTGATCTTCGAGTCCTTGTAGTGGATCGCGGTGTTCTTGGCCAGAATCGTGATGCCGCGCTCTTTTTCAAGATCGTTGGAGTCCATGACGCGCTCGGCAACGGCCTCATTGGCGCGGAAGGTGCCCGACTGGCGGAGCATAGCGTCCACAAGCGTGGTCTTGCCGTGGTCGACGTGGGCGATGATGGCGATGTTACGAATCGGCTGCTGGCTCACTGCGGTAAATGTCCTGTCTCTTTTGCGCGCCAAAGGATGGAAAAAACTGAAAATGCGCGCGTTTCTTTAGTTTACCGCACCCAGTTGCAACAAAGCGCCTCAGAGCCCGCTTCAGGCAGGAACCGATGTGAAAACTCGCTAAAAACCAGTAAATTTCCGCGAGATAATAGAGAAAGATCGCTCGCTCCGAGGAGAGCCACCATGTCGACCCCAGAGATTGCAGGCTGTACCCACCCGCTACGGACCAGCGTGGCGGACTTCATCGCCGGACTACGCGAGCTGGAGCGGGATCTCATTACCAAGGACCGGATCGCCGGCTACATGGCCGCGACCACCCTGCGGCCCGAGGCACTTCACGACTACACCTGGTGGCGCGACAGCTTCTATACCCGCAATCTCATCTACCGCGACGAACTCTTCGAAGTGATGACCATCTGCTGGTCGCCCGGGCAGAAGACCGCCATCCACACCCACAACGGCCAGCTCGGCTGGATGACCGTCTCGCAGGGCGAGGTTCTCACTCACGAGTACCACCACACCCACTGCAACGCGCCTGAAAATCAAAACGTCGTCAACATCGACTGTCTCGGAGGAGCTACCGAGATTCAACTCGACAAAATTCGCAGCGTCAGCTGCGCCGAAGGCACCGGCATGGTAACGGTCGATAAGCTCCAGACCATCCATCAGATCGAAAATCCCGGAACGATCGGCTGTATCAGCCTGCACGTCTACTCCAAGCCCTTCGATTCCTGCATCGCCTTCGATATGGAAAAGCAGCGATGCTACCGGCGGCAGCTCAGCTACTTCAGCAAAGAAGGCCACCGCCTCGAGAAGTAATCCATCAGAATCGGTTCATTAGTCGCCGGTAACCACATGCGCCTGATGAACCGGCTTCCTGTGCTCGGCCATCTTCGCAAAGCGGGCGCGCAGCCGATCGAAGAAGAGATAGACCACTGGAGTCGTGAACAGCGTGAGGCACTGCGACACGATCAGTCCGCCGACGATCGTGATGCCCAGCGGGCGCCGCAACTCGCTTCCTGTTCCGGTTCCCAGCGCCAGCGGCAATCCACCCAGCAACGCAGCCATCGTCGTCATCATGATGGGGCGGAAACGCAGCAGGCAGGCCTGATAGATCGCTTCCACCGGGGGCTTGCCCTCCAACCTCTCCGCGGCAAGAGCGAAGTCGATCATCATGATGGCATTCTTCTTCACGATGCCGATCAGCAGAATGATGCCGATCATCGCAATCACGCTCAGTTCGACCTTGAAGAGCAGAAGCGCCAGAATCGCTCCGACGCCCGCCGAAGGTAGCGTCGAAAGAATCGTCAGCGGATGGATGAAGCTCTCATACAGCATGCCCAGCACGATGTAGACCGCAACCAGCGCCATCAGGATCAGCATCGGCTCGCTCGATAGCGACGCCTGGAAGGCCTGCGCCGTTCCCTGGAACCCGCCATGGATCGTCGAAGGCATGCCGATATTCACTCGCGCCTGCTCGATCGCCTCCGTCGCCTGGCTGAGGGAGATTCCTGGAGTCAGATTGAAGCTGAGTGTCGCTGCCGGCGATTGCGACTGGTGATTGACCGTCAGCGGAATACGCTGCTGCTCGTAGTGGATGAAGGCCGACAGAGGAACCATGGCTCCTGTCGTGCTCTTTACATAAATGTTCTTCAACGAATCCGGATTGCGCTGATACTGCGGAGCAACCTCCATCACGACGTGATACTGATTCAACGGAACATAAGTCGTCGAGACCTGCCTCTGCCCAAAGGCATCGGAAAGCGTCGCATCGATAGTAAGCGGCGAGACCCCGAGACGCGATGCCGTATCTCGATCGATCACCAGTTGCGCCCTAAGCCCATTGTCCTGCTGGTCCGTGGCAACATCTTTCAGCTCCGGCAGCTTCTCCATCGCCGCCATCAGCTTAGGGCCCCACTCATCGAGGTCCTTCAAATTGTCCGCCGTCAAAGAATACTGATACTGCGTCGCGGAGCTGCGTCCGCCAATCCTCAGCTCCTGGTTTGACTGAAGGTAAAGTGTCGCTCCGGGAACGACGCTCACCTTCGGGCGGAGACGATTAATGATCACATCCGCCGTATCACCTCTTGCAAGTCGTGCCTCGTCCGGCTTCAGCGAAACGAACATATTTCCCATGTTGCTTCCGCCGCCTCCCGGACCGCCGCCGCCGACAAACGACATAACACCTTCGACACCAGGATCAGCCTGAACGATCTTCGCCAGCTGCTCGACCTTCGGTTTCATCGCATCAAAGGAAATATCCTGCTGACCACGAATCTGCCCTCCGATGCGGCCCGTATCCTGCTGCGGAAAGAATCCCTTCGGAATCAAGATGTAGAGATAGACATTCAGAGCGAGAACGAGAATCGTAATCGTCATCATGAGGCCCTGATGGTTAAGAACCCACTTCAGCCCACCCTCATACTCTTCCGTCATCCACTCCAGGGCCTTCTCGCCCCAGCGGTAGATACGTCCATGCTTGCGTCGATCGTGAGGAACAAGGAACTTCGCGCTCAGCATCGGCGTGGTGCTCAACGAAACGACCAGCGAAACCATAATCGCCGCCGACAGCGTTACCGCAAATTCGCGGAAGAGTCTGCCAACGATACCTCCCATCAGCAGGATGGGAATGAAAACCGCGATCAACGATGTGCTCATCGAAACGACGGTGAACCCGATCTCTTTGGAACCGTCCATCGCAGCCTGGAAGGCGCTCTTTCCGCTCTCCAGATGTCGCGAGATATTTTCAATCACCACGATGGCATCGTCGACAACGAAACCCGTCGAGATCGTCAGCGCCATCAGACTCAGGTTATCCAGCGTATATCCCAGCAAGTACATGATCCCGCAGGTTCCCAGCAGGCTCAAGGGCACCGATACGCTTGGAATCAGCGTTGCCGGAAGTTCCCGCAGGAACAGGAAGACGACCAGAATCACCAGAATGACCGAGATAATCAGGGTCCGCGTTACGTCCTTGATGGAGGCCCGGATCGTCAGTGTGCGATCAAGCGCCACATGCAGCTGAATCGCGGGCGGAATCGCAGCCTGCAGCGAAGGCAGCAGGCTCAGGACGTTATCAACCGTATCGATAACATTTGCGGTCGAAGTCTTGAAGACGATAACAAGGATGGCCGGTTTGCCATTAAAGAAACCGCCGGTATAACTGTTTTCAACTCCGTCCACAACCTCGGCAACGTCGCGTATGCGGACGATGCCATGCGCCGCTGCCGCAGGGCTGGCACTCGAGGTCGCCGTCGTCGTGGCACTCGACGTCGTTGACTGATTGCTATCGATCGCACTCTGCAAAGAAGTCGGCAGACCGTTGGAGGCCGCCGCCGAACTGACTGGCCCGCGATCGGTCGCCACGATCAGAGGAGCGTACGCTGCCGCTCCGAAAAGCTGATCGGTCGTGCTGATACTCCAGCGCCGTGTACTGTCCTGCAGGTAGCCCTTCGGCTGATTCACGTTGACGGTACCGATCGCTGCACGCAGCGCTTCGAGTCCCAATCCATAGCTCGCCAGTTGTGTCGGATTGGCCTCAATCCGCACCGCAGGTTTCGCGCTGCCACCGCAGAAAGTCTGCCCTACGCCTTCCACCTGCGCGATCTTCTGCGCCAGAATGCTGTCGCAGGCGTCGTAGATCTGCGGCACAGAGAGCGTGTCCGAAGTCAGCGCCAGAATGAGAATCGGCGAGTCAGACGGGTTGATCTTGCGATACGAAGGATTCTGCGGGAGGTTCGAAGGAAGCTGGCTCCGTGCCGCATTGATAGCCGCTTGCACATCGCGAGCCGCGCCATTGATATCACGGCTCAGATCGAACTGCAGAACGATCGACCCATTCCCCAGCCCGGAGTTCGAGGTCATCTCGTTGATGCCTGCGATCCTGGCAAACTGCCT
>Ga0310811_10005816_pt1 | contig 15679 bp, 12 predicted proteins | sample YCmetagenome_FD_207642 | JGI IMG/M metagenome (GOLD analysis project Ga0310811, IMG submission 207642) | Soil microbial communities from experimental microcosm in Duke University, North Carolina, United States - YC | ecosystem: Engineered > Artificial ecosystem > Soil microcosm > Unclassified ...
GTCTTTGCCACCACCATTAAATGCATGTATTACATAAAAATATATCTATTATTGTTTTATTTTGTCTGGCTGTCTCTAGGGTGGATGTGTTGTGTGTCAAGTTTTTATTGTCGTGTAGGTAGATATACCTACAGCAGACAGTACGTTTTGGCATGGAGAATGATGAATAGTTAGAAATGATCATCCTCTTTTTCCTCTGGCTATACTATTGGATCTTCGTCGATCAGGTTGTTAACACGAGAGTGGTTTTTCGTATGGACACAATATGTTGTGTATGTAGAGTATGGCAACCCTATATTTAGGGATTTTTGCTTGACTTTTCGCTGGCGCTATGTTACTGTTGGCAACGACAACTGAATAGTGAACTTCACAAGGCTACGTTATCGTGATGTAGCTGTTGATGGGGAAAATCCGGTGAGATTCCGGTGCTGTCGCGCAGCGGTAAGGTTCCTCTTAAAGGAATGAGAGGCCAAGCCCGAATGCCCACTTGTGAGTCATTGTCAAGTATCCCTTCGCGTAAAAGGGTTCGATGATGAGACGATTTTCTGGCAAACCCGGAGAAATTTTCTCCGTCCCATAGTATAAGCAACGTCGTTTTCGTTAGGAGCCTGATCTCGTAAGGGATCAGGCTCTTTTTTTGTTGTGATCTGGATTGTTACTGATTTATGTGTATGGAGTGAAGAGATATGGTCATTGCTGCTTCGATGTCTTCAATGGGAAAGGAACTTCCTGATCTGTCACGTGTCTGTCTTGAGGTCTGTCAGGGCCTGGGACCTGATGTTGCTGTTGATTCTTTGCTGACCGCTATGCAGTCTACTTTGTATGAAGGTATTTCAGAAGCGGACTGGTGGCGGGCGCTCACAATGTCCGCTCGTACACAGGTTGAGCGGGAGCCTGATTTTACCTATGTAGCTGCTCGTTTATTGCTGGTTGAACTCTATAATGAGGTGCAAAAGGACGCTTCTGAGCGGGCATATCTGAGTGACGCTACGGCGATCTATCAGCACTATCTACCGCAGTATTTTCGTGATGGGGTAGCGGCGGGTCTGCTCGATGAACGTTTACTTGAGTTCAATCTGGAGCAGTTAGCGCGGGCTATTCGACCAGAACGCGATCTGCTTTTTGCCTATCCTGGTTTACAAACATTATATGATCGTTATTTGCTACAGCATGCCGGGCGGCGTATAGAGTTACCTCAAATGCTCTGGCTACGTGTTGCGATGGGAGTTGCGCTCAATGAGTCTCAGCGGGAAGTGCGTGTGATTGAGTTCTATAACTTGATCTCTCAGTTCTATTTTACGCCTGCCACACCCACACTGTTCAACGCGGGAACACGTCATCCACAACTCTCGTCATGCTATCTGACTACGGTCAGTGATGATCTGGGACACATTTTTAAGAGTATACAGGATAATGCACTGCTCTCGAAATGGGCCGGTGGTTTAGGGAATGATTGGACGAATGTGCGTGCTCTTGGTTCGCATATTCATGGTACCAATGGTAAGAGTCAGGGTATCATTCCTTTTTTGAAGGTAGTGAATGATACTGCTGTGGCGGTCAATCAAGGTGGGAAGCGTAAAGGGGCTGTCTGTGTCTATCTGGAGAACTGGCATCTCGATATTGAGGATTTTCTGGATCTACGACGGAACACTGGTGATGAGCGTCGCCGTACTCACGATATGAATACGGCTTGTTGGATCTCTGATCTATTTATGCAGCGTGTCGCGCAGAATAAGGACTGGACGCTGTTCAGCCCGGATGATGTGTCAGATCTGCATGATCTGTATGGACAGGCATTCGCGCTGCGCTATCAGGAGTATGAGCGTCAGGTTGATGAAGGGAAGATAACGCTGTTTAAGCGCCTGCCTGCCGTAGAATTGTGGCGTAAGATGTTGACGCGTCTCTTTGAAACCGGTCATCCCTGGCTGACCTGGAAAGATCCTGCTAATGTTCGTTCCACACAAGATCATGCTGGCGTTATCCATAGTAGCAATCTCTGTACAGAGATCCTGCTGAACACTTCAGAGCAAGAAACAGCGGTCTGTAATCTTGGCTCGCTCAATCTGGCTGCTCATATTACCGATGGTGTGCTGGATCATGCTCAACTGCGTACGACTATTGCGACAGCACTGCGCATGCTTGATAATGTGATCGACATCAATTATTACCCTACGGTGGAAGCTCGCAACGCGAACCTGCGTCATCGTCCCGTTGGTTTAGGCATTATGGCTTTTCAAGATGCTCTTTATAAACTGGGGATCAGTTATGCCAGCGAAGAGGCGGTGGTGTTCGCAGATCAGAGTACTGAAGCGATCTCTTATTATGCGATTTCTGCTTCCGCGCAACTGGCGGCGGAGCGTGGTACTTATGAGAGTTATGTCGGGTCGAAGTGGGAGCGCGGTTTATTCCCGTTAGATACGCTTGCCTTGCTTGAGCAGGAGCGTGGTGAACGCGTGGATGTGGAACGTTCTACATCATTGGATTGGGCACCTGTACGTGCTCTGGTACAGGCGCATGGCATGCGTAACAGCAACGTTATGGCGATTGCGCCAACGGCAACTATTTCCACGATTGTTGGCGTCAGTCAGTCTATTGAACCCACCTATAAGAATCTCTACGTGAAAAGCAATCTCTCCGGTGACTTTACAACTGTGAATACCTCGCTGGTGCGGGATTTAAAACAGCGCAAGCTCTGGAACGCGGATATTCTTGAGGCACTGAAGTATTATGATGGCTCGTTGCGCGATATTGAGATTTTGCCTCAGGACTTGAAGCAGCGCTATCTGACCACTTTTGAAGTTGATCCACACTGGTTGATTGCATGTGCCAGTCGGCGTCAGAAGTGGATAGATATGGGGCAATCACTGAACCTTTATCTGGCGGAGCCAAGTGGAAAGAAGCTCAATGACATTTACCAGTTTGCGTGGCAGAAAGGTTTGAAGACGACCTATTATCTGCGCACGCTGGCAGCCACGCAGGTTGAGAAATCGACTATTGATATTAACCGCTATGGTATTCAGCCGCGCTGGATGAAGAATGTAAGTCCATCCAGTGCTGTGCAGGTAGAGCGTGATCCTCTGGCCTGTGCGATTGATAATCCTGACTGTGAAGCCTGTCAGTAAAGCACGATAGCAGTTATTTCCAGGCATTTAGAAGGACATCGTGTCAGGCAGGAATGTGTCGTTTTTGTATGCATACAGATAGAAAGAGGTTAAGAGCAATGGTTGAAACGATGATTTCCACACAGAGGGAACGCAAACGATTAATTAACGGTTCGGCTGTTGATGTGAATCAACTGATGCCCTTGAAATACACATGGGCATGGGAACATTATCTCAATGGTTGCGCGAACCATTGGATGCCCAATGAAGTAGCGATGGCGCGAGATATTGAATTGTGGCGTTCACAGAAGCTGACGCCGCAGGAGCGTCTGGTTATCATGCGCAATCTGGGTTTCTTCGCGACGGCTGAAAGTCTGGTTGGTAATAATCTGGTACTGGCTATTTTTAAGCAGATTACCAATGCGGAATGTCGTCAATATTTATTACGTCAGGCGTTTGAGGAAGCCGTACATACGCATGCATTTCTCTACATTGTGGAGAGCCTTGGTCTGGATGAGCAGGAGGTTTTTACAATGTATCATGCCATCCCATCAATCCAGCGTAAAGATGAGTTCGAGATGAAGTTAACAGCGGCTTTATTAGACCCGGACTTTTCCACCGCTAGTTTTAAGGGCATGCAGACGTTCCTAAAAAATCTGATAGGTTACTATGTGATTATGGAAGGGATCTTCTTCTATAGCGGTTTTGTCATGATGCTCTCCTTCCATCGACGAAACATGATGACTGGCGTAGGCGAGCAATTCCAGTATATTCTGCGCGACGAAACCATTCATCTGAATTTTGGTATTGACCTGATCAATGGCATCAAAGCTGAGAATCCATCAGTCTGGACATCTGAATTCAAAAAGGAGATGCTTGCGACGATTGATGAGGCGGTTGATCTGGAAATTGCCTATGCGCAGGATTGTTTGCCACAGGGCATTCTAGGGTTGAACGCCGAGGCATTTCGTGATTATGTGCATCATATCGCTGATCGCCGTCTTGAGCGTATTGGATTGCCTGTGCTCTACCATGCACCTCATCCCTTTCCCTGGATGAGTGAGACGATGGATCTGAGTAAGGAAAAGAATTTCTTCGAGACGCGTGTTACTGAGTATCAGGCAGGTTCAGCCTTGCAGTGGGATTAGCTTTCTCTTTTTGCTGATATTCCTGATAAAGGTGTATAAGAATAGTATAAATGCTATCCTGTATGACATTTTGTAATGTCATGCGGGATAGCATGGTTATTTATAACCATAGTCTTTTCTCATGATATTGCATGAGTTTACGCATACAGATAACAGTGAGCAGCATTGTTCTGCTTTTTGTGAAAAAAGATAATACATTACAAGCGTCAGATAGAGAATAATACTATTTCATTGTTACCAATGACGATGGAAGTATAATGTATTATGTAGATACACCTTCTGTTAAAATTATCCTTTATGTAAAGAAGGGATAGGAATATTACCATGCATACATCCTGGGAAAGTCTTTACGCACAACGAACAAAGTTGATGCAAAGTTCTGCTATTCGTGAATTATTAAAGGTAACCCAGAATCCAGAGATAATCTCTTTTGCAGGTGGATTGCCTGCTCCTGAGTTATTTCCTGTGAATGAGGTCAGTGAAGCCACACAACGTCTGATGCAAACCAGAGGTCAGCAGGCATTGCAGTACGGGCCTACAGAGGGTTATCAGCCGTTACGTGAATATATTGCGCAGTCAATGTCTATCGGTAACTTGCGCCTTACCGCTGATAATGTTTTGATCACCACAGGTTCGCAGCAAGCCCTGTACTTATTGGGTCTCATATTTCTCGATGAGGGGGATACTTTGCTTGTCGATTCTCCTACGTATATGGGGGCATTGCAGGCATGGGTGACCTTTGGCGTCAAATATGAGACGATACCTGTGCAAGGTGAAGCGTTACTGGAAGTGGAACTGGAGCAGTCATTGGAGCGTCACCCCAAGTGGATCTATACACTGCCGAATTTCCAGAATCCTTCAGGCTTAAGTTTAAATATGATGCAGCGCGAGAAGTTAATCACGGCCACGAATCGACATAGTGTGCCGTTGATTGAAGATGATCCATATGGGGATCTCCGTTTTGATGGTGAACCCATGCCATCAATGCTGCAATTGGCGCAGCAAGAGCATCCTGGTAGTCAGGCATATCAGGGGAATGTTATTTATCTGGGTACCTTCTCAAAAACAATCTCGCCTGGATTACGTGTTGGTTGGGTGATTGCTCCACCTGAGATTATCGCGAAAATGGTACAGGCAAAGCAGGGTGTCGATCTGCAATCATCTACTTATACACAGATGCTTGTGTATGAGATGACCCAGAGTGGTTTTCTGACACATCATATTGAGCGTATCCGCACGACTTATATGCAGCGCCGTGATGTGATGTTACGAGCTATGCAGCGTCATTTCCCTGTTGGTGTAAGCTGGACCCATCCTCAGGGGGGCATGTTCCTCTGGGTGACCATGGCACCGGGCGTTGATACTGCCGTGTTGTTAGGGAAAGCAATTGCGCAGAAGGTTGCTTTTGTGCCCGGCGTATCTTTCTATCCATCGGGAGACGTACATAATACGATGCGTCTCAACTTCTCAAACTCAACTCCTGAGCAAATTGAAGAAGGAATAGCTCGTTTAGGGCAGGTGTTTCGTGAAGCCTATGAAACCACCGGAGGCTCTGCTGTTGTCGTGTAGCGACCAGAATTGGTATGGTGTCGCCATAGATAGGTATGTCCATGCTTATCGTTCTATGGCGGCGTTTTTTCGTTTCTAGTGACCGCAGAAAACCACTGAGCAATCTTTTTTTTCTTTTCTTCCCTCTATTTCTTTTTGTGTCTATTTGCGTAAAAGAGATTTTTCCTGTAAGGTATATACCTGAGATATCTGTCTCTGTCATGCAGGAGGGAAGGTTGTTTGTGAATAAACTCATCGTTCATTGTGATCAATGCGGTGCGCAAAACAGGATACAGGCGCAATATTGTTTCAATTGTGGAGAGCGGGTGTTTTTGCCGGGGGATGCCTTGCAACAGCAACTGCCAGAGGTAACTGGCCCTGTTGCGGATGCTGCAACTGTTGTTTTCGTCTCTCCACCTTCTTCTGCGCTACCAGGGTTGGATAAGCAAGAGCGCAAACAGGAGCAGGCGCATGGTTCAATAGTAACTTCAATACAGTCCGATGACGGTACTGTGCGAGTTATTGGTTCTGGTTCTGGTGTATCTGATCCGTTTACACTTGAGTATGGGATTGCGCGGTTGCGTATTCATCATGATGGGAAAAAAGAATTGATAGTTGATTTATTGAACGGTGATGGACAGCTTGAGACAAACTTTGTTTTGCGGGCTGGTGAGAAGCAGGTTTCAAGGTCTGTTGTGCTGGTTATCACAGATCGCTGTGTCTTTAAAGTGCGTGGTGGCGGTGAATGGAGTATTGAAGTCGTGCAACAGCATAGATTACCCATGTTGCCCGTTCCGGCACAGATACGCGGAAGTGGAGAGCAGACTTCCGCTCTCTTTAAGCTTATGACGGGCAGGGCAACATTTCGTCTACAACGTGAAAATAAGACCAGCCTCTTCGCCGATCTGTTCAATGACCAGGGCAAACTTGTACGTCATATGATGATTGCTGCCGGTCAGATCAATACCATGCAGGTGATCAACATTGATCATCCTGGTATGCACGTCTTAAATGTACGTGGTGAGGGCCACTGGACCGTACGTGTTGAGCAATAGGTATGAGAGCAGCGCGGTGAAAGGCTTATTTATGCGCTGTTCGCGCCGGTTGCGTCAATCAATTGTGCGTTAGTGACTGCAAGCAAGTCAGCGACATGTAGTTGTATTTCGACTCCACGTTGTCCCCCACTGATGAGGATCTGCTCGAACTTCATGGCTTGTTCATCGAGAAACATGTCGAACGGTTTGTGTAGCAGGGCGAGGGCCGAGATCCCTCCCACTTTAAGGCCAGTGAGTTTTTCGGCCTGATCATGTGCTGCCATACGGACTGATTTACTGCCAATGATTTGAGCCAGATGACGCAGGTCAACTTCATGGTCGGCTGGTACCATAATAAGCAGTGGGTGGGACGCAGGCTGATCTTCGCGTAGCAAGACAAGTGTCTTAAATACCTGTGCAGGTGGTACACCAACCTCCTCTGCTACCATAAAAGCATTCCGAATAGTATCAGGAAATGCGTAGGATTGATATGCGATTTTTCGGGCATCGAGTAGACGCATTGCCTGTGTACGGACCCTTTTTGCCATGTGAGACTTGTGACCTCCAGGTTTATATCTGTATTATTATATCTCTTCTGGCATCATGAAGGATGGAGAATCGTCACGTGCGTCCGGATTGTGTATCCTATTCGCGTGCATCTTGTTGTTTTTCAAGCCATGCGATGGCTGCTTGCAGTACACTTTTCGGGTCCAGTTCTTCGTGTGTGTGCTGCTCGTTTTTATCCCACGATGCATGCGTAGATTGGTCTTTCTGCTCGTTATCATCGGCGGGTGCTGGTAGTTGTGGGAGTTTACGCAATCTGACGTAGAAGTCGAATTTGTCTCCCAGGAGTGAACGTAAAAATTCGATACCTTCGCTATGCTTCGGGTCCTGTTGCTCTTTATTATGACTGAGCAGATAGATACCAACAAGATAGCTGGAAATGTCCTTATACGTTGTGACTGGTAGTTCTTCGAACGAGTAGTTGCCAAGGAACAGGGCAAGCTGATAGAGATTGCGAATAATATCGCGTGCATCTTCAAGGTTAGTGATCAGCCCCTCTGTGTCCCGTTGATACTCACTTAAATCAAAGTTGATGTCTATGCTTGGTTCAGATTCTGGATGATCCGTCATATATGCTGTTCCTTTTGTTGTGATTATAGGTGAGAACGTTAACTTATATTGATGATATAACAGGATAAATCATCGTAGAGCCTATTTGGGCAGAATCAAATCACAAATCACTCACACTTGATCTTTGTTATTCATATTTATTCATAAATGCTGCATTCGGCGCTCTTACCACTGGCATTATTTTGTGTTTATGTATCAATGATCTATTGTGAAACTGGAGGTGTGATTCATCTGTTTCTGCATCGTGAGCATGTTTTATTTATACGTACTAGGCAATTGTAGAGCACTCTGGTACACTTGCATATTAGGTGGAAGCATCGTATATTTTCCATGCTGCTGACTGAATTGATCGTTTCAACGAAATTAGCTTGCCCGAACGACGTATGCATGTGGAACATGTATCTGTGTACTGAAAAAATGCGAAGGATAAGGATGAAATAGATGATTGCCCCACAGGACAATACATTACCACCAGGCTCTGCTCAGTTGATGTTTTCTGTTGTAGCACCAGTTTTTAATGAGGCTGAGACGCTACCACATTTTTATGAGCGTGTGATGAAGGTGATGGAGCAGATAGGCGAGCCATTTGAGCTTATTTTGATCAATGATGGAAGCCGTGATGAGTCGTATCGCATTATGCATGAATTGCATGATCGCGATGAACGAGTACGTGTGATTGATTTCTCGCGTAACTTTGGGCATCAGATCGCGATTTCGGCTGGCATGGATTATGCTCAGGGCCGGGCAGTGGTGGTGATAGATTCTGACTTGCAGGACCCTCCTGAAGTGATTCCAGAGCTGATTGAGCGCTGGCGTGCTGGCGTTGAAGTTGTGTATGCGCAACGTATTTCTCGTCGTGGTGAAACCAGATTTAAATTGATTACCGCTTCACTTTTTTATCGTTTGATTGCGCGTATTACATCAATTGAGATTCCTCCTGATACGGGTGATTTTCGTTTGATGGATCGTGCGGTGGTTGATTCGTTAATCCAGATGCGGGAGCACCATCGCTTTATGCGTGGTCTATCTGTCTGGGTTGGTTTTCGTCAGGAAGCAGTGTTGTATCATCGGCACGAGCGTTTTGCGGGGTCAACCAAATATCCCTTGATGAAGATGATCAGCTTCTCGCTGGATGCGATTACCAGTTTCAGCCATGTGCCATTGCAACTTGCGACGACATGTGGTTTTGTGCTGGCTGGTATCAGTTTGCTTGGTATTCTGGTAGCTATCTTTTTGCGTCTGGTGACCGGGGCAATTGTGGGACAGGCGAGCACGTTAATTCTGGTGCTATTTCTGGGCGGTATTCAACTGATCTTTCTGGGCATTATTGGTGAATATCTGGGTCGTATTTATGATGAAGTGCGGGCCAGACCACTGTATGTGGTCCATCATCTGCATGGTTTTCTTGAGACGGATGAGAAAGTGCCGGTTGCGCATACCAGGCAACGCACGACTGTTCGCCGTTCGTGAGTCTTATCTTACTCCTTATCCGAAAACCTGCGTGCCTGGCACTCGTCGCGACAGTGACGTTGGGTTGCGGCATAAGATCTTAGTGTGGGATGTATTGTGAGTGTCCGGTGATATAGAATTGACATTTTTGCCAGATGTGTGCTGCCACCATGTTGCCTAATTCTTTGCCAACCTGATTGCTGAGCGGAAAGTTTGTTCCTCCGTATAATCGTGAAAGCCCTGCCTGCTCGGCTGCGCTGGAGAATGTTTTCCAGGTGAGTGTGATATTCGTTGTGGGTACACGTTTCGGCTCGATATGTGATGTACCGACTTTCTGGGTATAGGAGCCGCCAAAGTAATCGCTCCCACTGAACCAGTTGAGCAGGGTGGCTGCGGTGGCGCTTAAGGTGCTATGCTCTGAGCAAAATTCAGGAAACGGTGGCGTGACAACATCAACTGGCTGATACGGTTGCCAGTAATCACCTTTGATGAGCTGTGTGCCCTGATATGGACCTCCCCATGCCTGAACGTCATGCCCCTGAAAAATGTAGCGAATGGCTGTGCGTGGCTGGACAGAATCAAATGCGCGTTTACAATCCCAGCAGGCGATGCTGGCATCAAATAGACCATTTGCGAGTAGAAAAAACAACTTGATGGTATGATCCAGATTATAGCTATCACGCCTGGCGAGATATTGGGCGATGAGGCACCAGTGCCCGGCTGGTTGTTCCTGATTGGGACCATTCTGCCAGTACTCAATCATGGTTTTTTGGTGATCGGTCAGGCGAGCACTGTAGTCAAGGATGTCATTTGCCTGGCGAAAATAGGTCTTTTCGGGATAAACCGCAAGTTGACCAACTGGTCGGTGTTGACTGGCAGAGGTGAGTGCGAAGGGCTGGACTCGATACCAGTGTGGTGTGGCAAACTGTTGGATAATGTCTGTCCCACTCTGTGTAGAAAGGCGCAGTGGTTGCCAGACAGCAGGGTCGTGCAATTGATCTGGTGTATTCTGTGGGTGATACCCTGTGTAGTCGCTATATGCCCCTGTCGCCATGTCGCCCATCTGGTTTGAACCATCATGATGGCGTAGGGCCAGAATCGCCTGTGCGACGCGATTGCCAATGCCAGCGGGAGTAATGGTATTTGTGACTGTCCGTTGTGGATCATAGCCCAGATCGTGTAACACAGTTTGAAATTGTCCGATCTGGGTGGGAAAGAGATCTATCAGAGCACGATAGGCAGCGTAACTGATGGCTTTCTCTTTGTTGACCTGCGTATGTTCGATATATGGGCGTCGTAATGTCCCTCCGTGATAGGTACCCAGCGCATAGAGATCGTAAGCGGCCCAGGCATCGTACATACAGGTGTGCACAATAGCCAGTGCTCTAGCCGCAACGGTGATATCTGGTTTGACACTGCGAATGGCTTGTAGGGTGGCATTATTCCAGGCCAGTGGCACAGCAAATGTCCCTGGATGCATGAGGAGAGATAGCGTGTTATAGCAATGAAAGAGTGTGGCGCTCGCTCCGAACATTGTTTGATGGCTGATACTTCCTGCGCTCATTATACTTTTCTTTCTTCCCAGATAATCATTCTGCTCTCCTATTCTTACTATAGCAGCGCATATATCATGAAATATGTGATTTTACTTGTATAGTATTGCATTTCTATATTAATATAAGCGCAATTCTATTTGTAGCTGAGTACCTTTTCCTCTGTTTGAAGGGATTTTTTTCTTTTCATTGAATTTAATTGTATACTGCATAGTAATAGTCTATTTTTCTTTACTTCTATGATACTGCCTTGCAAATGCGGAGTGATAGAAGTATGGCTGAAGGTTTTCACAGGGCGTTATTTCTGCTATCAGTGATAGTATGTAAAGTGTTGTGTGGGAAGGTTGAATATGATGGGGAAGAGAGTGCTGTTTGTTGTACGGCTCTGTTTCTTCTGTTTACTGGTTGTGCTTGGGTGGGTATGCTTACCTTCTTTTGATTGGTATATGAAGATTGCTCATACACGAGTTGCTTATGCTGCATTTCCTCTGCTGGGACCATTCCCATCGCCATCACCAGCGGTATCCCCAACGGCTCTCTCTTCCCCCGATGTGCAGGTGACACCAACCACGCCAACTGTTGTAAAAGAGAAGCCAACGCCTGAGGCACATGCCCATCTGTTATCTGTGTTGATTGGTGGCATGATCTGGCTTGATCGTAATCAGGATGGTATCGCGCAGCAGGATGAGTTACCCGTTGGCGGGATCAAGGTTCATCTGTATAATGCGACTGGATCGACTATTTTCCAGACTACAGTAACGACCCAGGACGGCTATTATTCTTTTCATGTTTCGCCCTATTATCATTACATGATCAAATTGGATGCGCCCGAAGATTATTTTAACGGTCCATTACAGGGTTATCGTCTTGCCTCTACAACTTCAGCTCACCTTCCCTCGCCTGCAACGGCGATAGGCAATGGCAATTATCCGTATATGGTGGTACCTGCTGTTTTGCCTGGGCAGAACAATTTTTCCTTTAGCTTTGGTTTTGTAAAAAGTGAACCACAACTTCATATTCTGCAATTCAATACCTCTGGCACTGCTGGTTTGATTGGTCAGCAGGTTGATTTTGTGCTGGTGACCTCTAACCAGCCTGATGCCGCTCCGATCAATGATCCTCTGCATATTACTGTGGCTATGCTATTGCCTGTGGGTTTTGATGTTGTCGCTACGCAGGGACGTGCATGGCAAATGGACATGGAGACGCAGCATAGTTACACGAAAGTTCTGGCGACGTATCATGATAAAAGAGTTATATTACCCGGCATGATCTTACCACCTATTATTATCAGTGGCGTATTTACAAATGATGCGACGAGATCGTTTGCAACGACTGCGAGTGTACAACTTAAAAGCAAAGGGAAAGCTCTCTCTCATGATCAGAATGTGACGCGCCTCCATGTTGGCTCACTGGCTGAATTGAGCCAGAGAATATACTTATCTTCTGAACATGGGAAGTCCGTACGGCAACCACTGCAAATGGACACTCCCACCCCGAATCCCGCTGCCCCGTTTTATCCTGATCTACCTCACACAGGAAGCTGTTTTACTGGTTCCTGTCATCAATAAATGAGTATTCTGCATCAATCAGGATGCTATTTGTCTTCGTTCGGAGTTCTGGCACGTATAAGAACTATCAATAGCACATTTTTGAGTTTCATTGTGCAGATGCGACAGGAGAAAATTCTTATGAATGACCAGCGGAGTGAAAAACAGGCATTGATTGCACAGATGCGGGGCGTGACGATATCTCGCGAGTATGGGAGTGGTGGTGGTGAAATTGCCCGCCGTCTGGCTACGGCACTGAGTTGGAAACTTATCGATCATGAAGTTGTGGTGCGAGTTGCGCAATCATTGGGTGTCAGCGAAAGCGAAGTCGAAGTACATGATGAATATACAGCCAGTTTCGCAACACGTTTGTTAACGACGATGAGTACAGTCGATCCATCGATGATGGTCACTGATGACGCAGTAGATATCACGACCACTGAAGAATCATATCATGATGCACTGGTGCGTGTTGTGGACTCCGTTGCCCGGCAGGGGAAGTTCGTGCTGGTAGGACGCGGGGGGCAGGCGATTCTCGCCAATCAGCACGATATATTGCATATACGTATTGTTGCTCCTATGGAGAAGCGTGTTCAGTATGTCATGCAACGTGAAGGCCTGGATGAGGATACCGCCCGGTCGCGTATTCAGCAAAAAGAACGCCAGCGTGGGCGTTATCTCCATACACATTATCACGAGCATGCTGATGATCCACACCTCTATGATCTGGTGATTAATATCTCGGTGCTTTCTATTGATCATGCGGTAGAGTTAATCTGCCAGGCACTAAGTGATAAAGCGACCAGATTAGCGGTCTCTGAGCAAGAACTTGGGCCAGGAGCAGGTTTTACCCGCTATGCAGGCCAGCCAGCAGATTTCGTCTGGCGACAGGAAGATCAATAATATTGACTTCAGCGATAAGAAATTGTGTTGGAGTGATCATACATGTTGTCTGGATACAGAACGGTACGTGCGTAGCACAGAATGGTGCGGGTGCTACGCATGTCTTTTTGTAACAGAGAGGAGCTGGAGGTTAAGTTGTATCGTCGGCATGGAGTGGTTAAATCGCCATTGTTTTCAGTCGTAGCCGTTCGCCTTCATAGTAAGCTTTTCCGTAGTGTCGTGTAATGAAGCCCGTTTCATTACTGATTGTAAATTTGACACGAGCCTTTTGTCTATCCTCCTGAGTGATCTCGTCAAATCTAATATTGACGTTGCCGTACTTTTGGAGATAGCGGTTAGTAATGTCCTGTTTTAATTGCGTAAGGAATGAATTTTCTACTTGCATAAAAATACCTCAGCGGTAAATGCACGAATATGTTGCCCGCCAATACAGTGTTTCTGTAGAGTTTCACGTGAAACGTTGTGTTTACATGCAAGCATGTATGTGCCTTATTGGATCGTGAAGATCCGGTAGAGACAAGTTACGAATCAGGGATGGAAACGCTGTAAAGGTGAAATGGACATAAACGGTGGGATTACTTTGTGTTAATGTACTTGTGTACGTTGTATATGATTGTGATTTTGCCAGATACACACGTGTATTGGTGCGAAAACCTCTCGTTAGATTGCTATTGTCACTGTTCCCAAAATGAATGCAGGGCTTCAGCGCTGCAACCTATGTAAAGTATACGTTAACTAATGGTTAAAAGCAATGCGTAATCATTTAAATTTCTATAAAGAAATGCATCGTTTTGGAATGGAAACAGATCAACTTCCAGGTGTAATGGGTTCTGCCTTCCCCCGGGATAAATGACCTGCACTTATGCTAAACAAATGACCTACAGAAAACTTCTAAAATTGCCTCTCTCATGCCCCTATGCTATACTGCCCATGAAGTTCCCAATGCTTCATAACCATGTGTATGTAGAAGGGATATTAAGTGTTATGACCACTGAAGATACAGCAAATTTACAGAATCCTTTTATTGTTGGCGAGCGCTTGTACCTGCGGCCTCTGGAGCCAGCTCAAGATAATCATCTCTACTCGACCTGGATGAATGACGAAGAGATTCGCCGTTATTTTTCTGTGTATCCTACCAGCGATGCACGTGGTCGTGAACGTCTGGAACAACTCTATAAAGACACCCGCCATATTTTGTTTGGTGTGACACGCAAGGATGACAATCAACTGATTGGCCTGGTGGGTTTGAAAGATATTAATCAGCTCAATCAGAGTGCAGAGTTCTATGTCATTATTGGGGATCGTTCGGCCTGGGGTAAGGGATATGGCACTGAGGCCACAAAGTTGATGATCCGCTATGGATTTCTGGAATTGAACTTGAACCGTATTCAGACTCAGGATATGGAAGAGAATATTGGTGGCTGGCGTGCGGATGAAAAAGCTGGTTTTAAGTATGATGGTACTCTGCGTGAGATGATTTTCCGTTTTGGCAAATATCATGATGTTCGTGTGTATAGTATGTTACGCCGTGAATTTTTAGAAACATTGCAGTAAGTGTCCGCCACACTATAACATTCCTATCCGATTATTTGTATGATGCAGATGTTTTCATCTCAATGAATGGTGAAGTATCTTCTATGTGATCTTTTGATGAAAACAGGGGGCAGGCGACGATCTGCCCCTGACTGGTTGATAGGGTACCGCTCTGCATTTCTCTCACCGCGATCACTTTCACCTGTTGATGGCTTAAGCACGAGCAACGAGAGTGGCATGTATTCAGCTTGTGATAGGAAGAAGGTTTTTAGCGTATCACACGCGTTGAAGTTTGGCGGCATTGTGAAGCAGCCTGTGTCATTGGTAGTTGGAGTAGAGAGATCATTCTTATGAATATCACCATCCTGGAGATCGAAGATCGTGAGCAATGGAACAATTTTCTGTTGCGTCATCCACAAGGTCATCTGCTACAGTCCTATGAATGGGGAGAGCTGAACAGGTATCTTGGCCGGAATGTCTATCGTCTTGGCGCATTTCAGGACGATGAGCTTGTTGGCACAATGCAACTGGTTGTTGCTCAGGTTTCACTACCTTTACCAAAGTTACGACCAAACTGGTTGTATTGTTCCCGTGGGCCAACCCTGGCTCAACCTGATCGTCTGGTATTGACGCGTTTGCTGGCATATGCAGAGAATATCGCCCGTCAGGAGCATGCGGTGGTCTTGCGTGTTGAGCCGAATATCGCTGATGATGATTCTGGACAGG
>Ga0310811_10005817_pt1 | contig 15678 bp, 14 predicted proteins | sample YCmetagenome_FD_207642 | JGI IMG/M metagenome (GOLD analysis project Ga0310811, IMG submission 207642) | Soil microbial communities from experimental microcosm in Duke University, North Carolina, United States - YC | ecosystem: Engineered > Artificial ecosystem > Soil microcosm > Unclassified ...
GGCCGGTCACATCGGCGGGGGTCACCCGTTCCAGCGCCGCGGTGTCGCCCGAAAGGAACGCCTGGCCCATATGCGAGACATCGAACAGCCCGGCTTTCTCGCGGGTGTGCAGATGCTCTTTCAGGATTCCGGCGGGATACTGGACCGGCATCTCATAGCCGGCGAAAGGCACCATCTTGCCGCCCAGCTCCAGATGCAGGGCATAAAGCGGCGTACGGCGCAGAATGTCAGACGTGCTCGTCATGTCGGTCCTAATGAAAAGATTCCGTACGCCTTCCGGCGCACGGCCCCTCTGTCATCGGACCTGAGAGATTTCCCCTGACACCCATAAATGGGCGATGCCAGGATTACCCCTTCGGTGGAGACGGCCTTCGCCGCCTCACTTTCCAGAAGTTCATCACCCGATCGCGGTCCTTTTGCCTGAGAGTTTCCGGGGCGGTTGCTCCTTCGGCGGCCTTCCAAAAAGGCTCTCTCCCGCGAGGGATCGTGTGCTGGCCAACCCCGCAGCGCCTCCGGCGGACGGGGATGTTGCTGTGCATCATAAGGGGGGCCGGTTTTGAGTCAACGAAAGCCCGGAACCCCCTAAAGTTACTCACATTCTTTCGGGAACCTCGATCCCCAAAAGGTCCAGAAGGCCGGTCAAAACCGCCAGGACCAGGGCGCAAAGCCCCAGGCGGGAGGCCTTAAGCCCCTCGTCCGCCTCGGACAGGATGTGGTGCTCGCCATAGAAACGGCTGAAATTCTGGGCCAGCTCGAAGGCATATTCGCACAGCATGTTCGGCGCGCGCTTGTCCTCGGCCGCCTTCAGCACGTCGCCCAGCGACAGAAGCTGCAGGATCAGCTTGCGCTCCTCCGGCGAATGGATGGCGGGGGCGCTTAAGGCCGCGCCTTCCGCCTTGCGCAGGATGGATTTGATACGCACCGCCGCATACTGGAGATAAGGCCCGGTCTTGCCCTCGAACTTGGAAAAACGCTCCAGGTCGAAGACATAATCCGTGGTGCGGTGGTTGGAGAGATCGGCGAACTTGATGGTGGCGATGCCGACCTTGCGCGCGATCTCCGCACGCTCCTCCGCCGAATACTCCGCGCCGATCCCCTGCTCCGCCAGCCGCTTTTCCGCTTCCGCCTGTCCCATGGCGATCAGGTCGTACAGCTTCATCGCGCCGCCGGCGCGGGTCTTGAACGGCTTGCCATCCGGCCCATTCATGGTGCCATAGCCGACATGCTCCAGCTCGGCCTTGCCGGAAAGACCGGCCTTTTGCGCGGCGCGGAAGACCTGCTCGAAATGGCCATGCTGGCGGTGGTCCACCACATAGAGGATCAGGTCGGGATCGTAATCGCGCACCCGCTCGATCACCGTGGCAAGATCGGTGGTGCCGTAAAGCACCCCGCCTTCCGACTTGACCAGAATGAGAGGCGGCATGGGCTTTTTGTCGTCGCCCTTGGCGACCGGCACCACCAGCGCACCCTCACTCAGTTCAGTCAGCCCCCGCGCCTTCAGGTCTTCCAGCATGGGCGGGATCAGCGCATCCACGCTGGATTCGCCATTCCAGAGATCGAACTTGACACCCAGCGCGCCAAACTCGCGCGTCAGGCCGACTTCCGTGACCTCGACGAAATGCCGCCACAAGGCGCGATAGCCAGGGCGCCCCGCCTGCAAATCGACAGTGGCGCGGCGCGCCGCTTCCAGCCGGGCCGGATCGGCCTTGCAGGCGGCCGAGGCGCGCGGATAGATCGTTTCCAGATCTTCCATGCTCACCGGCGATTCGTCCGGGTAGGGACCCACGACATTCACATCGAAATAGATGGGCGCGATGCCCATGATCTCGATCTCGGTGATCAGCTGGCCCATCTGCAGGCCCCAGTCGCCCAGATGCACGTCACTGGTCACGTTCCAGCCATTGGCGCGATAAAGCCGCTGCAGGCAGTCGCCGATGATGGTGGAGCGCAGATGATGCACCGCCATCGGCTTGGCGATATTGGGGCCGCCGAAATCCACGATCACGGTCTTGCCGTTGGGCTCGGACGCGCAGGGCGCGGGTGCCCGGGCCAACACGGCGGCGCGATCGTTCAGCGCCGCATCGCTCAGATCCAGATTGAGAAAACCGGGGCCGGCGATCTCGACCTTGGCGAAAATGCTGCTGGCCTTCAGCCGCGCGGCGATCTTCTCGGCAATGGCGCGCGGGTTGGTCTTGGCCCCCGCCGGACTGCCACCGGCAGGACGGCCATTTAAAAACTTTGCAGCCGCCAGCGCGCCATTGCACTGAAACTGCGCCAGGTCCGGCCTGTCGGACAGCTGTACCTGGCCATATGTCTCGCCAAGCCCTTCCGCGGCAAACGCCTCGCCGGCGATCCGCGACAGTTCCGCCGTCAACCGCGCCGTCATGGCAGGAAGCGGCCCCGACTCTTGGCATATTCGATCTGGGCGGGCGTCATCTGGAAGCCGGCCATCTCCTGGTAATTCCAGGGGAGCTTGCCGTTGCCGATCTGGATCTTCACCTCATCGGGCGATTGCTTGATGACGGCGGTGGCCGCGCCGGGCGCGAAGCTGAACTTCAAAGTGTAGAGACGCTTTGCGAAAATTTTCGCATTCTCGTGCACGGCCACGAAATAGGGCACGCTGTAGGTCACCCGCTCGCTGGTGGGGGTGCGGGTGGCGCGGAACGTCAGATCCAGCGAGGCGGTGACCAGAGCGCTCTTGGCGCTGTAGGTGCAATCGCCTTCCGCATTGATCAGCGCCACGGTGAAGAGCTCGTTGGCGGGATCCGGCGTGGTGCCCGGCCGGAAGATGGTCACGCTCTGGGTGTCGGCCAGGATGGCCGGCACCGGGCAGACGGTGATCTTCTGGCTGCAGCCCATGACAAGCAGCAGGGCGCCGAGCGGGACCAGGCGGAGCAAGCGCAAACGCATCGATTCCGGTTCTTCCTTGGGCGGGGCCTTCCTGGGTAAGGCGGCCCCGCGCTTGACTTTACCCATGGCCTGCCTGACTTCTCGCCGGGCCGCGGGCGGGCGCGGCGGACCATAGCGGGCGGGGCTCTTGATGCAAAGCATAGAACAGCAAAAAAGCCAAGCCTTGCCGGGTTTTAAGGCCGGACTCTAAGCCCCATGGCAGTCTATACCGAAGTCAGTTTCGAGGATCTGGAGCGGCTGCTGGAGCAGTACGACATCGGCCAGCCTTTGTCCTTCAAGGGTATCGCCGAGGGCATCGAGAACTCGAACTTCTACCTTCAGACCGACCGGGGCGCCTTCATCCTGACCCTGTACGAAAAGCGCGTTCATGCCGAGGACCTGCCCTTCTTCATCGGCCTGATGGAACATCTGGCCAAGCGCGGCATTCATTGTCCCCTCCCGGTGAAGACCCGGGACGGCAAGGCGCTGGTCACACTCAACCGCCGCAGCGCCGCCATCGTCACTTTCCTGACCGGCATCGCGCTGCGCCGCCCTGACGCCGCGCATTGCGCCGCCGCCGCCCGCGCCCTGGCGGATCTGCACAAGGCACAGGACGGTTTCACAATGGTCCGGCGCAACGCGCTGGGCCCTTCGGGCTGGCGGCCGCTGGCCGAAGCGATCCATGGCGCCGACGGGATCGAAGATGGGCTGACCCAGTTGATCAACGGGTCACTGGAAGAACTGGTCACGGGCTGGCCCGCGAATTTGCCGGGCGGCGTGATTCATGCCGACTTCTTTCCCGACAATGTGCTGTTCGTCGGCAATGAAGTGGGCGGGGTAATCGACTTCTACTTCGCCTGCAATGACGCCTTCGTCTATGACCTGGCCATCATGCTCAACAGCTGGTGTTTCGAACTGGACGGCAGCTTCAACATCACCAAGGGCCAGGCCCTGATCAATGCCTATCGCCAGCAGCGGCCGCTGTCTGAAGACGAGATCGCCGCCCTGCCCATGCTGATGCGCGGCGCGGCGCTGCGTTTCCTGCTGACACGCACCTATGACTGGCTGAACCCCGATCCCAACGCGATGGTCCGGCCCAAGGACCCGCGGGAATATTCCAAGAAGCTGCGCTTCCACAACAAGGTGCGCCACGCGCGGGAATACGGGCTTTGAGTATCGATATCTTTACGGACGGCGCCTGCAGCGGCAATCCCGGCCCCGGCGGCTGGGCGGCGATCCTGCGCTCCGGCCATCACGAGAAGGAATTGTCGGGCGGCGAGAAAGCCACCACCAACAACCGCATGGAATTGATGGCCGTCATCCAGGGCCTGAAGGCGCTGAAGAATGGCGGCGCCGTCACCATCCACACGGACTCGCGCTATGTGATGGATGGCGCCTCGAAATGGATTCTGGGCTGGAAGAAAAAAGGCTGGAAGACCGCCGACAAGAAGCCGGTCAAGAATGAGGATCTGTGGCGGATACTGGATGATGAAATGGCCCGCCACCAGATCCACTGGGTCTGGGTGGCAGGCCATTCCGGTCATCCGGAGAATGAGCGCGCCGACGCCCTAGCCAGGGGCGCAATACCCGGACCGAGCTCGCGATAAGCGCGAGGAATTTTGCGGCGTGAGCAGGAGCGCCGAGCGACGTGTACAAAAGGTACACGAGCGATGGCGCGACGAACTCACGACGCAAAAGAACCGCGCTTAGGGCAGGATACCGTTGTTGAGCATGTATTCGGCGCTCGACACTTCGAACGCGCCGGGCTGCTCGACATTGATCGACTTCACCACCCCATTGTCCACCACCATGGAGTAGCGCTGGCTGCGCTTGCCCATGCCGAACTTGCTGGCGTCGAATTCCAGGCCCAAAGCGCGCGTGAAGTCGCCATTGCCGTCGGCCAGCATATGCACCTTGCCGTCGGCCTTCTGGTCCTTGCCCCAGGCGCCCATCACGAAAGCGTCATTGACCGAGACGCAGGCAATCTCGTCCACGCCCTTGGCTTTCAGCGCATCGTAATTGTTGACGAAGCCCGGCACATGCTTGGCCGAACAGGTCGGGGTGAAGGCGCCGGGCAGCGCGAACAGCGCCACTTTCTTGCCACCGAAGAAACTGTCGGTGCTGACGGGCGCGGGTTTGCCGTCCTGCATCTCCATCAGGGTGGCGGAGGGAATTTTGTCGCCGACTTTGATCATAAGCTGCTCTCCGTTTTCAATATTGCGGGTTGTCTATCGGGAATTCTCTTATGGTCGCGCCGCGAGGCCCCTTCGGGTTCGCGGTCGCTCCCAGGTCAGCCCAGTTCCGGCGCCGCCTGGGTGTTATAATGCCTTGCGATGTAATCCAGTGCCGCCGGACCGTCGAGGGCGGCCGAAAAATAATAGCCCTGGCCGTATTCACAGCCGATCCGGGCCAGAAGTTGGGCGTCGGCTTCGCTCTCCACCCCTTCAGCCACCACCGCGCGCTTGAGCTCATGGGCCATGGCGATGATGCCCGACAGCACCACCTCGCCCCCCGCATCCAGATCGGTGCCGGCGATGCGGGCCAGGAAACTGCGGTCGATCTTGACGGTGTCCGCCGGCAGGTTGCGGAATTCGCTCAAGGTGCTGGCGCCGGTGCCGAAATCGTCGATGGAAAGCCCGGCGCCCGCGGCGCGGATGCGCGCCATCAGCTGCGCCATCTTGGGATCGGAGGCCACCGCGCTCTCGGTGATCTCCAGATGCAGGCTGCCTTCGGCAATGCCGCCGCCCGCCAGGATGGTCTTGAGCAGGGCCTCGAAGCCGGAATCCTTGAGCTGGCGGCGGGAGAAATTCACGCTGACGAACAGAGGCGGCTTCAAGGGGAAATAGCGCTGCCAATGGGCAAGATCGGTGGCCGCCCGCTCCAGCGCGAAGCGGCCCAGCTCCACGATCAGTCCGGTCTCCTCGGAATGGGCGATGAAATCGGCTGGCGAGATCAGGCCCTTCACGGGATGCTGCCAGCGCAGCAGCGCCTCAAAGCCGGCCACCGAGCGGTCGGCAAGGCGGATGATGGGCTGGTAGTGGACATCGAGCTGGCCGGCTGCCAGGCCCTGGCGCAATTCGCTCTCCAGCGCCACGCTGTCGGCGGGCGCCAGTTGCTCCATCTCGCTGGCATAAACCCGGGCGCAGGACCCGCCCTGCCGCTTGGCGGCGATCAGCGCCAGTTCGGCATTCTTGATCAAGGTCAGTGGCTCGCCGCTTTCGGCGCCGCTGGCAAGTCCCAGGCTGCAGGGCGCGAACACTTCGCGATCTTCCAGCTTGAAGGGACGAGCGCAAATCTCGGCAAGCGCATCGCCGATGGCCTGCGCCGCGCGGCGCGGTTCGGCAAACAGAAAGGCGAAACCGTCCCCGCCGACGCGGAAAACCTGCGCCCCCTCTTCCAGCCCGGCGAGACGATCCGCCAGCATCCGAAGAATGGCATCGGCGCCGGCATCGCCCAGGCTGGCGTGAATGGCCTTGAAACGGTCGACGTCCAGCAGCACCAGCAGCGCCTTGTCGAAGCCGAGGCCCAACCCGTCCAGCGCCTCCATCAGCGCCACGCGATTGCCGAGCCCGGTCAGGGCATCCTGCGATGTCCTGGTGCTGTGCTGGCGCTGGGCCTCGGCCTGAACCGCCGCGAATTCGGCCTCCTTGCGCTGGCTGATATCGGAGATCAGGCCCAGACAGTCGGACGGCACTTCCTGCTCGGTGACGATGGTGGCGCGCAGTTCCAGCCAGCGATAAGGCCCGCTCTGCCCCCTCGCGCGGAATTCCAGCCGGAAGGCCAGACCGGAGCGCTGACGATAGGCTTCCAGCGCCTGGGTATAGACGTCACGATCCTCGGGATGGACCAGCGCAATCCAGTCGGCATGCGACAAGGTCGCCGCATGGGCGGAAATGCCGGCCATCTGGGCCGCTTCCGCCGACAAGGTGAGAAGTCCGGCGCGGAAATCCAGATCGAACACGCCCTGATGGGCCGCGCCGATCGCCGCCCGCGCCAGGCTGTTGAGGGGCGCATTGGGATCCAGCTGGGCCGCATCGTTCTCCGGTGTCTGCGCTTCCAGCAACCGCGCGGCGTAGGAGCCGTGCAGGAAGGGCAACACCGCGATCTCTTCCGAGGCGATCACCGCCAGCGCCAGAAGAATGGCGCCAGCCGCGGCAAAGCCGCCGGTGGCCGCGGGGCCGGTGAGCGTTTCCCCCAGGCCGCCGACCGCCATCACCGCGCCGGCGATTGCGACAAGGGCGAAGGCGAAGGCGGCGGGCGCAATCACCTGTGCCGCGCGACGGCCGCGCCGGCCGCAATAGACCAGATAGATCCCCACCGCGATGGAGCCCGTCACGATCGTGATGTCGGTGAGCAAGGCGGCGGCGGGGATGCCCAGATAGGCCAGCGCGCCCAGCCCGATCAGGCCATAGATGGCCCAGTACAGATATTTGCGGTAGCGCGGCAGGGTCTCAGCGACCGGGCTGATGGCGTCGGCCAGCCGCACACCGGCGGCCAGCGCCAGCGCCGTCAGGAAAGCCGACAGGCCATAGGGCCCGCCGATGCGGGTGGCGAGATTGCCGTCGAACATGCCGGTACCCGAGAGCCAGCTCAAGAGCAGCATCAGCAAGGTCAGCGCCACCCAGCGCGGCGCGGCGTGGCCGATCAGCACGGCAAGACCGCCTGTGATCAACGCGGCGGCGGCGATCAGCGAACCGACGGCAGTGATGAAGATGGCCAGTTGGCGGTTGTGGGACGACAAGGCCGGCTCGGTCCAGGCCGAAAGCGCGGGCGGCGTATCGGCCGAACCCACGCGGATGGCGAGGCCCACGGTGGAGACCGGCGGCACGATCACCCGCCAGGCCCTGCGGCCATAGGCCGGAGCGGTTTCTACCATCGTGCCGGAGTCCGAACTGGCAAGGGCGAGAATCGCGGGCCGCGTGCGCCGCGGGAGCACCGACAGGGCCGCGCGCGGCGGTTGTCCCGCCATCAGCACGCGCGTGGCGGGCCTGACCGAATCATTGGAGACTTGCACGATGTACCAGGACGAGCCGTCCGCCTCGGTGCCGCCGCCCGGCGCCCGGTAGGGCGATAGCGCATTCTTCAGTTCCAGCACATTCTCGCTGGAGCCGAAATTGACGACGGCCGGGGGCTTTTCCGCTGGCTTGGCTGCCGCAACTTTATCCGCTGCCTGGGCCACGCCGCCGGCCAACCCCGGAACAAGACAGCCCAGGACAAGACAGAAGAACAGCAGACGGCGCAGCAAGGCCATGAGGATCCGTGAACGAAGCAGGGTTCAACCTAGCGGCGCTTCTTCCTTGAGCAAAGCAAATAGCAGATGGTCCGCCCAGGCGCCGTTGATCAGCAGATACCGGCGCGCCAGGCCTTCCTGGCGAAAGCCGGTGCGGGCCAGAAGATTCTTGGAAGCCTCGTTGTCGACCAGGCAGGCGGCCTCGATTCGATGCAGCCCAAGCGTCTTGAAGACAAAAGGCACCAGCGCCTTGACGGCATTGGTCATGTAGCCCTGGCGGGCGAATTTGGCGCCGATCCAGTAACCCAGGGTGCAGCACTGGGTGACGCCGCGCCGCACATTGGACAGCGTGCAGCCGCCCAGCAGCGCGTCGTCGCTCTGGCGCAGGACGAAGAAGACGTAAGCGGAGTCCAGCCGCGTCTCTTTCTGATAGCGCTTGATGCGGCGACGGAAAGCCCCGCGCGTCAGTTCGTCATCGGCCCAGACCGGCTCCCAGGGCGTGAGAAATTCCCGGCTCTCGCCCCGCAGGCGCGCCCAGGCGAGATAGTCGCCGATGCGGGGATAGCGCAGATAGATGCCCTGCCCGCGGATCACCGGCTGCTGGCCGCCCGGAAAGGTCAGGCCCCGCATGAAGGCGATCGGCCGGGTTTTGGCAAAAGCAGCCTTGACCATTATTCGGCCGCGTCCGGGACGGCGCCATCGCTCGCCTTGTGGCCAAAGCGGGCGGCGAAAGCCGTGATGGATTCCAGTTTCTTGACCGGGCCCACCGACGCCATGGTGGGGCGGCCGGCTTCCATCACCCGGGCGGCAAAGGCCTTCACCGCGGCGACATCGATGGCATCGAGCTGGGCGACGATCTCGGCCGCGGACTGCACCCGCCCCAGCGCGAAAAGCTGTCCGGCGATCTGCTCGGAGCGATTGGAGGGCCGTTCCAGCCCCATCAGCAGAGACACTTTGAGTTGGGCCCGGGCCCGCGCCACCTCGGCCTCGGTGAGATTGACGCTCATGGCTTCCATTTCGCCGGCGATCACCGCCGAGATGCCGGCGGCTTCCGCTTCGCCGGTGCCGACATAGACGCCCAGAAAACCGGAATCCTGGAAGCCATTGGAGAAGGCATAGATGGAATAGCAAAGGCCACGCTTCTCGCGCGCTTCCTGGAAGAGACGTGAGGAGGTGCCGCCGCCCAGCGCCGTGGCGTAGAGCTGGGCCACGAAATAATCGGCATCGGCATTGCTGAGCCCCGGAAAGGCGTAGGCGACATGCGCCTGCTCCAGATCCTCGATCTCGCGGAAATCGCCGCCGACATAATGCGCGGGTGGCGGCGCCGCGACCCGCCCGCGATTGAGGCCGCCGCATTTGTCTTCCGCCAGCCGCACGATCTCGTCATGCGCCACCGCGCCGGAAGCGATCAGGGTCATGCTTTCCAGCCGGTACTGCGAAGCCATGTAGTGCTTCAGCATGGCGCGGTCGAAACTGGTCACCGTCTTCTCGTTGCCCAGGATGGACCAGCCCAGGGGCTGATCCTTGAAGATGGCGGCCTGCAGGTGATCGAAAACGATGTCGTCCGGCGTGTCGCGGGCCTGCCCCAGCTCCTGCAGCACCACCTGGCGCTCGCGCTCCAGTTCGGCCTGCTCGAAGGCCGGGTTGGTGAGGATGTCGCCGATCATGTCCATGGCCAGCGGTATGTCCTGTTTCAGGATGCGGGCATGGAAGGCCGTCTGCTCGCGGCTGGTATAGGCATTGAGGACCCCGCCCACCGCCTCGATCTCCTCGGCGATGGCCCGCGCGCTGCGCGTCGCGGTGCCCTTGAACGCCATGTGTTCGAGCAGATGGGAGATGCCCATCTGGGCTGGGGTTTCATTGCGGCTGCCGGTATCGACCCAGATGCCCAGCGCGGCGCTTTCAAGCTGGCTCATCGGATCGCTGACGACCGTCAAGCCGTTGGAAAGTTTGGATATTTCCAGGATCATGGGGCCAGTCTAGAGAAGATGAAGTTCTTTATCAAAGACGGGGAATTGGCCAGGATCTCCACCCGTTCGGGCAGCTTTCGCAAGGCCGACAGGCCCGCCGGTTCGGGGGGCGGCACGCCGATCGCCTGGGCCACAGCCTCCGGGAACTTGGCCGGATGGGCGGTGGAAAGAATGACGACCGGCGAGGCGGGGCGCCCCATCTTCTGAGCCGCCGCCATGCCGACCGCGGTGTGCGGGTCGATGATGCGGCCGGTCAGTTTGTGAACCGAGGCGATGGCGGCTTTGGTTTCCTCGTCGCTGCTGGCGAAGGCGCTATAACGGGCCCGCAGATTTTCCAGGACCTTGGCCGGCAACTCCAGCCGGCGGCTGCGGGCGAAATCGCCCATCGCGGCGGCGGTCCAACCGGCGTCGCGGCCGGCCGCCTCGAACAAGGCGCGCTCGAAATTCGAGGCCACCTGTATGTCCATGGACGGGCTCAAGGTGGCGTGGCTCTGGCCGCTGGCATAAACGCCGTCATTCAGCGCCCGCGCCATGATGTCATTGGCATTGGTGGCGATCACCAGCCTGTCGGCGGCAAGGCCCATATGCTCGGCCGCCTCGCCGGCGAAGATGTCGCCGAAATTTCCCGTCGGCACCACGAAAGTCGCGGGCCTGCCCAGCTGCGCCGTGGCGGTGAAGTAATAGACGCATTGCGCGGCGATGCGGGCAAAGTTGATGGAATTGACCGCGGTCAGTCCAACCTTGGCGGCGAACGCGGTATCGGCGAACAGCGCCTTCACGATGGACTGCGCGTCGTCGAAGCTGCCTTCCAGCGCGATGTTATGGACGTTGCCATGGGTGCTGGTGGTCATCTGCAGCCGCTGCACGTCACTGACCCGGCCCTTCGGATGCATGACGAAGACATCCACATTGGCGAGCCCACCCAGCGCGGCGATGGCCGCCGAGCCGGTATCGCCGCTGGTTGCCGCAAGCACCGTGGCGCGGCCGCCGCGGCGCGCCAGCGCCCGCGAGAAAAGCTGGCCCAGGATCTGGAGCGCCACATCCTTGAAGGCCAGGGTGGGCCCGTGAAACAGCTCGAGCAGGAAACGGCCCTCGCCGATCTCCACCAGCGGCGCGATCTCGGGGGCATCGAAACCGGCATAGGCGGCGGCGATGGCCTCTCTCAGGTCCGCATCGCTGAAGGAGCCGGCGGTAAAGCGCGACAGGATGGCAAAGGCCACGTCCCGGTATGGCGCGCCTTGGAAGGCGGCGATCTCGGACGGGGAAAGCCGCGGCCAGCTTTCCGGCAGATAGAGACCGCCATCGGGCGCCAGGCCCGCCAGCAGCACATCGGAAAAGGAGGCGCGGATAGCGCCCCCCCTGGTGGAAATGAAATACATGGCCGGGGGTTATAGGGCCGGATGGGGCCCCCTGCCACCCTGGAAAAGGCTATTTCAGGGCGATGCGCCCCTTGGAAATATGATAGGCGAACCAGACACCTAGCAGCATCGACGCCAGCCCGAACCAGGTCACCGCATAGGAGAGATGCTCATTGCGGAAGCTGACCACCGTCTGGCCGCCGCGCGGCAGCCCGCCCGGATTCGGCGTGGCGTCGGCCTCGATCACCACGGGCGCCGTCAGGGTCAGGTGATCGGTGGCAGCGATGGCCCGGATATCGCGCGCGTACCAGATACGCCTGGCCAGTTCAGGCGGCGGCGTGAAGAACCCCGGCGGGTCCGGTTCGCGCCAGACGCCAGTGACGCTGGTCTCGCCCTGCACATTGCCCGCCGCGCGCGTGGCCGGCCCCCGCCGCTCCACGGGCACCGCGCCGCGATCCACCATCAGGACGCGGCCGTCATCGGTCCGGAACGGCGTCAGCACATGATAGACCGGCGCGCCCCCGGCATCGGTGGTGAAAACATATGCCTCCTTGGCGTGATCGAAACGGCCCTGAAGGGTGACGCGCCGGTATTGCGATTCATTGGGCCCCATCACCAGCAGCCGGCCAAGCGGCACCGGCGGGGCCGTCATGTGGCTGTTCACCCGCGCGATCAGATCCAGCTTCCATTGCAGCCGCTCGAGCTGCCACACGCCCAGGCCACAGAGGATGGCGAACAGGATCGCGCAAGCGATGGTGAGGCCGGCAAAGGGACGGAAGATCACGGCTCTTCTTTCTCTCCAAGTCGTCCCTCCCCGGCCTTGTGCTTGTACTGCAGCACCAGCAGCGCCGACTTGGAGAGCCGCAGGAAGATCGCCGTCAAAAGACAGATCAGCGGCAGCCACAGCAATGCATGGACCCAGAGCGGCGGCTGGAAGGTGAACTCCACCCACAAGGCCAGGCCGCAGACGATGGCGCCCACGATCAGGATGCCGAACACCATGGGGCCGTCGCCGGCATCGAACATCGCATAGTCCAGGCCGCAGGCCGGACACTGCTTCTTCAACGCGATATAGCCATGGAACAAAGGCCCCTGCCCGCAGCGCGGACAGAGGCCCCTGAGGATGGCGGATGCTGTGTTGGGCGGTTGCGTGGCTTAGCCCTGCACTACCGGCCCCTCGCCCCATACATAAATGCAGGCGAAGAGGAACAGCCAGACTACGTCGACGAAGTGCCAGTACCAGGCCGCCGCCTCGAAGCCGAAGTGGCGGGTGGGCGTGAACTGGCCCGCGATGGCGCGGAACAGGCAGACCGTCAGGAAGATGGTGCCGATGATGACGTGGAAGCCATGAAAGCCCGTCGCCATGAAGAAGGTCGAGCCATAGATGGCCTGGAAGTTGCCCGCGCCCGCCGCCAGCACCGAATGCGCCGGATCGGTGAAGGGCGCCAGCGCCAGATTGTTGAAGCCGAAGGTGAAGGGCGCATGGGCATATTCCCAGGCCTGCACGGCGGTGAAGGACAGGCCCAGCAGCACGGTCAGCACCAGGCCCTGGATCGCGCCCTTGCGGTCGCCAGTCTGGATGGCGTGATGCGCCCAGGTCACCGTCGTGCCCGAGGTCAGCAGGATCAGGGTGTTGAGCAGCGGGAAGTGCCAGGGATCGAGCGTGACGATCCCGGCCGGCGGCCAACTGGAGACGCCGACATCGCTGTGGAAGATGGCGGTGTTGAAATAGGCCCAGAACCAGGCCACGAAGAACATCACTTCCGAGGCGATGAACAGCAGCATGCCGTAGCGCAGATGCAGCTTCACCACCGGGGTGTGGTTGCCCAGCACGACGGATTCGCGGATCACGTCCCGCCACCAGCCCGCCATGGTGTAGAGCACCAGCGCCAGGCCGATGAAGAAGATCCAGGGCTGGCCATTGAGCGGCAGGCCCCAGAAGCCCGTGTAATCCTTGTTCATCCAGAAGACGGCGCCCAGCAGCATGGTAAAGGCGCCGATCGAGCCGACCAGCGGCCAGGGGCTCGGGTCCACCAGATGATAATCGTGCTTCACATCGCTGCTCATGTCAGTCCCCTAGCGGTTCGCATGTTCGTGCCACTGCACGATCGACATCAGATAAAACAGTACGGCAAGGCCGGCGAGCGCCAGACCCAGCGCGACATTACGTTTGCGGCGCGCGCGTTCCGCATCGTCATCCCTCACGACCCCACCGTCAGGGAAAGCGCCGGAATGCCGGCCAGCTTTTCCACGATCAGGGCCGCGAACAGCGCGGCAAGATAGAGCAGCGAGACGCCGAACAGCCGGTGGGCCGCGGGCTCCTTGGTCTCGTCGGTCTCGCGATAGGTGGCGATGGCTTCCCACAGGAACCACAGGCCGATGCCGGCCGACGCCGCCAGATAAAGCACGCCGCCGATATGCAGTGCGGCCGGCAGCACGCCCAACGGCACCAGCACCAAAGTATAGAGCAGGATCTGGAAGCGGGTGTGGGGCTTGCCCTTCACCACCGGCAGCATGGGCACGCCGGCGCGGGCATAATCGCCGGAACGCCACAGCGACAGGGCCCAGAAATGCGGCGGGGTCCACATGAAGATGATCGCCACCAGCAGCAGCGGCGCCAGCGACAGGCTTCCCGTCACCGAAGCCCAGCCGATGGCCGGCGGCAGCGCGCCGGCAAGCCCGCCAATCACGATGTTCTGCGGCGTGCGGCGCTTGAGCCAGAGCGTATAGACCACGACATAGAAGAAGACGGTGAAGGCCAGCAGCCCCGCCGCCAGAAAGTTCACGAACAGCCCCATGGTGGCGACCGCCGCCACCGAAAGCGTCCAGCCGAAGGCCAGCGCCTCTTCCCGCGCCACATACCCCATGGGAATGGGACGGGTGGCGGTGCGAGCCATCAACCGGTCGATGTCGCTGTCATAGGCCATGTTGAGGCAGCCCGAGGCGCCCGCTGCCACCGCGATGCAAAGCAGCGCGGTGAAGCCGGTAAGCACATGCAAATGCCCCGGCGCGGCCACGATCCCGGCCAGCCCCGTGAAGATCACCAGCGACATCACGCGCGGCTTCAAGAGCGCGAGAAAATCGCCGACGGTCGTGACACGGGGATAGGCCAGGGATAGCGACATGGATTACCGGATGCGCGGCAGTTCGTTGAACTGGTGGAAGGGTGGCGGGGACGGCAGGGTCCATTCCAGGGTGGTGGCGCCCACGCCCCAGGGATTGTCCGCGGCCTTGCGCTTCCTGGCGAAAGCTTCCGCGATCATGGCCAGGAAGACCAGCACGCCGAAACCGGCAATGAAGGCGCCGATGGAAGCGACATAGTTCCAGCCCGCATAGGCGTCCGGATAGTCCGCATAGCGGCGCGGCATGCCGGCCAGTCCCAGGAAGTGCATGGGAAAGAAGGCCAGGTTGACGCCGATGAAGGTGATCCAGAAGTGCAGCTTGCCGAGGGTTTCATTGTACATGTAGCCGGTGAACTTCGGGAACCAGAAGTAGAAGCCCGCGAAGATCGCGAACACCGCACCCAGCGACAGCACATAGTGGAAATGCGCCACCACGTAATAGGTGTCCTGCAGCACCACGTCGACGCCAGCATTGGCCAGCACCACGCCAGTCACGCCGCCCACGGTGAAGAGGAAGATGAAGCCGATCGCCCACAGCATCGGGGTTTTGAACTCGATGGAGCCGCCCCACATGGTGGCGATCCAGGAGAACACCTTGATGCCGGTGGGAACCGCGATGACCATGGTGGCGAAGACGAAATAGGCCTTGGTGTCGACGGAGAGGCCCACCGTGTACATGTGGTGCGCCCAGACCAGAAAGCCGATGAAGCCGATCGCGACCATGGCATAGGCCATGCCGAGATAGCCGAAGATCGGCCGGCGCGAGAAGGTGCCGACGATATGGCTGATCATGCCGAAGCCCGGCAGAATCAGGATGTACACCTCGGGATGGCCGAAGAACCAGAACAGGTGCTGGTAGAGGATCGGGTCACCGCCGCCAGCCGCGTTGAAGAACGAGGTGCCGAAATGGCGGTCCGTCAGCAGCATGGTGATGGCGCCCGCCAGAACCGGCAGCGACAGCAGCAAGAGGAACACCGTCACCAGGATCGACCAGACGAACAGCGGCATCTTGTGCAGGGTCATGCCCGGCGCGCGCATGTTGAAGATCGTGGTGATGAAGTTGATGGCGCCCAGGATCGAGGAGGCGCCGGCGATGTGCAGCGAGAAGA
>Ga0310811_10005818_pt1 | contig 15677 bp, 16 predicted proteins | sample YCmetagenome_FD_207642 | JGI IMG/M metagenome (GOLD analysis project Ga0310811, IMG submission 207642) | Soil microbial communities from experimental microcosm in Duke University, North Carolina, United States - YC | ecosystem: Engineered > Artificial ecosystem > Soil microcosm > Unclassified ...
ATGCTCGTAGAGCAACCCGCGAACTTATCCTCCTATTACGTCCACGGGTAAGTCGACCGCCCTCTTAAGAAGAGGAGACGGGCGGCTCACTGGATTCACCCCCGAAAGACTACGAGATGCGAAAAGGGTTTACGAGAAAACCGAAACCGGACGCACCCGCGACGCACGTCAAGAACTACATCACGCCGAGCGGGCTCGAGCGCCTCAAAGATGAGCACCGGTTTCTGCTCATCAGGGAACGTCCGGCCGTGGTGGAGGTGGTAGCGTGGGCTGCCGGCAACGGCGATCGCAGCGAAAACGCCGATTACAAGTACGGCAAGCGGCGGCTGCGGCAGATCGATGGGCGGATTCGCTTTCTCTCGAAACGAATCGAAGTCGCGGAAGTGGTGGACCCGGAAGGTCCGAGAGCGGGGCAGGCGGCGACCAAAGCATTCTTCGGAGCGACCGTGCGCTATGCCAATGCCGCGGGAGTATCGCGAGTGGTGAGCATCGTGGGCACCGACGAGGTCGATCTCAACCGCAACCACATCAGTTGGGTGTCACCTCTGGGGCGCGCGTTGATGAAGTCGGCGGCGGGTGACAGCGTAGTCCTTCAATTGCCGGGCGGCACAGAAGACCTGACAGTGCTCGAAGTATGTTACGAGCGCATTCCTGTGGAACCATTCCGTGAACCACCGGGATCCGAGGCGTCGAAAAAGACATGACGTCTGTCCCGGCGAGGATTGACGAACGTCCGAGGCTCACACGGGGGCTGGCCCACCCTTTCGGATCTCCCAACTGAGGCTGCCGCATCCTTCGCGATTTTCGAAGGGTGCGCACCACGACTCTCAACAGTTCCGGGTTTCCCTTTTCGCCGGGTGCGGACGACCGACAGCGGACAGCGGAAGAGGCTACTGTTTGAGTTCAGGAACGTCTATCTCCTGTTCCGTGAGCTTCGCAAGAGATTCTGGGTTGAATCTCGTCAAAACGAATCGTCGATTCCGCTCATAGAGTACGGTCACGGCGTCGCCCGAAAGCGCCGCTAGTTCGATGTCGCTGACATTGCCGGACACCTCAACAACATTTTTCCCGCGTGGATCCAACAGCAGAAGACGTCCAACAGAATCTTCCCGCGATGCGGTGCGTTGCTTCACCAAAAGAACCGTCGCGAATAAGCGCTTCGGTCGCCGCGCCGTCTCTTCGTCCGTGATATCCGAAACGTCGGAGATGACTTGATTGTTGTCCGCCAACAACCAGTGCGCCGATTTCTGACTGGGATCGATAAACAAGATATTTCGAATTTCCGAGGAACCGCCTGAGCTGAACCCTTCCCGGGCACTTTCCGAAGTGAGGTCTGCACGCATCACATCTGTTCCCGCAAGGATCGACGCACGTCCGAGCTGCAAGTGCTCGCCCGAAGCCGTTGGCGGCACGACGACACCCGTCTCTGGATCGCGAGCACGAAGGCTTCGCCATGCATCTGGTATCAGCAGTGCGCCAAGGCCAATCACAGTGAGCGCTGCGGCAAGACAGATCAGGACTGCGTTTACGCGCCAAACATAACGAAAGAATTTGTGCGCTTTGCTCATAAGTTTTTGAAAGCTCCCAATGATACGCCGCCACACCCGGCCCGGTTCCTCGCTGATAGCCCCGACGGAAGCTCTTCCCACCGACCAAAGACGAAAGACCCACAACGAAGACCCGCTACGACCCACCACGCACCCTTCCCAACGACCGACGACCAAAGACCGACGACAGATTCCCCTTGCCCTCCGGGGCTGGCCCACCCTTCCGGATCTCCCAACTGAGGCTGCCGCATCCTTCGCGATGTTCGAAGGGTGCGCACTACGACTCTCAATAGTCCCGGGTTTCCGCTTTTCGCCAACCACCAGCGACCAACGACCGACGACGATCACCCCTCTCATCCCGAGCGCAGCGAAGGACCTGCTTTTTGGTTTTCATCCTGAGAAGCCGAAGGGGATCTCGCGCGCACCGCACCCGCCGCTTGCACTCACCCCTGCCCACTGGCCACCGCCCACTGCTTTTGCGGACAACGGACAGCGGACGACGGACAGCCGCTCTTGGCCCCTCGCCTGCACTTCCATTTTGTCGTGTCGCAGAATTCCGCTGAAGCCTGACGCCTGACAGCTGAAGCCTGCGAGCGAAGCGAGCTAACTCCTTATTTTTGCATATAAGTGCTTATAACTCAAAGATCTGGCGGGAAAGTTTTTGTAAGTTGCTGATTCCCAAAGTTCGAGATAGGGGGGAGGGGTATCTCGGTTAGTAGGTGGTTAACAACAAGCCGAATAACATCCTGCCGGATAGTGACTGGCATCTGCCCGCCATTCGGCACACGAGTTACACGATGAACACGGATCAATACGTCGACTCAGTCATCGCACGCTGCCTGGTGGATAACACCGCCGGCTCGGCAGCCTACCTCGCCGCCGAGGCACTCATCCCTTCCCTGCGCGAGTGGGGCGGCGCATCGCTCCAGTCGATTTCTTACTCCGGTTCGTTCGCCAAGGGCACGGCAGTCACGCCGGGCACGGACGTCGACCTGTTCCTGTCGGTCCGCCCTTCTTGCGACATGAGTGCTCGAGACATCTACTGGTCGCTCTACTCGTTCCTCGATGGAAGACAACTTCTGCCCCAGACCCGCGACGTCGGCGTGAGCGTCCGCATGCATGGACTGTGCGTCGACCTCGTGCCCGGCCGGCAGCACGAACAAAGCACGCGCGAGCACACGTTGTATCGCAGGAAAGCAGATACGGCGGTCGATACCAATGTCTCCGAACACGCGAAGTTCGTAACCAGATCAGGCCTCACGCAGGAGATTCGCGCGATGAAGATCTGGCGAGCCCGCCAGAAACTCGCGTTCCCTTCCTTTTACCTTGAGCTGACGACAATCGCCGCGCTGAAAGAATCTGCGCGGGGCAGCACCGCAAAAAATTTCCGGACCACGCTCGAGTATCTGGCCAACGGCTTCGCAGAGACGACGGTTGTTGATCCGGCAAACTCCAACAACATCGTCTCCGACGATCTAACGTCCGACGAGAGGCACGCCGTGAAGCGCGCCGCCCAGAAATCTCTCAGTACTGAAAAGTGGGAGCACTCGTTATGGTAGGGGCTTAAAGGAGTGGTAACGGCTGAATGGAAAGAAGATTTTGATCACCGCAGACTAGCAACTAGCTACCAGCGAATGTTTTTAAAAAACAAATGCGACCCGGGCCAGCCACCCGAGTCGCACTGTTTTCGCGGATGCCCTGTCTGCCTGCAATCGCGCTAGGCGATTGCCAGTGCGCAACCAGCCTCGCGTTCGTTGCCGAAACTGCGAGGGGGCACACTGCACAAGCCGAAGCCCGTGCTTGAGGATCTCTGCAGCGTGCGAACAATTTCCCGAAGGACCTTATCCGCAACCTACCCGGGCAGCCAGTCACCTGGTCTCGAGCATTTTTTTCGTCCTCCGGTCCACCCTCGGGGACCGTCGAACTCCTGCTTTCATCCTCTGGCAGTGCGTTCAGGACATCTCACGCCCTGACTGTCAACAATCTGCAATAGCTCTCCGGGAGCCGCAATAGAAATCCCGCAGCATTGTGTGAAGAAACTGTGGAGGATGAGAACTTCTTGTGGAAAGCGATGGAAAACTCAGGTTGAATTTCGCGCGAGATCTGTTCTGCAATCGAAATCTACAACTCCAAAATCGTATTCGCTTTTTATTCGCTCACGTGTCATACTCGCAGAAGCGATCTTTTAGCGTAGCAAATGAGCAGCCGCAAAATTTTTATTTCGGCTGACTTTTCCAATGCGACGCGCATTCATTCACAAGGGTGCAAGCGAGTACTATCTCGAAGCTCAAACATCAGAGAACGATCCAGTCAGTTAGGGAATTTCTTGGCGACTACCGACATCATCTCCAAACTTCCGGCAAACGTAGAAGCGGAACGCTCGATTCTCGGCGCAATTCTGCTCGACAATATGGCGTACAACGAGGCGGCCGAGAATCTTCGGGTCGACGATTTCTCGCTCGACTCGCATCGTCGCATTTACGCCCGCATGATGGACCTGATGGAGTCGTCGCGACCCATCGACATCATCACGCTGGTTGAAGAGCTTGAGCGCAAGCGCGAGTTGGCCGCGATCGGTGATGCCGCTTACATATCCAGCCTTCTTGAAGGTGTTCCCGATCGTCCGAGCATTGAGCACTACATTCACATCGTCCGCGACAAAGCAGTTTTGCGCGGACTGATCAACGTTTCGACTGCCGCAATTGCGAAGGCATCTGAGCAAGCGGACCCTGCCGATGAAATCCTGAACGAAGCTGAAGCCGCCATCTTCGATCTTTCGGAGAAGCGCATTGGCCGCGGCTTTCTTGGAATTCCTGAAATCGTTCGTGAGAAGTTCGGGTCCGTCGACGCCCTGCTCCAACGCGGCCAGCGTGTCACGGGTCTCGCGACTCACTATACCGATCTCGATGAGATGACGAGCGGTCTACAGAAATCCGATCTCGTCATTCTCGCCGCACGTCCTTCGATGGGCAAAACTGCATTCGCGATGAATATCGCCGAGAATGCTGCCATCGAAGACAAGCAGGTGGTCGCGATCTTCTCGCTCGAAATGTCTGCCGAGGCATTACTGCAGCGCTTACTTTGTTCCCGGGCACGAGTCGATTCACACAAATTGCGTACAGGCTCTCTCTGGCGCGATGACATGCACAAAGTCGCGCACGCGATGGAAGAACTCGTGAACGCGCCTATGTTCATCGATGACACGCCCGGCGTTTCGTTAACCGAAATGAGAGCGAAGGCTCGCCGTCTGAAACAATCACAGGGACGACTCGATTTGATCGTCGTCGATTACCTGCAGCTCATGTCGGGAGGAAGCAAGCGTTTCGAGAACCGTACGCAGGAAGTTTCGGCGATCTCCCGTGGCCTGAAAGGGCTTGCCAAAGAACTGCACGTTCCGGTCATTGCTTTGTCCCAGTTGAGCCGCGCTCCGGAAAGCCGAGGCGGCGACCATCGGCCTCAACTTGCCGACCTCCGGGAATCTGGCTCGATCGAGCAGGATGCTGACCTTGTTATGTTTATTTTCCGGGAAGAGGTCTATAAGCAAGACGATCCGGAGCTTCAGGGACGAGCGGAAATCATCATCGCGAAGCAGCGTAATGGCCCGACTGGCCGCGTCCGCATGGCGTTTTTGAAGAGCTCGACCCGGTTTGAATCGCTGGCAGAGGGCGGTATGGCTGGTGAAGAATAGCTCTCTTCTAACGATCTTCACGACACCGACAGCCTGTGGAAAATACTGTGGGAAGCGAGAACTGCACTCAACTGCCACCTGAACCCGACTACCCGGTCGGGCCATTAACAGAGTTGTAACCTCCGTTAACCCAATTGGAAACATTGTTTTAGAAGATGAGAACCGTCTTGGAAGTCGTTGCGTAACCAAAGTTTGAAAAACGTGCAACTTATGAGATTTGCACATACGGGAGAATAGGTATTACCGAAGATTCGGCACCCGCTTTTAAGGATTGGCGGCGCTTTCGAACCCCCTTCAGCCAACTTCATCGTCCTCCAATCCTGACAACACGACATCCATTCGGGGGCTTTTGAGGAGGCCTTTTTTTGGGGCGGTATCAAAAAACGAGCCTACCGCTTGCTTTGTGATCCCCGCGGTTTTGGCTAGGATACGAGCTAATGGCAGGTGCTTCCGTTTCCTGGATTATTGCCGGCGTGCTTTGTTTTTGTCGCTCCAGTCAATGCGCCGATGCTGAATTCTCTATCCATTCGTTCGCCACTCAATTGTTGCAGGTTGCTCGGCTGACGGCATCGGGGGAAACCGATCTCGATTCCCGGATCCGCGCAGCCCAGTCATTACGCGATCAAGGCAAACAGCAAGAAGCCTGGGATTTGTATGCTTCCATCGCAAATCAGATGCGTCAGGCTAAGAGTTCCTCACAGTTAGGATTTGTGCTCGATGAAATGAGCAAAATTGCATCTGCTCGCGGAGATTACGAACAATCTCTGAAATTGGCGAAGGAAGCAGCCAGCATCTACCAAAGCATAGGAGATGTGAAAGGAGAGTCGCATGCGGTCAACATCAAGGGCCTTGCAGAAGTTGACCATGGAGATTACGCCGAGGCGGAAAAGAGTTTTGCGAATGCTCTTGAACTGAGTCGAACTGCCGGTGACGTCGAAAACGAAGTCCAAGTCTTGAATAACATCGGGAGCGCCTACTACTTCGAGGGCAAGTATTTCGAAGCAATGCAAAGCTACGATAGTGCACAGCGGGCGTTGGACGGGATCAAAGACACAAAGTGGCAGGTCTATTGGCGACAGATTACAGAATTCAACCAAGCCACGCTGTTCCAAAGGCTAGGGCAATACGAGCGGGCGCTTGAAATCTATAAGCGGATCGAGACGTCGACTAGCACAATGACCTCGAGCGACCGGGCTCACGTGGAAGGCAATCTCGGAACAATCTATCGGCGACTAGGCGATCCGTGGAAAGCCCTTCAGGCCTACCAAAACGCTCAATCGTGGTACGCAAAGGAGCGCGACTCTGACGGCGAGATTGGTGTTCTGAAAAACATCGGAATTGTGTACGCGCTCGATCTGAATGATCTTCGCAATGCGCAGCGAGTGTTCGAACAGGTTTTGCAACTAGCATCGTCACGGAAAAATCGACGCGAGGAAATGCAGGGACACCTTTATTTAGGAGAAACGTTTCTGCAATCCCAATTGGTTACGAGAGCGCGTTCGGAGTTCGACCGGGCAAGACAAATGTCCGAAGAATTAGGCACTCCCGAAGAAAACTGGAAAGCACTATACGGATTGGGTCAGTCTGAGGAGCGACTCGGCAGCACAGACACCGCCGAGGACTACTATCGTCGCGCGATCGACCTGATCGAAAAAGCCCGTGTGCAACTGCAATTGTCAGCGCTACGTGCGGAGTTTTTGGGCGACAAACGAGATGTTTACGATGCTTTGCTAAGAATCCTGTTGCGAAAAGGCGATGTGGACCAAGCCTTCGTCTACCTGGAGAGAAGCCGATCGAGAAATTTTCAGGACCGCATCCTTTCACAGACTACCGAGAACAAGCCGATTACGCTGACTGAAATGCGTGGCCGCTTAGCGCCTGCCTTCGCGTTAGTCGAGTATTGGACCAGCGGAGATTTCGTCGCCGCGATCTGGTGCTCGCGTCAGCAGACTCACTTCTTCTTCAAAAATATCGGACCTGAAAAGAAGGAGATGCAGGATGTGCTGAACAGCCTTCCTGACGCTTCCTCGGATTGGCGCACAAAGGTTTCGGTTTTGTCTGAACTCATGCCCGCGGAATGGCTAACGATGGAACCGGGCATCCAGCACTTGCTTGTGATTCCTGATAACTGGATTTCCACGATTCCGTTCGAGCTCATTCCGAGCCAACGCGATCAATTGTTGATCGAGCGGGTGGACATTGTTTATTCGCCCTCTGCCGCTCTAATGCGCAGGCCAGCCCCAAAACACGCACCGAAATTTCCTTGGAACACACAATTCATTGCATTTGCTGATCCCGTCGTCGGAACTTCGACAACCCAGGATTTGCTGCCCTTGCCTTTCTCCTCAAAAGAAGTACACGACATCGCGGACATGCTTCCCGGGAAATCGGAGCTGCTTCTCGGATCCACAAATCAAAAGAGTGCATTCCTTAGTGGCAAGGCGAACAGCGCGCCATTACTTCATGTAAGCACACATTCATTCGCGGATACCTCAAACCCGGAGGATTCACGGCTACTGTTCTCTTCAGAAGGTTCGAACAACGCAGGCGCGACTTTCCTCTATCTGCGACAAATGTACGGCATCGATCTTAGCCAGGTTTCGCTTGCGGTGTTGTCAGCGTGCGACACAGAACGCGGAAAGGTCGCACGTGGAGAAGGCGTTCACGCCTTCAGCAGGGCACTGTTAGCTGCAGGGGCCAGCTCAGCCGTGACAACGTTATGGAAAGTGGATGATCGCGTAACGGCCGAGTTTATGAAGCAGTTCTATTTTTTCGCGACGGATCGGCACATTTCCCGCGGAGAAGCCCTTCGCCAGGCGAAGTTGAAATTCTTGCGTTCAAACTCACCAGTAGAGAACCCGAGATACTGGGCAGCTTTCGTCCTTAGTGGAGAATCTCTGATGCCGCTGCCGACAGTTGTCCGTTGGCGAACGCTGGGATCCGCCGCCGCTGCTTCCCTCGCGATCGCACTCGCGCTAGGTATCTGGCTAGCGAGTCGCCGACGGGGCCACTGGAAGCACGATGCGTGATGCGTCGTCTCCGAGCATACCCAGCACCTGAATCGCAACCGGGCAAGTGATACGAATTTCAGTCCCGGTCTTAGCTCCGCTGAAAAATTCCTTCATATCGCGCACGATCTTGCTGCGACCGGGAAGATTCACCGTCTTGGATGCAAGCACGCTTCCAGTGCCTGAGAGCAGATTCAGCGTGATCGTCACCCCTGTGGCGCGGGTATTCTGCAACGCAAGGGCGCTGAACTTCGTCCCACTTGCGACTGGTTTCAAGAAAGCTTGCGTCCATCGTGTATGGGGAAACAACGGATAACTCGAAGCAACCAAGGCGTGCGTGCTTTCTCCCACTTCTGCTGTGCGCTGATACGAGTAATACGTGACGGTTTCGTTGGTGGTCGGCTTTTTGACGCGCACTCGGCGGCTCTCCATCTCGACCGCAGTGCTGAGCGTGATTTTGATTTGGGTGGAGCTGACAAACTGCAATGAGCTCACCGTTGCATTGTTCACATTCACTACTACATCCGGCTGAAATCCGACGCCAGTAATTGTGATCGGCGTGCCAGCCGGGACTACACCGGATCCCGGAACAATGTTTGAGACAGAGATCGAGCCGCCTACAGTCAGAACTCCAGACTTCAATTCAAGCGGATAAGCAGTAGAGGATGGATCAAGCCATGAGGAGTTGACGGCATCCAACGCGAGCGTGACTTTCTTTCCCACGGCCGCGGTGGATAAGACAGGCATCGCCATAGTCAGGATTGGATAATCGAGATTCGTTCCGAAGGAACTCAGGGGAGAGCTGAAGAACATCTGCGATGTCCCATTGCCGACAACCATCACGCCACTAACATCGCCCTTCGGACTGTCGAGGTGAATCCCAGCTGGCGCGCCAAGAAACGTGGAGCTGAAGTTCAGCCTTTGATTTCCTTTCAGGATTGGCTTCGGCTCTGTGACGGTCAACTTCATTTGCAGCATCCCGCCCGCAGGAACTTTCTCATTCAGGATCTTCAGGCCAAGCGTATTCGTGGTTTGAGCGACAGCAACATCTAGGAATGTCAGCGAAGAAATCAATAAGGCCACTACGAATGAAAACTTGAAGGCGTGGTGGGAACGCGAGATTTGGGCGGTCTCGTACATAAGGTCTCCTAATTCACCTTCTGCGTTCTTGAATGCTCAGCGCGTCTGATCGGGCACAATAACGAACCGCTGAGGTTGTGACGTGGCGAGGACCTGGCCATTCGTATCCAACGCCGAAACCTTCCAGAGGAAGGGCTTACCAACTTTCATTTTAGCGACGACAGCGCGGGGAATTGTCAAAGAAGTGTCACTTGTTTGCGCTGTCCATACTTCAGTTTGATCCACTTCGGACAATAGAATTTTGTACGATGCTGCTCTTTCAACTGCCTTCCATTGCATGGCATCGGGCGTTTTCTGCAAGTTCCCGATAGGCGCAATCGTTTGCACTTCGGTTGAGCGATATACCGTCGGACCGGAGCCGAGATTTGCCTGCAATTCGGGCTCCCTTGGAGAACGCAACCACAGGAGAGCCGCCGCTACGATTGCCGCAGCCGCGATTGGAGCCGCGATGCGAAAACCGGGTATTGCAAACAAACGCGCAAGCCATGAGCTCTGGATTGATGCGGCCCTCGACCGGTTAGTCTCAGCCGTCGTGTTTTTGATTCCGCCAAGACGCCGTTCCAGTTGAGCACTCATCCATGCAACCGCCGCGCCTTCCCCGGGCATCGGCTTATCCGATTCGAATTCGCGGAGTAGAGCTAACTCGGTCTGGCATCGTGCGCATACGGAAACATGGCGATGAGCACCGGCTTGCTCAGCAGAAAGCTTGCCGAGTTCGTCAATCGAGAGGCACTGGGGCGTGGGCGCCAGTTCCGACTTCAATATGTCGCGGTCTACCATGGGAATCTCTCCGCAGCGCCGGTTATGGGCGCTGAACCTTTCGTTGCGAAATCAAGCGCGACAATTTGCGTTTGGCGCTCACGATGAAAGCTTTTGCGCCGCTGGCATTCTCAAGTCCTAATACTTGTGTGATGGCATCGAGCGAAAGGTCTTCTCCATAGTGCAGCGTGAAGACCACGCGTTCAGTTTCGTCAAGAGCACTGGTGAGCAATTGAGATACTTGGCGAGCTGTGCTTTGCCGATCCAGTGTTGCTTCTGGATTCTCGCCGGGATCGACGATGGTGCTCAGAAAATCCTCTTCGACTTCCGCCTTCAATTCCGTAGCTTGTCTTGCATTTGCGCGGATCGTATTAAGACAATGATTCCGCGCGATGGTGAAAAGCCAACTGGAAAATTTGGACTGTCCTTGAAACGAATCGAGATTCTGGTAAGCGCGAGCGAAAACTTCCTGCGCTAAATCAAGAGCTGCGTCACGGTCGGACGCAAAACGAAGACACCAACGAGAGACCCGTGAATAGTTTCTGCGGAAAAGCTCGTTGATGCAGTGCTCGCGCTCGTCCCGAGTTGCCTCGCGGAAACGCGCAACCAGATCCTCGTCCGAGAGCTCAGCAAGCTGCATCGTGCCGATTATAGCGGTCGGGCAGCTCGCTGCTGGGTTCGATGTCCTCCCATTCAGTGAACTTCCTGCGAACGTTGCAGGAAGAAGATCAGCGCGTATTTGGGCCGAAATCGTCATCTTCGAGGTCGTCTTAAGCTCTTCATTAAATAAGACAGTCGAGGAGTTCGGTACGGAACAGAAATTTCGCGGGGCTTCCAATTTTTTCGCTGTTATAAAAAAAGTGTGGTGGTGGAAACTTTTCTGTTCCGCTGCGAAAAACTGCTGTGTCTCAGTCCATGACAGCAAAAAACACACTTCCCAGGAGCAGACAAATGAGACACACAGCAATGAAACTCGCAACTTTCGTATTCGTGGTGGCAATGATGCTGGCAGCTTCGGGCCGGCTCTGGGCACAGGAAACGGAAGATTCCACGGCAACCTTCTCTCCGGACTCGACTTCGGTTCGGTTATCGGCTCGCAATTCAGCGATTATCAATGGTATTCGCGCAGAGCTGCGCGGAGACTATCGCGCTAATGGCACGACTCCAGTCCGGCTCAACGCGCAACTGGAAAACGTAAATCTTCCGATCGGCACACCGGTCGCATTTTGTGTGCTGCAGGATGGCGTCAAGAAACTCGCCGGACGTGGGAAGGTCGCACTCGTGGCGGGAATTCGGACCGCTAAGATTGATCTGGCCGTGACCGATGGCGATCACGTACCTTTCGTCAAAGCAGGCGACACGTTGCAGGCTCGGCAGACCAAGATCGCGCCGTTCAACCTGCCTCCGACGTGCGGTTCACCCCTGTTGATCGGAGCCAAGTTCCAATGATTTGAATCGTTCCTTAAGAGAAAATGAAAAAGGGAGAGCGCACGCTCTCCCTTTGTTGCGTTCGGGGCTGAGCGCACGCATTGGCCGACTATTCAGTGGAGTTGCGCGGGAGGACGATCTTTGAGGATCTGCCCAGAACCGTCATTGAGGCGAAGGCTCCGGCCCAAGACCCTGCCGCTGCGAAAACAACGTAAGCCCAGTTTTTCGTGTAGCTGATAACCGCAAAAGCAGACAATAGGTACCACACGCTGCTCCATGATGCCGCCGGGATTCGTTTCTTGGCAGAAACCGCAGCATTAAACATTACATAGACTGCATCGGTTGCGGCTGTGGATAAGAACACTCCGAGCGATAACCAGGGATCAATTTGAAGCACGGTGCTCACCTCGATGGCAGCAGTTTAACGGTTGGAGTAAGGACCTCCGCTGAAAGTTTCCGCTGCTCAGGCGCTGAGGTAGGGATGCAATTGCAGTTTTACTTCTGGAGGCCATCCCATGACCATTGCGGGATGCTCATACCGGCGGGGACATCATCGGCGGAGCGCTGATAGCGTGACATGGTTGTTGTGGTGGCCCATGCGAAGTAGTCGTGCAGCACTTGTCTGAGAGCGTTATTGTTCGCGAGTCCCACATCAGCTAGTGCAAGGTCGAAGCACGCAATCGCACGACGGTTCATCTCTTCGTGCTCTCCCTTGCCGCTATGAATTTTGACGACGGAGGTCTCGTCACCATAGTTGGCGGAGTACATGCGGGGGCCGCCGAGTGCCTCGGCCCAGTAAGAGGCAAGCCGCTCGACATGATCGGGGTGAAATCCGTGACTGAACGCATGGCCCACTACCTCATCGGCCATCACTCGACGATGCCAAGCGGCGGCAAGACGTCGCAGACCTTCGTCGCCACCTGCGGCTTCGAAAACAGTTGGCATGCGTCCATGATGACAAGCCGGATGAGTATGCGCAAGACGGAGCGCCGGGAATGCGATTGATCGTTTAGAGATTGTTCTCGGATTTACCAGCCCATCTGGGCCATGCGCTCAAGGATGTTCGCGCTGTAGTTGTTCATGCGCTCTGGCCGCCATCTCAATGGTGCAGGCAAAATGGCGGCCAGCCGTGCTGCCTGCTCGCGGGTGAGATTACGGGGCATGTTTCCGTTGTAATAGCGGCATGCTGAGTCTGCGCCGTAAATGCCCGGGCCCCATTCGACGACATTAAGGTAGATCTCCAGAATGCGCCGCTTGCCAAGGACGAGTTCGGCTACTGGCACGAGTGTGAACTCCGCGCCCTTGCGAAGCACAGATCGGCCTGTTCCGAAGAACAGGTTTTTTACAAGTTGTTGCGTGATGGTGGACGCACCGCGAGTTCGACCGCCATCCAAGTTTTCTTGGGCGGCGATTTGGACCTGGTGCCAATCGAATCCGTGGTGCTGGTAGAAGCGCGCGTCTTCCGCTGCGATGACAGCATGCTGGAGTTCGAGCGGGATTTGGTTGAGCGGAACGAACTTGTAGCGTTCGCGGTAAGGTTTTCGATGAACCCACGCCTGGAAGCGGCGCTGGATGTGCACCGCGGTTGTTGGGGGGGCGATCCACCGCGCCGCCAGAAGACACATCGCAGCAAGCGACCACACAAGAACGAAAACGATAGCGATCCATCGGACCACGGATCGAAAAGAATTCTTCCGAAGGCGGAGCTCGGTGTATGCGCCTTTTGTCACTTTTCAGATGATAGCGTCCCAGAGATCGGAGCATACCGGTATCGTGATGGTGCGCTGGAGAGTTCGTCTAGAGGACACGGTTACTTGGGCCAGCTTGGAGGCGATGGGCTGACGCCCCAAATGTTTGCAGGTTCATCAAATTCCAACCCAAGCAGCCAACCATCCGCTTCTCCGAGGGCGACCGCATCGACGACCCTTGCTCGCCGACTGCGCCCAGACACGATCAGATCCAGCAGTACCGGAGTGTTCCGCTCAAGCGGACGAGCGACGACGCGCGGACTGAGGCTGGTGACCAAAACGGCGAAGTGCATGGGCAGACGTTCGCTACGACGCATCGGGTGAGCAGTTTTTTGAATTGCAGGTGCAGTGGCATGAGTCATGAGGTAGGGCAAGCGCTCAGTTTGTTCTCACGTTTCCCATTTTGACGCTGGCGATCGTCCAGATACGTCAGCAGTTTCCGCAGATCAGGTTTTTCCACCCAAAGATTGCTGTTGCTTGCGATGTCCCGGTGCCCCGATTGGCAGTGGCCGCTGAACATAACTATCGGAATGTTGGGGCTGACCTTACGAAACAAGTGAGCCGCATCGGCACCCGTTAATTCCTTCATCTCGTAATCGAGAATCACGACATCAACATCGCTTCTCTCGATGGCGAGCAAGCCGCGAGAGACGGAGGAGGTCGCAAAGGCTTCGTGGCCACAATTAGCTAATACGTCTTGCAGGAGTACGAGGACGGCTGGATCGTCGTCAATGCACAGGATACGCAAGCGGTTCTCCGAGAAACGGTGTGTATCTATTTTGTGTTGGCGAGTGGGCCCTCCGTCCAATACATTCTTCGTTCTACCGTGAGACGAATACGATGTTTCGGGGTGGTGAGGGCGTGGGCAGAGTTGTGTTCAAAAATTTTCCGGTTGATCCATGTGAGCTCCGTCATAGTCAGAATTCTGTCGCGCGAATATACTTTTTCGACCCATATGGAGCTTCGTCATCTTCGGTATTTTCTTGCGGTGGCACAGGAGTTGAATTTCGGCAGGGCAGCTCAAAAGCTTCGGATCGCGCAACCGCCACTAAGTCAACAAATCCGCGGCCTGGAGCAAGAACTGGGCGTGGAACTATTCAGCCGTTCTAAACACAAAGTGGAACTCACACGCGCAGGCGCGGACCTCGCGAAAGAGGCGGCGCACATTCTGAGCCGTGTGCGGCGCATGGAAGAGCAGGCATCGCTACTGAGCCAGGGCCAGACGGGTACGCTCGTCATCAGTTCCGGACCCACCATTATGGCCACAGTCCTGCGAAGGTCACTTCCAGTGTTCACAGAGCAATATCCAAAAGTGAGCTTGGAATTCCGCGACTATCTGAGCGCCCGGTCGCTGACAGCATTGAAAGAGGGTACGGTCGATGTTGGGTTCCTGGTGCCGCCCAGTCGGACGGATGGTTTGAGCACAGAAGAAGTTTTAACTGAACCGATCGTGGCAGCTCTACCGACTGGCCATGCGTTGGCTAATCGCAAAGAACTCGCGCTTGCTGAACTGGCGGAGGAACCGTTCATTACACTTTCCCCTCGAGTTGCTCAAGGATACAGAGATCAGGTCATCGCGTACTGCAGAGAAGAAGGCTTCGAACCGAAGATGCTTCATGAAACCACTTCAATCTGGGCCAATCTTTTGCTGGTTGAAACCGGGGTGGGTGTGACCTTGCTGCCGTCGTCAGCGCGAAAGGTTTTTGCGCATCGTATCGCATATATTCCGCTGAGTGCTCCCGCGGCATCCGTTAAGTATGTGGTGGCCTGGAAAAGGGACAATCGCTCTCCGGCGCTGCATGCGTTTTTGGACGTCGTGCGGGACGGGTCGGCGAGCGAGTTGTCCGAACGAGGGAGAGCGAAAAGCAGACTCAGTTGAGCAGCAGCAACTTCCCGGTTGTTTTCCGTCCTTCCAGATCACGATGAGCCTGCTGTGCCTCTATCAAAGGATAGGTGTGCTCGATGCGCAGTTTCAGTTTCCCAGACTGAATCATGTTGAACACAGCCGCAGCGCGTTTCTGAAGCTCCTGCGGCGTTGCGATGTAGGCGCCGAGCGATGGACGGGTGAGATAAAGCGAACCTTTCTGAGTGAGGATAATGGGGTCAAAGGGTGGTACCGCGCCACTTGATCCTCCGAAAAGAGCCATCATCCCGCGCGGGCGAAGAAGATTTAGACCTTTTTCGAAAGTGGTTTTGCCGACTGAGTCGTAGACCACATCCACTCCGCAATTTCTGGTCAGACGCTTAGTTTCGATTTCGAAATCCTGCTGCGTATAAAGGATGACCTCGTCGGCGCCAGCATCACGAGCAAGCTTGGCTTTCTCGGCTGTGGAGACGGTGGCAATCACGCGTGCCCCGA
>Ga0310811_10005820_pt1 | contig 15675 bp, 13 predicted proteins | sample YCmetagenome_FD_207642 | JGI IMG/M metagenome (GOLD analysis project Ga0310811, IMG submission 207642) | Soil microbial communities from experimental microcosm in Duke University, North Carolina, United States - YC | ecosystem: Engineered > Artificial ecosystem > Soil microcosm > Unclassified ...
CGCTCGAGCGTCGCGGCGAGCTCCGGGAACGCGAGCTGCTCGCCTGCGCGCGGGCTCCGGCCCTCGACGCCGTACATCGCGTCGCCCTCGGGCGAATGACGGAGCAGCGGGTCGAGGATCCCGTGCAGGTACGCCTGCGCCTGCGTCACCTCGAACCCGTCGCGTGCAAGCCGCACGGCCGGCTCGACCAGCTCTCGCCACGGCATGCGCCCGAAACGGCGGTGGGCGGCCTCGAGGCCGAGCGCCGTACCGGGCACCCCGACCGCCGCCGCACCCGTCCGGAAGAGCTGCTGCGTGTCGCCGTCGAAGTCGACCGCGAGCTCGAGCAGCTCGCCGGCTGCGGCCTCGGCCGGTACCGCCACGAAGAAGTCGAGGACGCCGGTCCGGCCGGAGCGTGCCTCGTGCACCAGCATGAACCCCCCGCCGCCCGGGCCGGTGAGCGGGCTCTCGCACACCCAGGACACGAAGGCCGCCGCGACACAGGCGTCGACCGCGCTCCCGCCGGCCTCGAGGACGCGGGCGCCCGCCTCCGCGGTCAGCGGATGGCCGGCTGCGATCGCGCCCGTCATCTCGTTGAGCCTACTGAGCATCCGGCCTCCTGAGAATCGGGCCTACTGAGAGCGCCACCAACTGCCGAGTACCTTTTTACGTCTATAGAAGGGCAAGGCCGGCCCCAGTCATGAATCCCACGCTCCAGCAGATCCACGCCCGGATCGGCCGTCGCAGCATCGCCGCGGCAGCCGTGCTCCTGCTCGTCCTCCTCGCAGCGGTCGCGACGCCGCAGCTCCTCGGCGCCCGGGTCGCGGCCGCACTCGACACGGTCGGCGCCGCCGACGCGAAGCTCCTCTGGCTCGCCGGCGTCGGCTTCGCGGTCTCCGTCGCAGCCGCCGCCGGCTCCTGGCGCTGCGCGATCGGCCTCTGCGGCGGGCGGATCTCCGTCCCCGACGCGTGCGCGCGGTACGGGGCCGGGTCGCTCGTCAACACGTTCGTGCCCGCCCGGGCGGGCGACGTGGTGCGGATCGGCCTCTTTTCGCGGGTCTTCCCCGACCGGACGCGGCTCTGGACGGCCGGCGGCGCGTTCGCCGCGCTCGGGGCGGCTCGGGCACTCGTGCTCGGCGCGCTCGTCGTCGCGGGCGCGCTCGCCGGCGTCGTGCCGCTGTGGCCGCTGCTCGTCGTGCTCGGGCTCGTCGGGACGGCGGTCGCTGTCGCGCTCCGGGCACGCGACCGGCAGGCCGAAGGCCGAGTCTCCCACCTCCTCGACGCCTTTCGGGCGCTCGGGCGGCAGCCGAGCGGCGCGGTCCGCCTGACCGCCTGGCTCGCGCTCTCGACCGTGGGCCGCCTCGCCGCCGCCACCGCGATCGGGGCGGCGCTCGGAATCGACCGGCCGCTCGCCGCGGCGGTCGTGATCGTGCCGGCGCTCGACGTGGCCGGGCTCATCCCGCTCACGCCCGGCAACGTCGGCGTCACCTCGGGGGCGATCGCGATGACGCTCCAGGCACACGGAATGTCATTTACGAACGGTCTTGCGGCCGGGATCGCCTTCCATGCGGTCGAGACGGCCGTCGGCCTGATGCTCGGGATGGCGAGTCTCGTCTGGCTCGCGCCCTACCCCTCACCGGGAGCGCGGCGCGTCGCCCTCCTCGCCGGTGCGGCCAGCTGGGCGCTCGCTCTCGCGGGCGCGTTCAGCGCCACCGTGCTCTACCAGTTCGTCTAACTTCACCTTCGAGCGGGTACGCTCGATCTTCGTGAAGGCGCTACGCCTCCTCTTGCTCGCGTGCGCCTGCGCACTCGTCCTCTCCGGCAGCGCCGCCGCCAAGATGTCGAACGACTTCGCCGGCCAGCATCGGCAGGTCTTCAAGGTCGTGGTCGTGCACGGGCTCGCGATCGGCGACCTGCCGGTGCTCGCGACCGAGGGAGCCGTCGGACTCGTCGTCCCGAACGCCGGCCCTCGTGCGAGCCAGGCGAGCGCCTTCGCCGGAATGGTGCGGGGCATCCTCTACAACACGCGACTGCCGAGACCGCACGACTCGGTGCTCATCCACGTGCAGCAGGCGGGCGAGATCCCCGCGCACGGGCCCGCGATCGTGATCGGCCTGCCGCCCGCGACCTCCGCCCCGAACGACCGGCGCTATCCGATCGCCGTGATCGGCCGCGGCTACCAGGGCGTGCTCCAGTCGAGCCTGACGCGCGTCCCCGGGGTCGTGTCGATTGCAGACGTGGCCCGCACTGCGCTTCAGACGCCGCACTCGCTCACGTGGAAACGCGACGGCGGCAGCGTCGCGACGCTGTACCGTCTCGAGGACCAGATCCAGGTGGCGCGCAGCACGACGATGGCCGCCTCCGTGTTGCTGCTCATCCTGCTCGTCGGGTTCGCGCTCTTCTACCCGCGCGGCGCACCCGTGGCGCTCGGCGCCTCGCTCGCCGCCAATCTCGCACTCGGCTGGTTCCCGAACGGCGACGCCGGCCCGCGCGTCGCGATCGTCGGCCTCTGCTGCGTCGTCGGCGGTGCCTGGGGGCCGCGCCTCCTTCGCACCGGCACGCTGCTCGGGCTCGCGCTCGTCGGCATGCTTGCCGCGTACGCAGTGTCGATGCTCGTCGACGCCGCGTCGCTCTCGTTCGCGCCGATGGGCCCGGAGCTGACGAGCCGTTTCTTCGGCGTCTCGAACCTCCTCGAGTCGCTGCTCCTCGGGCCGGCGCTTCTCGGTGCGCGCTTCCTCGCCGCGCGCTACGGCCCGGTCGCCTTCGCGGCGGTCGGCGCGCTCACGCTCGCGACGATCGCCGAGAACCAGCTCGGATCGGACGGCGGCGGCGCCATCGTCGTCGGAGTCGCGTTCGCGCTCCTCGCGGTGCAGATGATCGGCGCGCGCCGCAGGTTCACGTTGCCCGCACTCGGGCTTGCAGCGCTCGTCGTGCTCGCGCTCGTCAACCTCGACGCGGCGGCGAGCAGGCCGGACCATCTGCGAGGCGCAGTTCACGGCGGGCTCTCCGGCCTCGCGAACGTCGCCGCGAACCGCGTGCCGCTCGCGTACGCGCGCATGCTCGAGCAGTGGTGGCTCGTCTTCCCGGGGATCGCCGCGCTCGTGATCGGCGGCCTCGTCGCGCGGCGCGGCCGCTCGCGCCACGAGCGCGCGGTCGCCGTGGCGCTGCTCGCCGGTCTCGCCGCCTCGCTCGTCGTCAACGACTCGCCCGGCCCCGTGCTGATGGGCGGCTTCACCGCGGTGATGGCGATCGACGGTGGCTTCGTGCACCGCGCCCTCGCGCTGCCGGTGCTGCAGCGACTCGTCCCTGCGTTTGCGGCGGCGCCCCAGGAGCCGTGATCCTGCGGCGGCCGCTCGTCCGCGAGGCGCTGCTCTCGGCGGCGGCCGCGGCATCGGCCGCCGCGGCGCTCGCGTGGCTCGGGCCTCCGGGGACGGACTTCGCAGCCCACGCGTACCAGCGGACGCTCTTCCTGCAGCACGGCTTCACGCTCTGGAACAACTACTGGTACGCCGGGCGCTACAGCTTCGTCACCTACAGCGTCTTCTACTACCCGCTGGCGGCGCTGCTCGGGATCCGCCTGCTCGCGGTCGCCACGATCGCCCTCGCCGCGCTCGCGTTCGCGGTCGTGCTCGGGCGCGAGTGGGGCCCGACCGTGCGCTGGTCGAGCCGAACCTTCGCGGTCGTGTGGGCCGGAATCGTGCTCTCGGCCGCGTTTCCGTTCGCGCTCGGGATCGCGATCGCGCTCCTCTCGATCTGGGCACTGCAGACGGGCGGGCGCTGGCGGTTCGCCGCGCTCGCGACGCTCACGCTGCTCGCGAGCCCGCTCGCCTTCCTGCTGCTCGTCGTGATCCTCGCGGGAGTCGCCCTCGCCCGGCGCGAAGCCCTGCGGCGAAACTGGGCGCCGGCCGCGGGGGTTGCCATGGCGGGGCTGCTCGAAGTGGCGCTCTGGCGCGTCTTCCCGGGCGGCGGGCGGTTCCCGTTCTCGGCGCCGGAGTTTGCCGCGGGAGCCGTGTTCTGCATGGGCTGCCTCGCCCTGACCTGGCGCGTCGAGAACGCGCGGGTGCTGCGCTTCTTCTTCGGCGCCTACCTCGCCGCGCTGGTGACGCTCTATTTCGTGCCGTCCGCGATCGGAGAGAACGTCGCGCGGCTTCGCTACGCCGCGATCCCGCTTGTAGTTCTCGTCTTCTCGCTACGGCAATGGCGGCCGCGCCTGCTCGGCGTGGCGATCGTCGTCCTCGCGGTCGCGTGGAACGTGTCGCCGCTCGCCTACAGCCTCGCGCGGAACGTGTCGGACGTGACCGCGAGCCGGCAAGCCTGGGCGGGAGCGATCGACTACCTCCGCCGAAATCTCGGAGCCGACTTTCGCGTCGAGGCCGTCGACACGCCGACGCACTCGGCGGCGGTCTACCTCGCGGGCGCGAACATCCCGATCGCGCGCGGGTGGTACCGGCAGGACGACTTTCCGCAGAACGAGGTGCTCTACGACAAGCTCGGCGCCCGGAGCTATCTGAAGTGGCTGCACGGGCTCGGCGTTCGCTTCGTGGTGCTCGCGCACGGCACGCCCGACTCGAGCGCGCGCCGCGAGGCCAAGCTCGTGCGCAGCGGGCGGGCCGGGCTGTGGCCCGTCTTCCGGACTCGCAAGCTGACCATCTACGCTGTGCCGGATCCGCACCCGATCATCACGGGGCCGAGCTCACCGACGCTCACCTCGCTGACCGGATCGCACATCGGCGTCGTCGTGCACACCGGCGGCACATACCGGATCGCCGTCCGCTGGTCGCCGTACTGGCGCGCCTCGCTCGGCTGCCTCCGCAAGGGCCGGGACGGGATGGTGAGGCTGACGACCCGGCGTGCCCACTTCGTACGGCTCACGTTCCACGTCGACGCGGCGCGGGCGCTCGAAGAGCTGGCCGGTCAGCAGCCGACCTGCCGGCTCCGTTAGACGCGCCGGACGACCTCCTCGAACGGCTTGCGGTTCGCGCCGGCCGACCATTCCCCGGCGCTCCGCGACTCCGGGTCGCGGGGCTTCGCCGGATAGCCGAACGTGAGGATCGCTCCGACCGGCGCTCCGACGAGCCGCTCGACGGCCGCCGGGTCGCGCTGGCCGTTCGGGCAGGACGCAACGCCGTCGTTCCAGGCGGCGAGCATCATGTTCTGCGCCGCACGCCCCATGTCGAAGCCGCCCGCCGAGCCGGCGATCGCGACGACGAGCGCCGCGCCGCGAACGTTCTCCGGTGCGAACACCGCCGCGGCGAGCGCCTCCCGGTCGGAGACGAGGACGAGCTCCCGCTCCTGCCGGTTTCGCGAGCTACCCGCGAGGCGGCCCGCGTCGAGGATTCGGTGGACGACGTCGTCGGGGATCGGCGTCTCCGCGTACTCGCGGACGTCGCGCTTGCTCGCGATCGCGAGGTAGGTGTCCACGGCGGGAGCCTAGATGGTTGCGAGGTCTGCGCGGCTAGCGCAGGAAGGACGGGACGTCGACGTCGCCGCCGTCGCCGCCGTTCGAGCGGGCGGGCACCGGCGCCTCGTACGGCGGCCGGCGCACGCGTGCGCCGCGGCCGATGCCGGTTGCGACGACAGTCACCCACACCTGGCCGGTGAGCCGGTCGTCGATCGTGGCGCCGAAGATGATGTTCGTGTCCTCGGTCGCCGCGCCGCGGATCGCCTCCGCCGCCTCGTTGACCTCGATCAGCGTCATGTCCTCGCCGCCGGCGATCGAGAGCAGGATCCCGCTGGCGCCGGTGATCTCCTCGTCGATCAGCGGCGAGCGAAGGGCGCGCTCGGCGGCTTCCTTCGCGCGGTTCTCCGCACCGGACGAGAAGCCGATGCCCATCAGCGCGGTGCCCGAGTCGCTCATGATCGTGCGCACGTCCGCGAAGTCCAGGTTGATGAGCCCCGGCATCGTGATCAGGTCGCAGATTCCCTGCACGCCCTGCCGCAGGACGTCGTCCGCGACCTTGAAGGCGTCGAGCATCGACGTCGACCGGTCGAGCACCTCGAGCAGCCGGTCGTTCGGAACGACGATCGTCGTGTCGCAGACCTGGCGCAGCGCCTGCACGCCCAGGTCAGCCTGGTGGCGGCGCTTCGTCCCCTCGAACTTGAACGGGGTCGTGACGATCCCGACCGTGAGCGCGCCCAGCTCGCGCGCGATGGTCGCGATCACCGGCGCGGCGCCCGTGCCGGTCCCGCCGCCCTCGCCGGCGGCGACGAACACCATGTCCGAGCCGCGCAGCGCGTTCTTCAGCTGGTCGTAGCCCTCGTCGGCGGCGGCGCGCCCGACGGTCGGGTCGGCTCCCGAGCCGAGACCCTGCGTCAGCGCCTGGCCGATGTGGATCTTCACCGGGGCGTCGCTCATGTGGAGTGCCTGCATGTCGGTGTTCACGGCGACGAACTCGACCTGGTTGATGCCGGCGTCGATCATCCGGTTGACGGCGTTCAGGCCGGCCCCGCCGACTCCGACCACCTTGATGACGGCGAGGTACGAGCCCGTGTCGCCGCGCGGCACGCGATGAAGCCGCGCCGGCTGCTCGGGCAGTGGATCGACGTAGCGCGCCGCCGGCGGCACCGCACGAATCTGCGGCACCGGCTCGGGCTCGGGCGCCGGATCCGGGACGGGGTCCGGCGCCGGGGGCTGCGGCATCGGGTCGGGCCTGGGCGACGGCGGCGCAGGCGTCGGCGCAGGCGGCTGCTCGACACGCGCTGCCTCCTCCCAGCTCGGAACGTGGTCGACGGTCCGCTCGTCCGGCTCGGCGCCGGCCTCGGCCTCCGCCTCGGCGGCAGGCTGCTGCTCAGGCTCCTGCTCGGCCTGCCGCTGTGCAGCCTCGGTCGCGCGGAAGAGCTCCGCGAGCGGACCTTCACGCATGCTGGCGCGCCGACGCGCCATTCAGTACCTCCTTGGCCAGGTCGCGATACATGCTCGCAGCCTCACCGGTCGGGTCGTACTTCAGCACCGACTGCCCCTTGACCGGAGCCTCGGCAAAACGGACGGTCTTGCGGATCCTCGTGTTGAGGACGAGATCCCCGAAGTTCTCCTTCAGGATATCGACAGCCTCGCGCGAATGGAGCAGCCGCTTGTCGAACATGGTCGCGAGGATCCCCTCGATCTCGACCTCGGGATTGAGGTTCTCGCGGATCATCGCGAGCGTGTTCTCGAGCTGCACGAGCCCGCGCAGCGAGAGGTATTCGCACTGGACCGGGACGATCACCCCGTTCGCCGCGACGAACGCGTTGATCGTCAGCAGGCCGAGCGACGGAGGCGTGTCGATCAGGATGTAGTCGTAGGCCTCGCGCACGGGCAGCAGCGCCTTCTCGAGCGCGCGCTCGCGGCCGATCATCGAGGAGAGGGCCAGCTCGGCGCCGGCCAGGTCGATCGAGGCGACGCCGACGTCGAGCTCGTGCGTCCGGATGATCTCGGTGATCGGCAGCCGGTGCACGAGCACGTCGAACATCGAGCGGTCGATCTCGTCGGGATTCCAGCCCTGCGACATCGTCAGATTGCCCTGCGGGTCGAGGTCGATCGCGAGCACGCGAAGCCCCTTCTCGACGAGCGCCACGCCGAGGTTCAGCGTCGTCGTCGTCTTGGCGACGCCGCCCTTCTGGTTCGCAAAGGCGATCACCCGAGCCAGCGCGGGACCCCTATCCGTCCTCGCCCGCGAATTCGGGCGCGGTAGCAACCGCGTGAGCGCCATCGTCGCTCACCTTTCGAAGCAACGTAGCAGAGTCCTTCTCGTTTACGGTCTCGGCCATGGACCGGAAGTGGCGCGCGCTGATCATCGTGTGTGTGGCCATTTTCATGCTCCTCCTGGACATCACGGTCGTCAACGTCGCCCTCCCCGACATTCAGAAAGAGTTGCACACCTCCTTCACGGATCTGCAGTGGGTCGTCGACGCCTACGCGCTCCTCCTCGCCACGTGCATGCTGAACGCGGGCACGCTGGGCGACCTGCTCGGCCGGAAGCGTGTCTTCGTCGCCGGCGTCGCCCTCTTCACCGCCGCCTCGGCCGCCTGCGGCGCCGCCACCTCGCCCCTCTTCCTGAACCTCGCCCGAGGCGCCCAGGGAGTGGGCGGCGCGGTGATGTTCGCCGTCTCGCTCGCGATCCTCTCCCAGGAGTTCCACGGCCGCGAGCGCGGCACCGCCTTCGGGGTCTGGGGGGCGACGATCGGTGCGGCGGTCGCGATCGGACCGCTCGTCGGCGGCGCCCTGACGACCTGGGCCGGGTGGCGCTGGATCTTCTTCGTGAACCTGCCGATCGGCGCGGCCTGCGTCGCCGGCGCGCTCGCGTACCTGCACGAGTCGCGCGACGAGGCTCAGCGCAGCTTCGACCTCCCGGGCTTCCTGACGCTGACGGCGGGGCTCTTCGCCCTCGTGCTCGGGCTGCTGCGCGGCAACGACTGGGGCTGGTCGAGCGGACGCGAGGTCGCGGTCCTCGCGGCCGCCGGCGTCTGCCTCGCCGGGTTCGTGGTTGCCGAACGGGCGAGCGCGGCGCCGATGTTCGACCTCTCCCTTTTCGGAGTGTCGACGTTCTCCGGAGCGCAGATCGTCGCGTTCGCGATCTCGTCGGCGATGTTCTCGCAGTTCCTGTACCTGACGCTCTACCTGCAGAACGTGCTCGGCTACTCGCCGATCCAGGCGGGGCTGCGCTTCCTGCCGCTGTCGTTGCTGTCGTTCGTGGCTGCGCCGATCGCCGGCAAGCTGTCGGCGCGCCTGCCGGGGCGAGCGCTGATCGGCATCGGGATGACCCTCGTCGGAGTCGCCTTGCTCCTCATGCACGGCGTCACGACGTCGTCCGGCTGGACGGCTCTGCTGCCGGGATTCCTCGTGGGCGGCGTCGGGATCGGCATGGTGAACCCGCCGCTCGCAGCGACGGCGGTGAGCGTCGTCGAGCCGCGGCGCGCGGGCATGGCGTCGGGCATCAACAACACGTTCCGTCAGGTGGGGATCGCGACCGGGATCGCGGGGCTCGGCGCGCTCTTCCAGGACCGGATCAGAAGCGATCTGCACGGGTCGCCGGCTGCGAAGGCGGTCGCCTCCGGAGCCGTGCGGCAAGGCGGCCACGCCGCGCGGCTTGCGTTCATCAACGGGCTCAACGAGATCCTGCTGGTCGGCGCGTTCGTCGCGTTCGCAGGCGCTGTGCTCGGATTCGCGCTCGTGCGGCGCGGCGACCTCGTCGCGAGCGGGCCGCAGCCGGGCTGAGAATCGCTAGACGGCGACGCGGGGGCGCAGCAGCCGCGGCCGGATGCGGATCGCGACCTGCCAGAGGGTGATCAGCAGGATCACCGCGGCGCCCGTCACGACGACGAGTGCCTGCGCGGCGACCGAGAAGGCGAGCGCCTCCGCTTTCGGCATCCCGCTCAGGGCCAGCAGCGTCGCGCCGGCCCCCGCCTGCATCGCGGCCCCGGCGGGGCCGACCGGCACGGCCGCAGAGGCGGCGGACGCGCACAGGAAGCCGAGCGCGAGCGGGAACGAGCCTCGAAGCGAGAGCGCGTTCAGAAGCAGGAAGACCGCGGTTCCCCGGAGCGCCCAGGAGACCGAGATGAGCAGGAGCGCCGCTCCCGACTCCCGTCGCGACTGCGTGTGCTCGCCGAGCCAGCGTCCAAGCCGGAAGCGGGCGACGCGACGAAGGCCTGAGAGCTGGGGCAGGAAGGCGACGACGAATGCCGCTGCCACCCCGGCGACGGCCACGACGGCGAAGCCCGCCCGCACGGTCCACGAGCCCGCGTCGGCCATCGCGATCGAGGCGAGCGGCGCGAGTGCCGCGTTGTCGAGCATCCCGACCACGATCAGGCTCAGGCCGATCGCGCCGAGGCCGGCGCGCGTGCCGGGAAAGCGCCGGACGCAGGCGATGCGGATCGCGTCGTCGACCCGGCCCGGCATCGCGATGCCGCCGACGCACGCCGCGCCGCCCGCGAACGCGAGCGCGTCTGCACCGGGCCGCTCGTGCTCGTTGAAGACGCGCTGCCAGCCCCAGGCCTTGAACGCATAGGCGATCAGGAAGAGGAAGGCCGCGGCGCCGACGAGAATCGGATCGGCGTGGTGCAGGGGCCACCCGCCGTGGATGAAATGCCTCGCGCTGAGGAACGAGACGCCGAGCAGCCCGAGCCCGAACGCGCCGTTCAGCACGACCTGGACTTTGCGATTGGAGAGAAGCGCGCGCACCGAAGACCTAACGGCGCTATCGGCGGATGGGGTGTGGAGGATTAGGTCACTCGATCGGTTGCAACCACAAACGGGTGACCAGCGTAGCCCGGATCCTCCCCGACCGGGGGAATCGCTCTCGCAGGTCTCCGTCGAGGCACTCGAGCGGCTCGAAGCCGGGTGATCAGGCCGGGGCCGCGCCGGGAGATCCCGTCGGAGCGCGTCATACCGCGGCAACCGCATGCTCCGCGAGGCGTTGGGCGGCTTCGAGCGCGTGCTCGTCGCGCTCGCGTCGGGCCCAGGCTTCGGCTTCGTGCACGAGCTCCCGCAGCTCGCCGAGCAGCAGAGCCGGATCGGCTCGCGCGCGGTCGAGGGCCTCGATCCGCTCGAGCCGGGCGAGCACGGCGCGGGCTTCGTCCATCCCACGACCGTAGCGCGGACGATGTGTCAGCTCGCGCGCAGCTCTGCAACGCGTTCGCGACCGGCGCGCAGCCCGAGCAGCGCGCCGTCGAGCTCGCGCAGCAGCCGGGCGCGGTTCCCGTGCATCAGCACCGCCACGAGCAGGCGCCGCACGAGATCGGACGTCGGCGCCTCGAAGCGCTCGACGAGATTCGCCCGCTCCTCGGCCGTCTCGCCGAGCAGCGCGCCGCCGCGCATCGCCGCCGCCCAGCTGCCCTGCCCGTCGCCGAGCGCGGCGTCGAGCGCGTGCTTCAGCTGCTCACTGCGGAACGGATCGTCCTGGAAGAGCGAGAGCTCCCAGCGGTCGAGCGCCTCGCCGAGCTGCGCGTCGTCGTCGGCGAACGCGAGCCGCGGTCGGAGCTTCTCGGCGACCGACGCGCGGAACGGGTCGAGCCGGGTCGGCTCGCCCGGCGGTGCGGTCGCGGCGATCGGGAGCACCGGCCGGATGCCGTACGGCCGCCAGTCGAGCCGCTCGAAGAGGACCGGACCCGCCGCGACGGGCGCGTCGGTCGCGAGCCGAAGGGAGGTCACCGCGTCGGCCAGCTCCGCCGGCGCGTCCGGCACCTCGTCGGCGCCCCGCTCGAGCGCTCGCTCGAGCTCCAGCACGCAGAGACGGTCTGCCTCGCGCCCGAACTCGCGCGGCAGAAGCCCCGAGGCCTCGGGCCACATCGCCGCGAGCTCGCCGGTCGCGGCGGCTCGGACGCGGATGCCGTCGCCGAGCTCGATCTGCGTGCCGCACGAGATCCCGACGAGCGGCGCAACCGCACCGTAGGCGTGCCCTTCGCCGAAGAGGGACCGCTCGAGCTCCCCGAAGGCGCGGTCGAATGCGGAGTCATCCCAGTCGAAGCCGCCGCAACCCTCGGCCGTACGCACGAGCAGGGGGACGAGCATGCTTCGATAGAGCGCGCGCGCCTCGTCGGACGTGACTCCCTCGTGTGCGCGGGCGAAGATCCGCGCCGCGGGCTCGCGCTGGAGGTCGGCCACCGCCTGTCGCACGTCGTCGCGTGCGAAGAGGCGCTCCGCCCGCGCCTCGACGAAGCCGCGGACGAGCGGCCGGTACTCGTACAGCGTCGGACGACCGTAGGAACCGTGCTCCTCGAACGCGAACGGAAGATCCGCCCCCGTTTCGAGATCCCGGTCGAACGTGGCGAATGCGCCGAGGCAGAAGCGGCGCAGGGTGTCGTAGAGGTGCGGCGAGCGCATCGCAACCTCCTGACTACGCGCTCGGCTCGTCGCCTCCTCTTTGGCAGCCGGGACACCAGTAGGCGGTCCGCGCCGAGTCGCCCTGCGGAGCGGAGCGGATCACCGTGCCGCACCGGCGGCAGGCCCTGCCGGCGCGGCGGTAGACGTGCCGGAGCGGCCTCGCTCCCCCGACGCCCGCGCGCATCAGCCGATGGGCTGCCGCGAGCACCTCGCGCAGCTCGTCGTCGGAGACCGCGACGAGCTGACGCCAGGGCGAGACCCGGGCCTCCCAGAGCGCCTCCGCCTTCCAGAGGTTCCCGATCCCGGCCACGAGCCGCTGGTCGAGCAGAGCGTCGCCGACCGCCCGGGAGCTCGACTCGGCGCGCAGGCGCCCGAGCATCGCATCGAGGTCGGGAGGCCGGGCGAGGATGTCGGGGCCGAGCCGCGAGAGACGGTCACGGCCGCGCTCGAGCTCGAGCACCGGCCCGTTCCACAGCACCGCCTCGTGCTCGTCGCCGCGCAGCACGAGCCAGGGCCGGCCGGTGCGCCGGGCGCCGCGGGGCTCGACCCGCCAGCGGCCCGTCATCCGCAGATGGCTTCGCAGCACGAGGCCGCCCTCGAAGTGCAGGAGGAGGTTCTTGCCGACCGCCTCGACGGCCTCGAGCCGGAGCCCGTCGAGGCGCCCGGCGAGCTGCTTGGCCGCGGCCCGCGGGTGCGGCGTCTCGACCTCGAGGCGCTGGCCGGCGAGCACCTGCAGCCGGAGCGCGGCGCGATGCAGCGAGTCGCCCTCGGGCATGCCCGGCAGCGTAGCCCGCGGCCTGCGCCGCGAGCCTCGCGCGGCGTAGCCTTAGCGACATGACGCGACGGTTCATCGGCGTCCGCTGGTGGCTCGGGGCTGCGTTCGCGGTCGTCGCCGCGACGTCGACGGCGATCGTCGTCTCTCAGTTCTCCTCTCGCTCCGAGAACGCCTTCCGCGGGCACGCGCAGGAGCTCGCTGCCGGCAGCGCGATCCTCGCGGCGGCCGATGTGAACTCCGCCGACCGCAGCGGCGCGCTCCGGGGCCGGCTGCCGGTGGTCGCGCAGCATTTCGACCTCGACCTGTTCGTCTACGACGCGGGCGGCCGCCTGCTCGCGAAGGCCCCTGCTCGACGCGGCTTCGCGCACGCCCCGGGCGAGCGGGCGAGCGTGCTCGAGTCGGCGCTCGCGGGCAAGCGCCGGGTCGTCAGCACCTCCGACGGCGGCATCGTCGCGATCGGCCTCCCGCTGGCGGGCCCGAGCGGGGGCGCAATGGTGGCCTTCAGCAGGCGGCCGGACGTCGCCGCCGCGATCGGGATCGTCAGCGACCAGGCGCTGCGGGCGGGCGTGATCGCCGGCGTGATCGGCGTGCTCGTCGGCCTGCTGCTCGCACAGCTGATCGCGCTGCGACTCCGGCGCCTGTCGATCGCCGCCGAGGCGATCGCCGCGGGCGACTTCGAGACGCCTCTGCGCTATCACGTCAGCGACGAGTTCGGCGCGCTCGCACAGAGCTTCGAGCGGATGCGCCGGCAGCTGCGACGGTCGTTCCGGCACATCGAGGGCGAGCGCGACCGCCTGCGGATGCTGCTCGAGCGGCTGCACGAAGGCGTCGTGACCGTCGACGGCGAGCTCGTCGTGCAGTTCGCGAACGCCGAGGCGCGACGCCTGCTCGGGATGCGGCTCGCCGAAGGCGACGCCCTGCCCGAGCCGTGGTCGGCGTTCTCGCTGCGCGAGTTCGCGTCGAGTCTCTTCGCCGGCGACACGTCGCTCGCCCAGGCGCGCGTTCGCGCCGACGAGGACCACGCGGTCGCGCTCGTCGGGATCCCGGCGCAGCCGGAGGGCGACACGGTGCTGATCGTCCTGGACGACCTGAGCGAGGAGGAGCGGCGCGAGCTCGCCGAGCGCGAGTTCGTCACCAACGCCGCCCACGAGCTGCGGACGCCGTTGACGACGATCATCGGCGCGGTCGAGGTGTTGCAGGCGGGCGCGAAGGACGACGCGGTCGAGCGCGACCGCTTCCTCGCCCATATCGAGCGCGAGGCGGCTCGACTGGCGCGTCTCGCCCGCGCCCTGCTCGCGCTGGCGCGTGCACGCGCCGGCCAGGAGCCGCCGCGCGTCGAGGCGGTCTCGCTCGCGTCGCTGCTCGACGAGGTGGCCGACGGCCTCCGTCCCCGGCCCGGCGTGACGGTCGAGGTGGATTCGCCGGTCGAGCTGCTCGCGAGGGTCAACCGCGACCTTCTCGAGCAGGCGCTTCGGAACCTCGGCGAGAACGCGGCGAAGCACACGCCGAGCGGCCGGATCGTGTTACGCGCGCGCTCGGCGGGAACGGCGGTGGTGGTGGAGGTCGAGGACACCGGCATCGGGATGAGCGCCGAGACGCAACAACACGTGTTCGACCGCTTCTATCGCGGGCAGGACCGCGACGCAGGGGGTTTCGGCCTCGGTCTCGCGATCGTGCGGGAGGCCGTTCGCAGCCTCGGCGGTCGGATCGAGCTCGACTCGGCGCCGGCCCGCGGGACGAGGGTGCGGATCACGCTCGAGCGCGCCCGCGTCCGTGAGCGGGTGACGGCGGCGTGAGCAGCATCCTGCTGGTCGACGACGATCCCGGCGTGCTCGACGTCGTCGCGTTCATGCTGCGGCGCGAAGGGTTCGACGTCGACGAGGAGCGGGACGGCACGGCGGCGCTCGCCGCGGCGCGCGAGCGGAGCTACGACATCGTCATCCTCGACGTGCTGCTGCCCGGTCTGTCGGGCACCGACGTGTGCCGGGCCTTGCGCTCGGAGAGCGACGTGCCGATCGTGATGCTGACCGCCCGCGACGCGGAGATCGACCGTGTGCTCGGCCTCGAGCTCGGTGCGGACGACTACGTGACGAAGCCGTTCTCGACCGCAGAGCTGCTGAGCCGGGTCCGGGCGATCCTGCGACGGCGGGAGCTCGACCGCGCCAACGGCGGCGCTCCGGTGCGCCGGCTCGGCGGCCTGCACATCGATCTCGGCCGGCACGAAGTCCTCGTCGACGGCGAGCGGGTGCATCTGACGCTGTCCGAGTTCAAGGTCCTGTCGCTGCTCGCCGAGCAGCCCGACAACGTCGTCTCGCGGCGGGAGCTGATGCAGCACCTGTGGGCGAGCGAGCACGTCGGCGACGAGCATGCCTGCGAGGTGCACATCTCCAACCTGCGCCGCAAGATCGAGCGCGACCCGTCGAACCCGCAGCGTCTCGTGACCGTGCGCGGGCTCGGCTACAAGCTCCTGCCGGCGTAGGCCTAACAGCCTCTAGGGAACCGTCACGACTTAGGCGCGCAGCACTGCCCGGCGTGGGCCCGCCAGGAAGCCGGCCTCGAGGAGCAGCGGCATCACGACGGTCTCGCCGACCGGCTCGCCGTCGAAGCGCTCGACTGCCAGCCGCTTCGCGCCGCCCCGCCTGACGTACCCGACGAGGGCAGCCAGCGCGATGCGGAGCCACTCGTCCTCGGGCTCGCGAAGCGGCACGAGCGAGCGGCCGCCCCGCTCCACGAAGAGGGCCGCCTCGCCGCCGAGCAGGACGACCTGCGCGCCCGCGACCCGTGCAGCGCGGGCGCCGGCCCGCTTGGGCCACGGCAGCATCGCCCCGTACGGCTGCGCCGGATCGGCGGCGGCGAGCACGAGGGGCTCGGCCTCGTCGCCCTCCTTCGGGCGGAGCTCGCGCAGCCGCTCGACGGCGCCGCCCAGCGCGAACTGCGCGCCGCCGAGGCCTTCGACGAAATAGCCGCGCCGGCACGTCCCGAGCGTCTCGAGCGCCCGCAGCTCGGAATACACCGCGCCGTAGCCGCCGGCGATCCCCTCGCCGCGCACCCCGTCGCGCGTCACGATTCCCTGACGCTCGAGCAAGAGCTCGGCGAGCGCGCGCCGATCCGGGCTGCCGGGGAA
>Ga0310811_10005822_pt1 | contig 15670 bp, 13 predicted proteins | sample YCmetagenome_FD_207642 | JGI IMG/M metagenome (GOLD analysis project Ga0310811, IMG submission 207642) | Soil microbial communities from experimental microcosm in Duke University, North Carolina, United States - YC | ecosystem: Engineered > Artificial ecosystem > Soil microcosm > Unclassified ...
AATGAGATAGTTGGGCCGGCGACGGAGCTGCATTGACCTGTCCGTTGTTGCGGCAAAATTATGGAACGAGCCGGGCTTGGGTTAGTCCCTTGGAACCCTGCCGCACAGCCTCGCATTGTAGTTCAGCCATCACAGTCTGCCCGCCGAGGCGGCCTCTTTTTCGCAACCTTCGCCCAAGCACTGGCCGGTATTCATGCCAACATCATCGACAACCGAAACCATGGCGCAGATGATTTGCCAAAAGATCAGCGCGAGAGATGACCTGTTTCCCTCAGGCTGCGCAGGCGGTCAGGAGGTTCTCGATGTCCAGTCGGGTGTCGCCGCGGCAATCGAGCGCGGGTGGCTCGCACGCCAAGAGGACGGATACGTCCTTACGCGTGAAGGGCAAGAGGTCGCACAAAAAACATGAACTCGCCTGTAACTGCGTTTTCGCGTTCTGTGTTTCTTTAGCGAGGCCGCTCGCACAGTTGCGTCCCACTAGGGCGACCTCCCCCTCTGGCTGCTTCACCTCTCGCGTCTATTTTGCCCGTGAGCGATGGGTGGGCGGCCGGAGGGTGACTTCCCTGCGCCAGTCGAACTCATTGTCGTCGTCGCGCACCGCATCATTGGCCGCCATTTCGCTATTTCGCTAGCGAGTGAGGCCTTCGCCATTTCACGATAAAGCGTGTCCCGCTCAACGGAAAATCCGGGTAGTTTCCCGTGTTTTCCGCTTAGCACTCAAATTGCCGCCAGCCGGCAGGGATCAAAGGATAACACCTGTGGGAACGCCAAATCAGGAAAGAGGTCGTACTTTACCCTTGCAAGGCAGGGTGGCGCTGGTGACGGGCGCCGGCAAAAATATTGGCCGTGGCATTGCGCTAACGCTGGCCCGTGACGGCGCGACAGTCCTGGTGAACGGCCGCAGCGACAAGCAGGCAGTCGAGGGGGTGGTCGGCGAGATCACGGCAGCAGGCGGCAAGGCTGTGCCCGCGATGGGCGACATCTCGGATCTCGAGGTATTGCCGCGGCTCGCCGCGGAGGCAGAGAGGCTAGGCGGCGTCGACATCCTGGTGAGCAACGCCGGGCTGCGCCGCCAGACCTCGTTTCTCGACATGTCGTTCGCGGAATGGCGCGAGATCCTGTCAGTCGCCCTCGATGGCGCCTTTCTGCTCGGCAAGGCCTTCATTCCGCAGATGATCGCCAAGGGCCGGGGTGGTGCCTTCGTCGCGTTGTCGGGAGTGTCAACTCATGTCGGCACGCCCAACCGCTGCCATGTCTCCGCGTCCAAGGCGGGCCTTGAAGGGTTGATGCGGGCGCTCGCTGTCGAGCTCGCGCCGCATCGCATCACCTGCAATGCGCTTTCGCCGGGTGCCATCGAGACCGTGCGCGGCGCTTCTGCCGGTGCTGCACCTATACCTCGTGCCGATCGCCCGATTCCGCTCAAGCGATTCGGCAAGGTAGAGGAGATCGCCGCCATGGTGCGCCTTCTGGTGGGACCGGAGGGCACATTCATCACCGGGCAGACCATCCATGTGAACGGCGGCGAGTTCTTGACGTGAAAAACCTGATTACGGATGTGCCCGGCGTGCGCGTCGGCAATGCACACGATGCGCGCGTGGCGACCGGCGTCACGGTCGCAGTCTTCGACCAGAGCTCTATCGCGAGTGTTGCGACCATGGGTGGCGCGCCTGGCTCTCGGGCGGTGACATTGCTCGAGCCCGAGATGATGCGAAGCGGCATCGATGCCGTGGTGTTGTCTGGCGGCTCGCTCTACGGGCTCGATGCGGCAGGCGGCGTGTCAGCGGTGCTGTGCGCCCAGGGCCGGGGCGCGACCTTCGGCGGCATCGTGCTGCCGGTCGCGGTGCAGGCGATCCTGTTCGACCTCATCAACGGCGGCGAGAAGGATTGGCTCAAGGAACCGGTCAAAAACCGGCCGCCTTACTGGAATCTCGGACGTGACGCCGCACTTGCGGCCGCATCGGACTTTGCGCTGGGCACCGTTGGCGCGGGCTATGGCGGCACCACGTCGACCCTGAAGGGCGGGCTGGGATCGGCCAGTCAGCGCACGAAGCGAGGCTTCGTTGTCGGCGCGCTCGTGGCTGTCAACGCAGTGGGTTCGGCCACCATCGGCGACGGACCGCATTTCTGGGCGGCGCCGTACGAACGGAATGGAGAATTCGGCAGCCGCGGCTGGCCGGCGAAGATCGACGACGCGGACCTCGCGATTCGTTTCAAGGGTCAGCCGGCCGAGGCGACGGCGACCACCATCGCCATGGTCGCGACCGATGCCGGCCTCACCAAAGCCGAATGCAAGCGGCTCGCCATCATGGCAAACGATGGGCTGGCGCGCGCCTTGCGGCCGGTCCATGCACCCAACGACGGCGATACGGTCTTCGCCGTTTCGACCGCACGTGCTGACGCGGGCCTCGGCCCGGCCGGCGAGCCACAGGCGTTGACGGAAATCGGCGCTGCTGCGGCCGACTGTTTGGCGCGAGCCGTGGCGCGCGGGGTCTACGAAGCGACGGCGCTCCCCTACAAGAACGCCTTGCCCGATTACCGGCAACGCTTCGGCCAGAAATAGCGGGCGCCGGAACGGGCGTGAGTCGTTCGTCGTTCGATGTGATCGTCGTGGGCGGCGGCGCGGCTGGCCTGATGTGCGCCTTGCGCGCGGGTCAGCGCGGCCGGCGCGTCCTGGTGCTCGAGCACGCCGACAAGGTCGGCAAGAAGATCCTGATCTCGGGCGGTGGTCGCTGCAACTTCACCAATCTCGACAGCCGGCCGGAGGCGTTCCTGTCGGCCAATCCGCACTTCTCCAAGTCGGCGCTCGCGCGCTACACCCAGCACGACTTCATCGCCCTGGTCGACAAGCATCGCATCGCCTGGCACGAGAAGACCCTCAGCCAGCTCTTCTGCGACGGCTCGGCGCGGCAAATCGTGGCCATGCTGCTGGTCGAAGGCGCCGCCGTAGGGGTCGAGGTGCGGGTCTCGCATCGCATCAGCGCCATCGAACGATCCGACCGCTTCTCGGTGCGGACGGACAAGGGCGACTTCGAGGCTCCGGTGGTCGTCCTGGCGACTGGCGGCCTGTCGATCCCCAAGATGGGCGCCACCGGCTTCACGCACGACGTTGCGCGCCGCTTTGGCCTCGTGATCACCGAGACGCGGCCGGCGCTGGTGCCGCTCACGCTGTCGGTGCCCGGTCTCAGCGGCGTATCGCTGGAAGTGGTGGCCCGCTGCGGTCGGGCCGCTTTTCGCGAGGCCATGCTGTTCACACACCGCGGCCTATCGGGCCCGGCCATCCTGCAGATCTCGTCCTATTGGCGCGAAGGACAGGAGATCGGCATCGATCTGTTGCCTGATTTCGATGCCATGACGCTCCTGAAGGATCGCAAGCGGGAGCGGCCCAAGGCCGAGTTGCGGACCATCCTGGCCGAACAGATGCCGCAGCGCCTTGCCCAGCATCTGGCGCCCGCCGGCGTGATCGGCGAGCGACGCGACAAGGAACTGGAGGCGCTTGCTGGGCGCCTCAAGGATTGGCGCATCGTGCCTACCGGTACCGAAGGCTATGCCAAGGCCGAGGTAACCGTGGGCGGGGTCGACACCGCCGATCTTTCCTCGCGTACCATGGAGGCGCGGAAGGTGCCCGGCCTCTTTGTCATCGGCGAAGCCGTCGACGTCACCGGCTGGCTGGGTGGTTACAATTTCCAATGGGCCTGGTCGTCCGGCTGGGCTGCCGGCGATGCCGTGTAGCAGCGACAGTGGAGTGGCAATGACGAGATCTCGTGGTTCGGCTCTTGCGCTGATGATCGGCCTGTTGCCGGGCATCGTTATGGGGCAACCGGCCCAAAAGCCACGCGCGCCATCGGACTACCGCGAGAGCGCGGCCGTATTGGCGCACTATCCGGCCTTGCCAAATGTGCTTCTCGACAGCCCTGCCTTTCGTACGCCCGAGCCTACGCTTACCAGTCAGGAGGCGATGCTCGGCTTCTTGAAGGCGTTGGCGCGCGACTCCGGTCACGCTCGTCTCGGCAGCATCGGAAAATCGCGCCAGGGCCGCGACATCCCGATCGTCTATCTCACCGCCGAAGGACTGGGTGATCCGGTGGCGATCGAGCGCCTCGGCCGTCCGGTGGTGTGGCTGCTCGGCCAACAGCATGGCAATGAGCCGGCGGGCGGAGAGGCGATGCTGGCGCTGGTCTCGGCGCTTGCCAAGGGGGATCTCGCGCCGCTCCTGTCGAAGGTGAGCGTGGCGATCGTGCCGCGCGTCAATCCCGATGGCGCTGCCGCCGATCGCCGCGTGCTCGGCGGCGGCGCCGATCCCAATCGCGACCACCTTCTGCTCAGCCAGCCGGAGATCCGCGCGCTGCATCAGGCGATGCGAGCCCTGCCGCCCGACGTGGTGTTCGATCACCACGAGTTCAGCGTGGCCTGGCGCTGGGTCGAGAAGTTCGGTGCCCTGCAGCGGCCCGACGTCATGATCCTGGAGGCGACCAATCCGCTGATCCCGAAAACCCTGACGGAGATCGAACGCGGCCTCTATCGTCCGGCGCTGGAAGCGGCCATTACCGCGAACGGCCTGATGCCGCATGACTATCTCACGACCAGCGCGGATCTTTCGGACCGGCGCGTGTCCCTGGGCGGCACGGCGCCAGGCATCGCGCGCAACACCTTCGGCCTGCGTGGCAGCGTCTCCTATCTGATCGAGACACGGGGTGTGGGCATTGGCCTGCAGAGTTATCAGCGGCGCGTGGCCACGCATTATCTGCTGGCCAAGGCGGTGCTGCAGACGACGGCGGCGGATCCCGAAAGGCTGTTGAAGCGCCTCGCCGAGGCGCGGCAGGCAGCGGCGAACGATCACGGCGATCTTGTCCTGTCGCACAAGGAGGGCGAGCACGAGATCGAACTGCCGTTGATCGATCCGCAAACCGGTACACCCAAGCCGGTGAAGGTCACGCTTGTCGACAGCCGCGATGTACGCCCGGTCGACGTTCGCGCCAGACCGCGCGGGTATCTGGTGTTGCGCGGCGGCGAGGCGGTTGCCGGACGCCTCTTGCTGAACGAGGTGCAGGCTTGCTCGGTGGAGGCGGCGACGTCCATTGCTGTCGAAGCCTATGATGTGACGCGCAGTGCCACGAAAACCAATCGCGAGGCGATCAATCCTGACCAGTCGGTGCGTGTGCGCTTGAAGACAAAGACCATCAACGTGCCGGTCGGCACCTTGTTCGTACCCATCGCGCAGCCGGCGGCAGGCATCGCCGCGTCAGCGCTCGAACCCGACTCTCCCGGCAGCTACGTGGGCGTCGGCGTCATTCCCATGACCACCAACGAAACCGAGGCGCCGGTTTATCGAGTTATGGACACAGCCGGCCTGTCGTTGAAACCGCGTCCGGGAGTACCAGATAGTCTTTGCTCCAAGCGCTAGAGGTTATTGCCCCAGATAGCTCCGTCGCAGGTCCGGATGCTGGGCAAGATCGGTGGCTGGGCCTGACAGCGCGATCTGGCCATTCTCCAGCACATAGGCGCGATGAGCGATGGCGAGCGATTGCATGACATTCTGTTCGACCAGGAGGATCGACAAGCCGTCACCATTCAGTCGCCGGATCAGCGCGAACATTTCTTCGACCAGCACAGGTGACAAGCCAAGCGACGGCTCGTCGAGGATCAGGAGTTTGGGCTCGCCCATCAGGCCGCGGCCAATGGCCAGCATCTGCTGTTCGCCGCCGGAAAGCGTGCCGGCCGCCTGTTGCAGGCGCTCGCCCAGCCGCGGAAAGATCCCGATGACGCGATCGAGATTACGCCGACGCGCAGCCTTACCGCGTCGGTAGCTGCCGAGCTCGAGATTGTCCCGGACCGACAGATTGGGAAAAACGCGCCGACCCTCCGGCACCTGGATGAGCCCGGCTTCGACGATGCCCATCGACGCTGCACCGGCGATATTGCGGCCATCGAATTGGACGGCACCTCCAAACGGTCGATAGAGACCACAGACAGTGTTGTTCAGTGTCGACTTGCCGGCACCGTTGCTGCCCAGCAGCGCCACGATCTCGCCTTCGCCGACGACGAGATCGACACCGCGCAGGATTTCGACGGTGCCGTAGCCCGCCCGCAGGCCCGCGATCTCAAGCACGCATCACCTCGGCGGCGCCATGACCGAGATAGGCTTCGACGACGGCAGGATTGCTGGCGATCTCGGCCAGCGTCCCCTCGGCAATCATGCGGCCCTGGTTCAAGACATAGGCGCGGTCGGCAAGCGACGTGACGGCCTGCATGACATGCTCGATCAGCAGGATCGTGACACCCGAGGCGCGGATCGCTCGAATGACCTCCACGATCTCTGTGATTTCGGTGGGATTGAGGCCGGCCATGACCTCGTCGAGCAGCAGAAGCCGTGGGCCTGTGGCAAGCGCACGAGCAAGCTCCAGGCGTTTGCGACCGGCGACGGTGAGATCGGCGCCGAGTCTGTCCAGCTGAGCTGCCATGCCGACTTGGGCGGCGACGGCTTCGGCACGATCGCGCGCTTTGCTGCGATCGTCGATCCGCAGATAGGCACCCACCATGATGTTCTCGCGGACGGTGATCCTTGCGAAGGGCTGGGTGATCTGGAAGGTGCGGACCATGCCGGCGGCGCAAATTTGGTGTGGCGGCAGGCCGGCGATGTCGCGGCCGTCGAAGACGATGCGACCGGCATCCGGCTGATGGAAGCCGGCCAGGATGGCGAACAAGGTCGTCTTGCCGGCGCCATTGGGGCCGATCAGGGCCACGATTTCGCCGGCCTGGACGTCGAGGGAAGCGCTGTCGACCGCCTTCAGGCCACCGAATGACTTGGTGATGCCACTTACCTCAAGCATGGCGGTCGACCCGGCGGAACAGGCGGGCCAGGCCGTCGGGCAGACGGCCGACAATCAGGATCAGCATGACCCCGTAGACGATCAGGCTGAGCGGCTGGACGTTCTTGAAGGCCGGCACGATGCTCGCAAGGGTTCGCGTCGCCTCGTTGATGCCGGTAAGTGCCAGGGCACCCAGTAGCGGTCCGAAAATCGTCCCAGCGCCACCGACCATCGTAACGAGCAGCATCTCGATCGACTTGTCGACGCCGAAGGCGATATTGGGATCGATATAGAGATATTTCTGGGCATAGAACGTGCCGCCGGCAGCAGCAATGGCGCCCGCCAGTGACAACGCCTTCACTTTCTCGGCGAAGACGTCGATGCCAAGCGCCCGGGCGGCATCCTCGTTTTCACGCACGGCGACCAGCCGCGCCCCAAGCCGCCCGCATGTGAGTTGCCAGGCGATCAGCAGCGAAACGATGCAGAGCGCGAGAGCGAGATAGTAGAACCAGATCGGATCCTTGAACTGGAAGTTGGCGGGCCGCGGATCCGCCTTGATCAGCATGCCCAGGCCGGCATGGGTGAAGGATAGAGAGTTGGCAAGGATGCGGAACGCTTCGGCGAAGGCGAGGGTGATCAGCGCGAAGTACGAGCCGCGCAGGCCGGCGCGGAAGGACAGGACGGCGATGAACCAGCCGACGATCGCGCCGGCCAGCATGGCGGCGGGCCAGGCGAGCCAGGGATTCCAGCCGAAGGTGATCTGCAGGATGGTCGAGGTATAGGCGCCGGTGCCAAAGAACACGGCATGGCCGAACGAGGTCTGCCCGGCAAAGCCACCGCTGATGTTCCAGGACTGGCCGATGAAGGCGAGGAAGAACACGAGCATGCCGACATCGACCAGATACCCCGGCGCGACCAGCGGCAGGGCGATCGCGGCCGCAAAGGCAAGGGTGAGAAGGAGGGCGAGCCGCGTCATTGACGCGCTCCGAACAAACCCGAAGGTTTCAGGAGCAGGATCAGGATAAAGACAGCGGAGATCCCGATCTGGCCCAACTGCTCGCCCAGCAGCAGGCCGCCCAGCGATTCGATCACGCCAATGACCAGGCCGCCGACGGCGGCGCCGGCGAAGCTGCCCATGCCGCCCAGCACGACGATCGTGAAGGCGACCAGCACGAAGGCGTGTCCCGAGCTTGGCGTTACATAATAAGTCGGCATGAGGAGACAGGCAGCGGCGCCCAGGCAGGCGATGCCGATGCCGTAGGAAAGCGCGAAGATATTGTCGACGTCGATGCCGACCAACCGTGCACCCTGCCGTTCGCGGGCAACTGCCCGGATCGCCTTCCCTGTGTCGCTGCGGGCCAGGAAGAGGCCGAGAACGATACAGAGCAGCAACGAGGCTGCGAAGGAGATGATCTTGGGCAGAGGCAGCAGCGCCGCGCCCAGCTCGACGAAAGATGAAGCGTAAGGCGTCTCGATCGTCTGCGTGTCGCCACCGAAAATCAGGAGGGCGACATTGTCGATTACGATCGAGACACCGAGCGTGATCAGCAGAATGTTCTCGTCGCGCCCATAGCTCAGACGCCCGATCACCAGCCGGTAAAGGATGTATCCGAAAGCGAACGCGCCCCCGATCACGATGGGCAGCGCGGCGTAGGGATCCATCCCCGTGAGCCGCCATAGAAAGAAGACGGCGTACATGGCGAGCATCAGGAGGCTGCCATGGGCGAAATTGATGATGTGCAGGACACCGTAGATCAGCGTCAGCCCCACGGCCACCAGCACATAGACGCCGCCGGCCAGCAAGCCGTTCAGCACGCCGGCAAAGAGGATTCCCGGATCGAGCACGCGGTGGTGTGCAATCTCAGGTGAATTTGGGCCGGGGAAAGACCGGCTTGGCCGAGGCGAACTCCGCGGGCGCGATCACTTCGATTTCGCCTTTCAGGGACTGCAGCGTGGCCGCCCGTCCGCCCTGATTCTGGCCGTTGACGAATTTGGTCGGCCCGTAGGGCAAGAGGTCGGCCTTGTAGGTCGACGCAGAAAGCGCGGCCAGGAGCTTTTCCTTGTCGGCTGAGCCTGCGTGCTCGAGTGCATCGACGAGCAGCATCACGACCGAGTAGCTGAGATAGAGTTCGTAGGTGAAGAGCGCCTTGTTCGCCTCGACGCGCTTCTTGAGCGCCTGCGCCTTCTCCGACTTCGGATTGAACCAGTGGTTGGTATCCATCATGTACTGCGAGACGTCGGGCATCTCCTTGACGAACTTGTAGTTGAAGCCGCCGCCCAGGAACGAATAGAAGCCGGCGAGATTGACCTTCTGCTGGAACAACGTGCGCGCCAGCAGGACGTATTCGTTTTGGTAGTTCGACATCATCACCAGGTCAGGGGCGATCGAGCGAATGCGCAGCGCGATGTTGTCGAAATTGCGCGTCGGGTTGTCGTGCGAGATGACCTCTTTCACCTGGATGCCGATGGACGGCAGCTTGCCTGACAGCAGCTTGCCCGTGCCGGTGCCGAATTCGCCCGACTCGTGGACGATCACCGCGCTCTTGGCCACGCCGTTGGCAGCCTTGTTGAGGGTGTCGAGCGCCGCCAGCCCCTGGTCGACGCAGACGCCGAAGCCTGGTTTCAGACGGAATATATTCTTGAGGCCGCGAGTAACCAGCAAATCCGAAGCGCCGACATCGATCAGGAACGGCGTGTTGTATTTCGCCGCCGCCTGGCTTGCGGCGATGCCGACAGGGCTCTGGAAGCAGCCGATATAGGCTGCAACGCCCTGTTCGTTCATCTTCTCGACCTCGCTCACGCCGACCTCGACCTTGGACTGGCTGTCGCCCAGGAGCGGTTCGAGCTTGGCGCCGCCCATCGACTTGATGCCGCCTGCCTTGTTGACGTCGTCGATCGCCATGGTGGCGCCCAGCCGGCTTTGCTGTCCGTTGTAGGCGACGAAGCCTGTCACCGGATGGATGAGCCCGACTTTCACCGAGGCAGGCTGCGCTCCCACGATCGCGGGACTGCCGAGCGTACCCGCGGCCAGGGCCGTGCTGCCGGCGAGCAACGCGCGGCGGGAAACAAGAAGGTGGCGAGATTGATCCATTGAAGACTCCCTGTGTTGTTTTTTCAGTCGATCATCGTTTGGGCATAGTGGTTGGCGATCTCCCCAGGTGTTGCCTGCCACACATTGCCGAAGCGTTCGATGCGTCGCAGCGCCTCGTCGAGATATTTGATGCGATGTGCCATGCCCATCAGCCAGGGATGGACCGATAGGCTGAAGACCTGCCCGCCCTCGCGATGCAGGAGCTCGAAGGCATCTGCCACCAGATCGGGATAGCGCGTGGTGTTGATGCGCCGCAGCCAAAGCTGCTGCACATCGTCCCATTCCGGCTGGTTGGGCATCGAGACGAATTTCCTGCCCACCTTCATCGGATAGGGCTGGTCGTCGTTCGGCCAGTCGAGCACATAGTCGAAGCCCGCGTCGGCCAGCAGCTTCGGCGTACGTTGGCTTTCGCCGTACTCCTGACCAAGCCAGCCCTTGGGCGTCACGCCCGCCGCTTTCTCGAGGGCAGCCTTGGCGTTCGCAATCTCGGCCTTCTCCTCGGCTTCGCTCATCTTGGAGGAAATCATCCGGTTGGCCGAGACGCCGTGTGCAATGAACTCGTAATTGCGCTTCTTGAACTGTGCGATCAGGTAGGGATAGCGCTCCGCCGCCATCGCATTCACCGCGACGCCCGCGCGGACCTGGTAGCGGTCGAGCACATCGAGCACGCGGAAGATGCCGGTGCGGTTGCCGTACTCGCGCTGCGTCCAGGTGCGGTAATCGGGGTTGTAGGTACCGAACTCGCCGACGAAGCGCGAATCCTTCACGCCGCCGTCTGCTGGAAGCAGTTCATAGTATTCGAGATGCAAGACCACACAGAAGGCGACGCGCGCCTTGCGCGGCCAATCCAACACCGGTCTGCTCGGGTAGGGCGAGTAGTCGTACCAGGGATTGTCCATCCCAGGCTTGAGCGGCGCCGGATTCTTGGGAACGGAAGGGGCGTTCATCTTATGCCTCCTTGCCGAGATGCTTCTGGTAGGCTGCAAGCCCGTTGGCCGTGTACCAGTCCAGGATCTCCTCGGCGGTGCAGACCCAGGCATCCTTGTGCTGCCGGATATAGCCTAGCGCGCGGTCGAGATACTTCAGCCGATGCGGCGCGCCCATCATGTAGGGGTGTAGCGCCAGGCACATGACGCGGCCATTCTCGCTGCCCTCGCGATAGACGGTGTCGAAATGGTCGACGATCATTTGCGCGAATTCCTCGGCCTCGACCGGCTGGCGGTAGATCATGGCGTCGTTGAGATCCATCGAATAGGGCACATGGATCAGCGGACCGTGCTTGGTCGCGAGCGGCGTCGGCTGGTCGTCGTGGTAGAAATCGCAGAAATACTCGAGGCCCGCTGCCTTCACGAGGTCGGGCGTGTTGAGTGTGTTCGACACCGCGGGCGAGAACCAGCCACGCAACTTGCGGCCGGTGAGGCGCAGGTGCGTCGCCTTGCTGTGCTCGATCACCTCGCGCTCTTCCTGTTCGCTGTAGCCCCAGTGATAGCGGGTATTGAAATAGCCGTGGCTCATGTATTCCCAGCGTCGCGCTTCCATCGCCTCCAGGATCGCGGGATACATCTCGATCACCGACATCGAGAGCGAGACGGTGCAGCGGATGTCGTGCTTGTCGAGCACCTCGAACATGCGCCAGAGACCGACTCGATTGCCGTAGTCGCGACCGCCGTAGCCCAGCACGTCGGGATGGGGCATGCGCGGCCAGGGATTGCGGACCCGCACTTCGGCCGGGATGTATTCGTAGTGCTCGATATTGGGACAGACCCAGACCGCGACCCGCGCGCCCTTGGGCCAGGAAAGCTTCGGTCGCTCGATGACGGGAGAATAACTGAATCGATATGGATCCATCTGATCTCTTCCTCGTGGGGGCGCGAAGTGCATCATGCCGTCACGACAGGTGCAATACTGTGCCCGGTGCAAATCCCTCTAGGACTTGCAGGACGATTGTTCGACGCTCATCCTCGCTCGCATGGCGGACCGTATTTGCTTCAGGTTGAACGACCAGCCCGTCGAATTGTCGGATGTTTCACCGATGGTGACGCTGCTCGACTGGCTGCGTGAGGCGCGTGGACTGAGGGGCACCAAGGAAGGTTGCGCCGAAGGCGATTGCGGCGCCTGCACGGTGGTGGCGGAGCACACCGACGGCCGCCATGAGGCGATGAATGCCTGCATCGCGCTCCTGGGCCAGATCGACGGTCAGTCGCTGCGCACCGTCGAGGGCCTGCGGGGCCAAGATGGCGGCCCGCATCCAGTGCAGCGTGCGATGGCCGAGTCGGACGCCACGCAATGCGGCTTCTGCACGCCCGGCTTCGTGATGACAGCCTATACCTTTGCTTCGGGAGGGGAGGCAGCCGAGCTCGAGACGATTCACGATGCCTTGGCGGGCAATCTCTGCCGCTGTACCGGTTATCGCCCGATCGTCGACGCGATGAAACAGGTGGCAGGACTCGGCGCAGAGCCGGCCACAGCACTGCCCCGGCGCGATCGTTCCGCGGTCTTCGATGATCGCTTCTTCGCGCCGCGCACCCTCGACGATCTCCTCAAGCTGAGAGCCGACCATCCCGATGCAGTGCTGTTGGCGGGCGGCACGGATCTTGGCTTGCTGGCCAGTCGCGCCCGCAAGCCGCCGCGATCGGTCGTCCATGTGGCCCACGTGCCGGAGCTGTCGGCGATCGTCGACGGCAAGGACGAGATTACGATCGGCGCTGCCGTCTCCTATGCGCGCGCCATGCCGGTGTTGATCGCGGCCTTTCCCGCATTGCGGGCCTATCTTGCACGTCTCGGTTCGCGGCAGATCCGCACTATGGGCACGATCGGTGGCAATCTCGGCACGGCCTCGCCGATCGGCGACATGCCGCCGGTGTTGTTGGCGTTGGAGACGCGGCTGAAGCTGGCCTCGCGGCGCGGCACCCGCGAGTTACCGCTCGACGATTTCTTCTTCGACTATCGCAAGACGGCGCTGGCGCCCGATGAGGTGATCCAGAGCCTGACGATGCCGCGTCTCTGGCCGGGCGAGCACTTCTTTTGCGACAAGGTGAGCAAGCGGCGCGACCAGGATATCTCCACCGTCGCCGGTGCCTATCGCGTGAGGATCAGGAACGATCGGATCGAGGACGCGCGGCTCGCCTTCGGTGGCATGGCGGCGACGCCCAAACGAGCCTCTCATGCCGAGGCAGCCCTGTTGAAGGATGGCTTTGCCGCCGCGATCGCGGCCCTGCCGCAAGACTTCCAGCCGATCGACGACTGGCGCGGCACGTCGGCTTATCGCCTGCAGGTGGCGATGAATCTGTTGCACCGGCTCGAGGTGCGGCTGGCCGACCCCCAACGTCCCGTCGAGGTCGAGGCGCTATGACTGTCCATCGCCCCCATCGCCACGACAGCGCGTTGAAGCACGCGAGCGGCCAGGCGCTCTACATCGACGACATGCCCGAGCCCGCGGGCACGCTGCATGCCGCGCTGATCCTGAGCCCTGTCGCGGCGGGCCGGCTGCGCAAGCTTGATTTGTCGCCGTCTGCCGCCGCGCCGGATGTCGTTGCCGTGCTGGGCCCGGCCGACATCCCCGGCAAGAACGATGTGGCCCCGGTGGGACAGAACGAGCCGTTGTTTGCGACCGACCAAGTGTCCCATGCCGGTCAGCCGCTGGCGATGGTCGTTGCGCGAACGCTCGATGCGGCCCGCCATGCAGCCGAACGGGCGATCATCGACATCGAACCCGGAGAGCCGATCCTCGACATCGAGACCGCGCTCGAGAAGAAGGCCTACGTCCAGGCACCCTCGACCTTGCAGCGCGGCGATGTCGAAGCGGCGTTGAACTCGGCGCCGCATCGGCTGAGCACCGAGTTCCGTGTCGGCGGACAGGAGCATTTCTATCTCGAAGGCCAGATCGCCTTCGCGCTGCCGGGCGAGGATGGTGACGTCGTCGTGCACACCTCGACCCAGCATCCGACCGAGGTCCAGCATATCTGTGCCCATCTGCTGGGCTGCGATTTCAACCGCATCACCGCCGTCGTGCGACGGCTGGGCGGCGGCTTCGGCGGCAAGGAGAGCAATGCCTCCTGGGTGGCGGGGGCAGCGGCGCTGGCGGCGCATCGCACCGGACGCCCCGTGAAGCTGCGTCTGCCGCGCGAGGTGGACATGATCGCCACCGGCAAGCGCCATCCTTTCCTCTATCGCTACACCGTGGGCTTCGACGATGAGGGGCGTGTGCTGGCGCTGGACGCCATGCTCGCGGCCGATGCCGGCTGGAGTCTCGATCTTACGCCCGGCGTCATGGCCCGCGCGCTCTGTCACACCGACAACGCCTACTGGATCCCGCATTTCCGTGCCGTGGGCTACGCCTGCCGGACCAACAAGCAGTCGAACACGGCGTTCCGCGGCTTCGGCGGACCGCAGGGCGTGGTGGTGATGGAGGATGCGCTGGATCGCATCGCCCACCATCTCGGCTGCGATCCGGATGAGGTGCGGGCGCTCAATTTCTACGGTGACGGCGGCAAGGAGACGCCCTATGGCCAGAAGGTCGACGAAAATCATCTGCCGCGCGTCTGGGCCGAGCTTCGCCGTGATGCCGAGATCGAGCGGCGTCGCACCGAAATCGCCGCCTTCAATCGCACCAGCCCGATCCTGAAGCGCGGCCTTGGCCTCTTCCCGTTGAAGTTCGGCATCTCCTTCAACATCCCGCACATGAACCAGGCCGGCGCGCTGGTCCATGTCTATACCGATGGCTCGATTCGCCTGAACCATGGCGGCACCGAGATGGGGCAGGGCCTGTTCATAAAAGTGGCGCAAGTCGTGGCCGAGGTCTTCAAGGTCGATCTCGAGCGCATAAGGGCGTCCGCCACCTCGACCGGCGAAGTGCCCAACACCTCACCGACTGCCGCTTCGACCGGTTCGGATCTGAACGGCTGGGCGGCCTATGAGGCAGCCAACACCATCAAGCAACGCATGATCGCCTTCGCGGCCGAGCATTTTGGCGCCGCGCCCAACGAGATCGAGTTCGCGGACGGCAACGTGCGTATCGCCAAGCCCGGCAGCAACCAGGTGCTGAGCTTCGGTGAGCTGGCGCGGCTCTGCCACCTCGGTCGCGTTTCGTTGTCTTCGACAGGCTACTACAAGACGCCGAAGATCCACTGGGACCCCGTGGCGATGCGCGGCCGGCCGTTCTTCTACTATTCGTTTGGCGCTGCGGCGGCGGAGGTGGCGATCGACACGCTGACCGGAGAGAGCCGGGTGTTGCGCGTGGATCTGGTCCAGGATTGCGGCACCTCGCTCAATCCCGCGATCGATCTTGGCCAGATCGAAGGCGCCTTCGTGCAGGGACAGGGCTGGTTCACCTGCGAGGAGCTGTGGTGGGACGCCAAGGGCCTTCTGCGTACGGTCGGGCCCTCGACCTACAAGATTCCCGGCAGCCGCGACGCGCCCGCGATCTTCAACGTCAAGATGCTCGACAATGCGCCAGCGGCGGAAGCCACCATCTTCCGCTCCAAGGCGGTGGGCGAGCCGCCCTTGATGCTGGCGACGGCGGTGTGGAACGCACTCAAGGATGCCATCGCCGCCGCGGTCTCGGAGGAGAGCGACGGCAAGACGGCCGTGCGATTGGATGCTCCGGCAACGCCTGAACGCATCCTGGCGGCAATTGCCGAGGTCAAAGGCATCAAAACGAAGTGGTAGTCGACGGCTCTGTCGAAGGGGCGGCCTGCCGGATGACGCCCTTTTTATCGCGGAAGTGACGGTAGCGGAACGCCAATGCTGAAGTCCATTTCCTGCTGGTCTCGGA
>Ga0310811_10005825_pt1 | contig 15669 bp, 13 predicted proteins | sample YCmetagenome_FD_207642 | JGI IMG/M metagenome (GOLD analysis project Ga0310811, IMG submission 207642) | Soil microbial communities from experimental microcosm in Duke University, North Carolina, United States - YC | ecosystem: Engineered > Artificial ecosystem > Soil microcosm > Unclassified ...
CGAGGCCCTGGCCGCGGCCGGCGGGACCATCCTGGGCCGCAAGATCCGCGACCTCGTCACCGTCAACGGGGTGCGGGTGACGCTGGAGGACGGCTCTTGGGTGCTGGTGCGCGCCTCGTCCAACAAGCCCGAGCTGGTGGTGGTGGTCGAGAGCATGACCTCCGCCGACGACATGCGCGCCCTGTTCCACCAGGAAGTGAAGCCGCGCCTGGGCAAGCGCTCCGAAGTCGGGGCGTACAACCAGGAGATCTGACCACGCGTCAGCCCCGCCCGGCCTGGAGATAGGCCAGGCAGCCCTGGGTGAAGTCGGGGGTCCGGCGGGTGGCGCGACAATACTCGCGCACCGCCACCTTGTTCCGGCGCGCCCATTGGTAGCCGGCCTCACGCTCTTCCCGCGCATAGTCCTGCATGGCGAGGCGGTAGGCGCGCTGGCGCTCCGCGGCCGTATCGACCCGCGTCGCCCCCGTCCGCGGCCGTTGTTTGGCGGCCGGCGCCGCCCCGTCGGTGGGGACCAGGGCCTCAGGCGCGGCCGGCGCCGACGTCACCGCTTCGACCGGCGCCGTCGCGGGCGCGGCGGCCCGTTCAGCGGCGGCGAGGCGCACGGGGGCGGACCGCCGCGGGGCGGGCCTGGAGGCGGGGCGCGAAACGGGTCGGGCGATCGGCGGCGCGGCGGCCGGCGCCGCCGCCTCGGGCTCGGCCTGGGCTGTAACCACCGGGGGCGGTCCCGGCGAATCGAGCTGCGAAATGGAAATGACCCTGGACACGGCCAGCAAGCCCAGCACCAGCACGACGGCGCCCCCTAAGGGCAGCGCCCATCGCGGCGCCGGTCCCCGGCTGCGCTGCAAGGTGGGTTGGCTTCGATAGGAATACCGGCTCATCGCGATCACCCGGTCGGCTCCACCCCAGTGGAACCGCCAGGCCGGCGCGGGGTTCCTCGGTGGGCCGGCCGTTAGGCCGCCGCTTCCCTGACCTTGCCGGCGATCTCCCTGACCACCTGGGCGATCAGGCGCTCGTCGTCGCCCTCGGCCATGATGCGGATCAGGGGCTCGGTGCCCGAGGCGCGGACCAACACCCGGCCGGACCCGTTCAGCCGCGCCTCGGCGTCGGCGATGGCGGCCTTGACCGCGGCGTTCTTGAGCGGCTCGCCGCCCTTGAAGCGGACGTTCTCCATCTTCTGCGGCGCGGGCTCGAACTGACGGGCGAGCGCGCTCATCGGCTTGCCCGACTGCACCATCACCGCCAGCACCTGCAGGGCCGCGATCAGGCCGTCGCCGGTGGTCGAGACGTCCGACAGGATGATGTGGCCCGAGGCTTCGCCGCCCAGGTTGAAGCCGCCCTCGCGCATCCGCTCCATCACGTAGCGGTCGCCGACCTTGGTGCGCTCCAGCCCCAGGCCCTTCTCGCGCAGGAACCGCTCCAGCCCCAGGTTGGACATGACGGTGGCGACGACGCCGCCGCCCTTCAGCCGGCCTTCGGCGGACCAGTGGGCGGCGATGATGGCCATGATCTGGTCGCCGTCGACGATCTGGCCGCGCTCGTCGCAGATCACCAGGCGGTCGGCGTCGCCGTCCAGCGCTATGCCGATGTCGGCGCGGAACTCCTTCACCGCCCGGGCGATGGCGGCGGGGTGGGTGGAGCCGCACTCCGCGTTGATGTTGGTGCCGTTGGGCGAGACCCCGACGGGGATGACCTCGGCGCCCAGCTCGTAGAGCACGGTGGGGGCGACCTTGTAGGCCGCGCCGTTGGCGCAATCGATCACCACGCGAAGGCGGCCCAGGGTCAGGTCGCGGGGATAGGCGGCCTTGGCGATCTCGATGTAGCGGGCCTGGGCGTCGTCGATGCGCTGGACCCGGCCCAGTTCGCGGGGCTCGGCCAGGCCCTCCTGCAGCCCTTCGTCCATCAGGGCCTCGATCTCGGCCTCGCGGCTGTCTGAGAGCTTGTAGCCGTCCGGGCCGAACAGCTTGATGCCGTTGTCGGCGAAATCGTTGTGCGAGGCCGAGATCATCACCCCGAGGTCGGCGCGCATGGAGCGGGTCATCATCGCCACCGCCGGGGTCGGCAGGGGCCCGAACAGGCGCACGTCCATGCCGACGCTGGCGAAGCCGGCCACCAGGGCGGGCTCGATCATATAGCCGGACAGGCGGGTGTCCTTGCCGATCACCACCAGGTGGGGGCGGTCGGGGGCGCGGCGGAACAGCTTGCCGGCGGCCAGGCCGACGCGCAGGGCCACCTCGGCGGTCATGGGGTGGCTGTTGGCCCTGCCCCGGATGCCGTCGGTGCCGAAATAGCCGCGCTTCACCGGCTCGGTCTTGGCCATTGCACTCTCGCCTACATCTCTAGCCATGCATACTCCGCCCCACGCCGGGTTGGGAAACGAATCGAAATCGCAGTTTACCCCTTCGACCGTTCGAGAATGCTAAAGCGCCGCCGGGCGCGGGGACTGGAAGACACGTCATGTGCGGCATCATCGGCATCGTCGGAACACGGCCCGTGGCCGAAAGGCTGATGGAGAGCCTCCGGCGCCTGGAGTACCGCGGGTACGATTCCGCCGGCGTCGCCACCCTGGACGGGGGCCGGCTGGAGCGCCGCCGGGCCAAGGGCAAGATCCGGGCGCTCGAGGAGCGGCTGGCCGAGCAGCCGATCGGCGGGACCGTGGGCGTCGGCCACACTCGCTGGGCCACCCACGGGGCGCCGTCCGAGCCCAACGCCCACCCGCACCGCGCCGGCCGGGTGGCGGTGGTCCACAACGGCATCATCGAGAACTTCGCCGAGCTGAAGGCCGAACTGAAAGCCAAGGGGCGGGTGTTCGAGAGCGAGACCGACACCGAGGTCATCGCCCACCTGATCGACGAGGCGCTGCAGACCGGCGCCGCCCCCCTGGCGGCGCTGAAGGCGACCCTCGACCGGCTGGAGGGCGCCTACGCCCTGGCCGTGCTGGTGGAGGGCGAGGACGCCCTGGTCATGGGCGCGCGTCGCGGCAGCCCGCTGGTGGTGGGCTATGGCAAGGGCGAGATGTTCATCGGCTCGGACGCCTTGGCGGTGGGCCCCTTCACCCAGCAGGTGGCCTATCTCGAGGAGGGTGACTACGTCGCCATCGACCACGACTCCGCGCGGATCTTCGACGCCGCTGGCCTGCCGGTGCGCCGCCAGGTGCACACGGTGGCGGCCTCGGCCGCCCTGGTGGAGAAGGGCAACTACCGGCACTTCATGGAAAAGGAGATCCATGAGCAACCGGACGCGGTCCAGCACACCCTGTCGGCCTACCTTGACCCGGTGACGGGGCGCGCCTGCGCCCCCGACGGCTTCGATTTCGCCGCCATCCCCCGCATCCAGATCGTCGCCTGCGGCACCGCCTACCTCGCCGGGCTGACCGCCAAGTACCTGTTCGAGAGGCTGGCGGGCCTGGCGGTGGACGTGGAGATCGCCTCGGAGTTCCGCTACCGCGAGCCGGTGGTGGTCCCGGGGACCCTGGCCCTGGCCATCTCCCAGTCGGGGGAGACCGCCGACACCCTGGCGGCCTTGCGCTGGTGCAAGGCGCAGGGGCTGCCGACCGCGGCCCTGGTCAACGCCCACCAGTCGTCCATGGCCCGCGAGGCCGACCGGATGTGGCCCACCCACGCCGGCCCCGAGATCGGGGTCGCCTCGACCAAGGCCTTCACCGCCCAGCTGGCGGCCCTGAGCGCCCTGGCCGTGGCCGCCGCCCACGCCCGAGGTCGCATCGACGCGGCCGAGACCGCGCGGCTGGTGCATGTGCTCCTGGAAGCGCCCCGGCTGATCGCCGCCACCCTGCAGCGCGAGGACGCGGTGCGCGCCCTGGCGCCCGACCTGGCGCGGGCCCGCGACGTGCTCTACCTGGGGCGCGGGGCCTTCTACCCCCTGGCTCTGGAGGGGGCGCTAAAGCTGAAAGAACTCAGCTATATCCACGCAGAAGGTTACGCGGCCGGCGAGCTGAAGCACGGCCCCATCGCCCTGGTCGACGAACACATGCCGGTGGTGGTGATCGCCCCTTCGGGCGAGCTCCTGGAGAAGACCCTGTCCAACCTGCAGGAGGTGGCCGCCCGCGGCGGCTCGCCGATCATCCTCGTCACCGATGAGGGCGGCGACGCCAGCAGCCACGCGGCCTCGAAGGTGGTTCTGGTCCCGCCCTGCGACCCGCTGATCGCGCCGATGGTCTATGCGATCCCGATCCAACTGCTGGCCTACCACACTGCCGTGCAAAAGGGCACGGACGTGGACCAGCCGCGCAACCTCGCCAAGTCCGTCACCGTTGAGTGAGGCTTGTGCGGTAATGACCGCGTGAACCGACACGCCAGGAGCCCCATGAAACGCGTTCGCAAGGCCGTCTTCCCCGTCGCCGGTCTCGGCACCCGAATGCTGCCCGCGGCCAAGACCGTGGCCAAGGAGATGCTGACGGTGGTCGACCGGCCGCTGATCCACTGGGTCCTGGCCGAAGCGCGCGCTGCCGGGATCGAGCACTTCATCCTGGTCACCGGCCGCGGCAAGTCGGCGATGGAGGACTATTTCGACCACCACGTCGAGCTGGAACAGACCCTCAAGGCCAAGGGCAAGACCCAGATCCTCGACCAGTTGCTGGCCGACCTGCCCAAGGAGGGCGAGATCTCCTACGTGCGGCAGATGAACCCGCACGGCCTGGGCCACGCGGTGTGGTGCGCCCGGGACATCATCGGCGACGAGCCCTTCGCGGTGCTGCTGCCCGACATGATCATGGACGCCGCGCCCGGCGCCACCGCCCAGGCCCTGGCCGCCTACGAGCAGACCGGCGGCGGCAACATCGTGGTGGTCGAGCCCTGCCCGCCGGGCATGGCGCACCAGTACGGCATCGTGGCGATGGAGGGGCCGGAAGGACAGCTGCGGCGGATGACCGGCATGGTCGAGAAGCCTGCGCCGGGGACCGAGCCGTCGAACCTGTTCATCTCAGGGCGCTATGTGCTGAACCCCGAGATCTTCGAGGCCCTGGCCGCCAAGGAGCGCGGCGCCGGCGGCGAGATCCAGCTGACCGACGCCATGGCCCGGCTGATGGCGACCCAGCCCTTCCATGCCCTGGAATACGACGGGACCACCTACGACTGCGGCGACAAGATCGGCTGGCTGCGGGCCAACGTGGCCCTGGCGCTGAAGGATCCCGGCCTGAGCGCTGCGGCGCGGACGGCGCTGGAGCCGTATTTCCGCTAGCGTCGAGGTTCCACCCCACCCCGCTCGCGCGGTTGACCCACGCGAGTCGCCCTCCCCATGGATGGGAGGGATGTCAGCGCCCTCCTCCCTCCCCCGTGTGGGGAGGGCGACTCGCGCCAGCGAGTGGGGTGGGGGTCCGCCGCCGCTATACCAGCCGGCTCTGCTCCACCGCTGCGGCCACGAAACTGGCGAACAGCGGATGCGGGGCGAAAGGGCGACTCTTGAGTTCGGGGTGGAACTGGACGCCGACGAACCAGGGATGGTCGTCGCGCTCGACGATCTCGGGCAGCACCCCGTCCGGCGACAGACCGGAGAACTTCAGCCCCGCGCCCTCGATCTGCTCGCGGTAGCCGATGTTGACCTCGTAGCGGTGGCGGTGGCGCTCGGAGATGACCGAGCCGCCGTAGATCGCGCTGACCTTGGAGCCGGGCTCCAGCCGGGCCTCGTACGCCCCCAGGCGCATGGTGCCGCCCAGGTCGTCGTTGGCGCCGCGGACCTCGAGCCGGTTGCCGCGCACCCATTCGGTCATCAGCCCCACAACCGGCTCCAGCGCCGGGCCGAACTCGGTCGAGGAGGCGCCCTTGATCCCGGCCACGTTCCGCGCCGCCTCGATCACCGCCATCTGCATGCCGAAGCAGATGCCGAAATAGGGGACGTTGCGCTCGCGGGCGAACTGGACCGCACGGATCTTGCCCTCGGCCCCGCGCTCGCCGAAGCCGCCGGGGACCAGGATGCCGTGGACCCCCTCCAGCCGCGCGGCCGCAGCCCCGGCTTCGCCCTCGAACAGCTCGGACTCCACCCAGTCGATCTGGACCCGGACGTTGTTGGCCAAGCCACCGTGGATCAGGGCCTCGATCAGGGATTTGTAGGCGTCCTTCAGCACCGTGTACTTGCCGACCACGGCGATGCAGACCTCGCCGTCCGGATTGGTCTGGCGCTCGGCGATCTCCTCCCAGCGGGCCAGGTTCGGCGCCGGGGCGTCGTCGATGCCGAAACAGGCCAGGACCTCGGCGTCGAGGCCCTCGCGGTGGTAGTCCAGCGGCACGGCGTAGATGGAGCTGGAATCCATCGCCTGGATCACGCTCGACGGCCGCACGTTGCAGAACAGGGCGATCTTGCGCTTCTCGTCGACCGGGATCGGGAACTCGCAGCGGCACAGCAGGATGTCCGGCTGGATGCCGATCGAGCGCAGCTCTTTGACCGAGTGCTGGGTCGGCTTGGTCTTCATCTCGCCGGCGGTCTTGATGAACGGCAGGAGGGTCAGGTGGACGAAGACGGCGTGGCCGCGGGGCAGCTCCTGACCGAGCTGGCGGATGGCCTCGAAGAAGGGCAGGCCCTCGATGTCGCCCACCGTGCCGCCGATCTCCACCAGCACGAAGTCGGCGTCGTGGCCCTCCTCGTCCTTGGCGCTGGAGAGGACGAATTTCTTGATCTCGTCGGTGACGTGCGGGATCACCTGGACGGTGGCGCCGAGGTAGTCCCCGCGCCGTTCTTTCTCCAGGATGGTCTGGTAGATGCGCCCGGTGGTGATGTTGTCGCCCTGGTGGGCCGACACGCCGGTGAAGCGCTCATAGTGGCCGAGGTCGAGGTCGGTCTCGGCCCCGTCGTCGGTCACGAACACCTCCCCATGCTGGTAGGGGCTCATCGTGCCGGGGTCGACGTTCAGATAGGGGTCGAGCTTGCGCAGCCGCACGCGGTAGCCGCGGGCCTGCAACAACGCGCCAAGCGCTGCGGAAGCGAGGCCCTTACCGAGTGAGGAGACCACGCCGCCGGTGATGAAAATGTACCGGGCCATGGGGGGCCAGCTTACCCCCGATTCGGTCGGCCGGAGCGGCCGATCATGACGCTCACTGCTTGGTCGCGGGTTGCGGGGCCTGGGCAGGGGTCTGGAACACGGTGGGAGCGGGCGGGCCGCCGGGGGCCGCCGAAGGCGAGGTGTTGACCTGCGGGGCCGGCACCTCGAACACGCTGGGTCCGGCCGGGGCGCCCGGCGCGGCGGGGCCGGCGGGGACGGCCGGGCCGGGAGCCGCGGGCTTAACCGGACGCAGGGCGTCGGGGTTCAGGGCGTCGACCTTCAGCCGGTCGACCACCGAGGAGCCGCCCTTGGCCTGGCCGACCACGACGGTCAGCACGATCGACAGCATGAAGAAGATCGCCGCCAGGATGGCGGTGGTGCGGGTCAGTAGGTCGCCGGCGCCGCGGGCGGTCATGAAGCTGCCGCCGCCGCCGCCCATGCCCAGGGCGCCGCCTTCGGAGCGTTGCAGCAGGATCACGCCGACGAGGGCGATGCAGACGATGATCTGGATGACCAGCAGGAGGCCGAGCAGCATGGGATGCGCGATCTTCGTTTCAACTGAGGGCGATGTGGGGCGAACGGGCCCCCGAGGCAAGCGGGCGCTGTAGCATCAAGGCGGGGGGAAAGTCGAGCAAGAGCCTCACCCCCGATCGCCGCCCTGCCCTACCCCGCCGCGCGGACGATCGGCAGGAAGTCGGCGCACTTGAGGGAGGCGCCGCCGACCAGGGCGCCGCCGACCTCGGCCGCGTGCAGGATGGCGGCGGCGTTTTCCGGCTTGACTGAGCCGCCGTAGAGGATCGGGACGAAGGCCTCCCCGAAGGCGGCGGCCAGGGCGTGGCGGATCTCGGCGTGGACGGCTTCGATCTCCTCGACGGTGGGGGTCAGGCCGGTGCCGATGGCCCAGATCGGCTCGTAGGCCACCGAGAAGGCCCGGCCCTTGAGCGCCGCCGGCAGGGAGCCGCGGACCTGGGCGCGGACCACGCCGAGCGCACGGCCCGCCTTGCGTTGCTCCAGGCTCTCGCCGACGCAGACGATCGGCTCCACTCCCGCCCGCAGCGCCGCCTCGACCTTGGCGGCGACGTCGGCGTCGGTCTCTTGGTGGCCGGCGCGGCGTTCGGAGTGGCCCAGGATCACCAGGCGGGCGCCGGCCGCGTGCAGCATCTCGGCGGAGAGGTCGCCGGTGAAGGCGCCGCCGGCCAGGGGATGGCAGTCCTGGGCCCCCACCTCGACCGCAGTCCCCTCCAGAAGCCGGGCCAGAGGCGCGATCAGGGTGGCGGGGGGGCACAGAGCCACGCGGGCCCGGGCCGGCTGGGCCTCGAGGGCCTCGGCCAGGGCGCCGGCCTCCTCCAGCCCGCCGGCGAGGCCGTTCATCTTCCAGTTGCCGACGATGAGCTTCGAGGACGATTCAGGCATGGGCGGCGGGATCCGTGGGGTGGCTTTGCGGCCATCGCTAGGGCGCCGCGCCTGCGGATCGGCGGCCCGGGATCGGGCGGCTCCGCCAAGGACAGGAAGCCTCAAAGCGATGCTCGCCCAAATCCGCGCCTTCGCCAAATCCCCCATCGCCATGGGAATCCTCGGGTTGCTGGTCCTGAGCTTCCTGGTGTTCGGCATCGGGGACGTGTTCCGCAACGGCTCGATCAAGGATTCCGTGGTCCAGGCGGGGTCGCGCAGCGTCAGCTCGCCCCAGTTCAAGCAGCGCTTCGACAGCTTCAAGAAGCAGATCGAGACCCAGCAGAACAACGGCCAGCCGATCACCGTCGAGCAGGCCGCGGCCGCCGGCATCGACAAGGCGTTGGTCGACCAGCTCGCCGTCTCAGAATCCCTGGCCGAGCTGTTCCGCCGCATCGGCCTGATCCCCTCGGACAAGCTGGTGGTGTCGGAACTGCGCAAGAACCCCAGCTTCTTCGACCAGGTCACCGGCAAGTTCGACCGCCCGACCTACCAGGCCCGCCTCCAGGGCGCCGGCATGACCGAGCCCGAGTTCGAAGGCGTCCTGCGCGACGAGACCGCCCAGACCCATTTCGTCTCCGGCCTGGCCTCGGGGCTGGTGGTGCCGCGGACCTATCTGGCCAGCCTGGCGACCTATGCCCGGGAGGGCCGCGACTTCACCGCCTTCACCCTGCCGCCCACCGTGGCCGGACCCGCCGACCGGCCCACCGACGCCGACCTGGCGGCCTATGTGAAGGCCAACGCGCCGATCTTCACCAAGCCCGAGTTGCGCACCTTCACCCTGGTCCGCTTCAGCCCCAGCCTCCTGGCGCCGACCCTGAAGATCGACGAGGCGGCGGTGCAGAAGCGCTTCGACTTCGAGAAGGACACCCTGTCGCTGCCCGAGACCCGCTCCTTCGTCCAGGTCCCGGTGAAGGACGCCGCCGCCGCCGCCCAGGCCGTGGCGCGGCTGAAGGCCGGCGAAGACCCGGCCGCCGTGGCCAAGGGCCTCGGCGTCCAGACCGTGGCCTATGTCGACGTCCCCAAGACCGGGGTCTCCGACCGCAAGATCGCCGACGCCGCCTTCGCCCTGAAGGCCGGCGACGTGGCCGGGCCGGTGCAGGGCTCGCTCGGCCTGCAGGTGCTCAAGGTCACCAAGGCGGACCCCGGCCACAAGGCGACGCTGGAAGAGGCCCGCCCCAAGATCGAGGCCGAGGTCCGCAAGGACGCCGCCACCGAGAAGGTCTACGAGCTGGTCCAGAAGTACGAGGACGCCCGCAGCGGCGGCGCCACCCTGGCCGAAGCCGCCGCTAAGGTCGGGGCCCAGGCGATCCCCGTGCCGGTGCCGATCACCGCCCAGGGCGCGGACCTCGCCGGCCGCTCGCTCAACGCGCCGCCCAAGCTGATGCAGTCGGTGTTCTCCCTGCCCGAAAAGGGCGAGAGCGACGTGCTCGACCTCGGCGAAGGCGAATACGCCGCCGTGCGGGTCGACAAGGTCATGCCCTCGGGGCTGGCGAGTCTGGACGAGGTGCGCACCGCCGCCACCCAGCGCTACATCCTCGAAGGCATGACCAAGCGCATCAAGGCCAAGGCCGACGAGATCGAGGCCCGGATCAAGAAGGGCGAGCCGATGGCCCAGGCCGCCGCGTCCGTCGGCGCCAAGCTGGAGGAAGCCAAGGCCGTGCGCCGCGACGCCGCGGGCAAGGCCTATAGCAACGACCTGGTGAGCAAGATCTTCCAGGCCAAGCCCGGCCAGGTGGTGGTCGGCCAGGGCAACCAGCTCGGCTATGTCGTCGCCAGACTCGACCGGGTGGTCCCGCCGGTGGCCGCCGAACTGGTCCCGCTGATGGACCAGCAGGCGGCCAACTTCCGCAACTCGGTGTTCGACGACGTCTCGGAGGCCGCGCGCAACGCGGCGCGGGCGGAGGTCAAGCCCAAGGTGGACTACAACCGCGCCCGCACAGCCATCGGCCTGGAAGCCCAGGCCCCGCCGGCCCCGGCCGCCAAGAAATGATCTCCAGCCCCGATTTCGAGGCCTTCGCCGCAGCCTATGGGCGCGGCGAGTCCCAGGTCGTCTGGGCGCGGCTGGTCGACGACCTGGAGACGCCGGTCTCGGCCTATCTGAAGATCGCCCAGGGCCGGGACTACGCCTTCCTGTACGAGTCGGTCGAGGGCGGCGCCTGGCGCGGCCGCTACTCGATCGTGGCGCTCAAGCCCGACCTGGTGTGGCGCTGTTTCGGGCCCAAGGCCGAGATCGCCGCCGGCGACGCCGTCGCCGCGGGGACCTTCACGCCCGAGCCCCTGCCGGCGCTGGACTCCTTGCGCGCCCTGGTGGCCGCGACCCGCATGGCGCTGCCGGCGGAGCTGCCGCCGATGGTCGCCGGCCTGTTCGGGGTGCTGGGCTACGACATGATCCGGCAGTTCGAGCCGGTGGGACCGGCCAAGGCCGACGCCCTGGGCCTGCCCGACGCGGTGATGATCCGCCCGTCGGTGGTGGCGGTGTTCGATTCCATCGGCCAGGAGATCGTGCTGTCCACCACCGCGCGGCCCGCGGCCGGCGTGACCGCGCGCCAGGCCTATGACGCGGCCGTGGCCCGGCTGACCGAGACCGAGGCCGACCTGCACGCGCCCCTGCCCCCGCGCGGGCGCCCGCAACCGCACGTCCAGGAAGCGCCGGAATCGCCGGTGTCGCGGGCCGACTACCACCGCATCGTCGACACGGCCAAGGGTTACATCGCCGCCGGGGACATCTTCCAGGTTGTGCCCAGCCACCGCTTCCGCGCGCCCTTCACCCTCGACCCGTTCGCCTTCTACCGCTCGCTGCGGCGGCTGAACCCGGCGCCGTTCCTGTTCTTCCTCAACTTCGGCGATTTCCAGCTGGCCGGCTCCAGCCCGGAAATCCTGGTGCGCCTGCGCGACGGCAAGGTCACCATCCGCCCGATCGCCGGCACCCGGCCCCGCGGCGTCACGCCCGAACAGGACGCCGAAAACGAGCGCGAGCTGCTGGCCGACCCCAAGGAGCGGGCCGAACACCTGATGCTGCTGGACCTAGGGCGCAACGACGTCGGCCGGGCGGTGATGCTGAACGACGCCGGCCGCAACGACCCCGTCGCCGGGGTTGCGCGGGTGCGGGTCACCGAGAGCTTCAAGATCGAGCGCTATTCGACGGTGATGCACATCGTCTCCAACGTGGAGGGCGACGCACCCGAGGGGCTGGACCCGGTCGACGTGATCCTGACGGCCTTGCCAGCGGGGACGCTTTCAGGGGCGCCCAAGGTCCGCGCCATGCAGATCATCGACGAGCTGGAGACCGAAAAGCGCGGCCTGGCCTACGCTGGGGCTGCCGGCTACATCTCGGCCAACGGCTCGGTGGACACCTGCATCATCCTGCGCACGGCGCTGCTGAAGGACGGGATGATGTACGTCCAAGGCGGCGGCGGGGTGGTGGCCGACAGCGACCCGGACGCGGAATACGAAGAGACCCGCCACAAGACCCGCGCCCTGCGCCGGGCGGCCGAAGAGGCGTGGCGCTTCAGCTAGCGGACGGGCGTCGAGGGCGGGGGAACCGTCGTATCGGGGCCGAAGTTGGGCGGTCCCAGGATCACCGCGGCGGCCAGGGCCAAGGCCGCTCCGGCGCACAGGGCCGCAGCCCCGATCAGCGGCCACACCGATTGCGGGCGGCGCACCGGGTTGAGCTTGGCGCGGGCGGCCTTGATCGCCACCGACGGGGTAGGCGCGGGCGGCGGCGCGTCCTCGAAGGCGGGGCCCAGGGCGTCGATCATATGGCCAAGCTGCGCCGATTCGGGGGCCGGTGGGCAGGCGGCGGGTGCGTGCTTCGAGACGCGCAAGCTTCGCCCGCGCTCCTCAGCATGACGAAGGCCAGTGCAGCCCACTCCCGCTCGTCATCCTGAGGAGCCGGATGAAATCCGGCGTCTCGAAGCACGCAGGACCGCAGTGCAAGCATGACCCGCCCTTGGCTCCGGCCCGCCCAGCGCTTAAAGACGCCCCATGATCCTGGTGATCGATAACTACGACAGCTTCACCTACAACCTCGTCCACTATCTGGCCGAGCTGGGAGCGACCACGCGCGTGGTTCGCAACGACGCGCTGACCGCCGAAGAGGCCTTCGCGCTCAAGCCCGAGGCGGTGCTGCTGTCGCCGGGGCCCTGCACCCCCAACGAGGCGGGAGTGTGCCTGTCGCTGCTGGCCCAGGCGCCGGCCGACCTGCCGATCCTGGGCGTGTGCCTGGGCCACCAGGCCATCGGCCAGGCGTTCGGCGGCCAGGTGGTGCGGGCCAAGACCCTGATGCACGGCAAGACCAGCCCGATCCACCATCGCGGCGAAGGCCTGTTCGCCGGCATCCGCGACGGCTTCACCGCCACCCGCTACCACTCGCTCGCGGTGCTGGCCGAGCCCCTGCCGCCGGTGCTGGAGGTCATGGCCTGGACCGACGACGGCGAGATCATGGGCCTGCGCCACCGCGAGCGGCCGATCCACGGGGTGCAGTTCCACCCGGAATCGATCGCCACCGAGAACGGGCGCGAGCTCCTGGCCAACTTCCTCGACCTGGCGGGCGTGCGCCGCACCGCCGCGGCCTGAGCCATGTCCGACGCCTTCAAGCCGCTGTTGGCCCGGCTCGCCGACGGGGCGACCCTGACCGAGGGCGACGCCGAGGCCTTTTTCGCCGCCTGCCTGAGAGGCGAGCCGACCCCGGCTCAGGTCGCTGCGGCGCTCACCGCCATGCGCCTGCGCGGCGAGACCGTGGGCGAGATCGCCGCCGGGGCCCGGGCCATGCGCCGGGCGGCGGTGATGCTGGAGGTCCCCTATCCGGTCTTCGACGTCTGCGGCACCGGCGGCGACGGGCTTCACACCCTGAACATCTCGACGGCGGTGGGCTTCGTGGCGGCGGGCGGCGGGCTGAAGGTGGCCAAGCACGGCAACCGGGCCCTGTCGTCGAAGTCGGGCGCCGCCGACATCCTGACCGCGCTTGGCGTGAACATCCTGGCCAGCATGGCGCAGCAGCGCCGGGCCCTCGACACGGCCGGGATCGCCTTCCTGTTCGCCCCCACCCACCACCCGGCCATGCGCCACGTCGGCCCGATCCGCGCCGAGCTGGGCTTTCGCACCGTGTTCAACCTGCTGGGGCCCGTGACCAACCCGGCCGGCGCCGAACGGCAGGTGGTGGGCGTCTATTCGCCCCGCTGGGTCGAGCCGATGGCGCGGGTGCTGGGCCAGCTCGGCGCCGAACGCGCCTGGGTGGTCCATGGCCAGGGCATGGACGAGATGACGACGACGGGTCCTACGGAGGTGGCGGAGTGGAAGGACGGGGCGGTGCGCCTGTTCACCGTCACGCCCCAGGCCGTGGGCCTGCCCGCGGCGACCCAGGACGACCTGAAGGGCGGATCGCCCGACGAGAACGCGAGCGCCTTGCGCGCCCTGCTGGCCGGCGCGACCGGACCCTACCGCGACGTGGTGCTGCTGAATGCGGCGGCGGCCTTCCTGGTGGCCGACAGGGTCGAGACCCTGCGCGAAGGCATCGCGCTCGGGGCCGCGGTCATCGACGACGGCCGCGCCAAGGCGGCCCTGGACGGCCTGGTGGCGGCGACCAACCCATGAGCGACATCCTCTCGCGCATCGCCGACTACAAGCGCGCCGAGGTGGCGGCCCGCAAGGCCGCGCCCTGCCCGGACCCGGCGCGTGCGACGCCGCCGCGCGGGTTCGCCGCCGCCCTCGCCCGGGCGGGCGGGAACGGCCGCCTGGCCCTGATCGCCGAGATCAAGAAGGCCAGCCCCTCCAAGGGCCTGATCCGCGAGGATTTCGACCCGCCCGCGCTTGCAAAGGCCTACGAGGCCGGCGGCGCCGCGTGCCTGTCGGTGCTGACCGACGGGCCGAGCTTCCAGGGCGACGACGCCTACCTGGCCGCCGCGCGGGACGCGACCGCCCTGCCCTGCATCCGCAAGGACTTCCTGGTCGACCCCTGGCAGGTGGCCGAATCGCGGGCGCTGGGGGCCGATGCGATCCTGGTGATCATGGCCATGGTCGACGACGCCCTGGCCGCCGCCCTGATGGCCCAGGCCGCCCGATTCGGCATGGACGCCCTGGTCGAGGTGCACGACGAGGCCGAGATGGCCCGGGCGGCGGCCCTGGGCGCCACCCTGGTCGGGATCAACAACCGCGACCTCAAGACCTTCGCGGTCGACCTGGCGGTCACCGAACGGCTGGCGCGGCTGGCTCCGGAAGGGGCGCTGCTGGTGGCCGAGAGCGGCATCTTCTCCTCGGCGGACGTCGCCCGCCTGGCCCGCGCCGGCGCCCGGGCCATGCTGGTCGGCGAAAGCCTGATGCGGCAGGCGGACGTGGCGGGGGCGACGCGGGAACTGCTGGGCTGAGGCCCCCTCAGTCAGCTTCGCTGACAGCTCGCCCGTAAACGGGGGAGCCGAAAGACCGATTCGCCCCCCTGCGCAGCGGGGGAAGTGGCCGCCGAAGGCGGACGGAGGGGGCTCGTCGAACACAATTTTCCATTTACTTGACATTAACCGAGAACACTTACAGAACATCGCTCAGGTTGGCGGTTTGTTCCGCAAACCTCTGAGTCGAAAGGCGCTTTCATGCTTACGCGCAAGCAGCACGAACTGCTGATGTTCATCCACGAACGGTTGAAAGAGAGCGGCGTCTCGCCCTCGTTCGACGAGATGAAGGACGCGCTCGACCTGGCGTCCAAGTCCGGCATCCACCGGCTGATCACCGCCCTGGAGGAGCGCGGCTTCCTGCGCCGCCTGCCGCACCGGGCCCGGGCGCTGGAGGTGATCAAGCTGCCCGAACAGGCCACCTCCGGCGCGCCGCGGGGCCGCCAGCCGTTCCGGCCCCAGGTGGTCGAGGGCGCCGGCCAGCGGCCGGCCGACGCCGCCAACGACGTGCGCGAACTACCCTTGTTGGGCAAGATCGCCGCCGGCACCCCGATCGAGGCGATCCAACACGAGCGCGACCGCATCGCGGTGCCCGAGAGCATGTTGGGCCAGGGCGAGCATTTCATCCTGGAGGTCCAGGGCGATTCGATGATCGAGGCGGGCATCCTCGACGGCGACCTGGTGGTGATCAGGAAGGGCGACGCGGCCAACAACGGCGAGATCGTCGTGGCCCTGGTGATGGGCGAGGAAGCCACCCTCAAGCGCCTGCGCCGCCGCGGCGCCTCGATCGCGCTGGAGCCGGCCAACCGCAACTACGAGACCCGCATCCTCGGCCCCGACCAAGTGCAG
>Ga0310811_10005826_pt1 | contig 15668 bp, 11 predicted proteins | sample YCmetagenome_FD_207642 | JGI IMG/M metagenome (GOLD analysis project Ga0310811, IMG submission 207642) | Soil microbial communities from experimental microcosm in Duke University, North Carolina, United States - YC | ecosystem: Engineered > Artificial ecosystem > Soil microcosm > Unclassified ...
GGACGGGCGCGTCAGCATGTTGCGAGAGTACTAGGGCCGCCGGCGGCGCACTTCCGGCTTGTTCGAATCGTCTCTCTTGGGCGGCGGCGAATCGTGGCCCCGGTTTGGCTGAGCGCGCCGTGAATCGTCACCCTGCCGCGGCGGGCTCGGATCGTCGTGCCCGCGACCCTGCACCTGATCTGGTCGGCGGTCCGACGGCGCCTGCTGCGGCGGCGCGCGCCGCGACTGGTCATCGCTCCACGGCCGGCGCCCGCGCCCGTCGTCGGGCGGCTGGCGCTGCGACTGGTCGTCCCGCGACGGCCGGCGTCCGCGCCCGTCGTCGGGCGGCTGGCGCTGCGACTGATCGTCCCTTGAGGGCCGGCGCCCGCGCCCGTCGTCGGGCGGCTGGCGCTGCGGCTGGTCGTCGCTCGAAGGCCGGCGGCCGCGCCAATCGTCCGGTGGCTGGCGCCGCGATTGGTCGTCGCCGGGCTGGGTGCGGCGGCCCCGATCGTCGGGCTTCGCGGACGACGGGTCATCGCGTCCGTCCGGCCTGCGACCCCGCCAGTCGGGCCGGTCGCCGGCAGTCGAGCGATCGCCACTCCGATCCCGCGTGCCGGGGCGGTCGGTGGGGGGTTGGAACCGACGCAGCCATCCGTCGTCCGGATTGCGACGCCGTGTTTCCGGCACCGGGATCGAGCCGCGGCCCCCGATATCGGCGCCGCGGACGCCGCGGCGCGTGTTGTCGTTGACCGGCCTGTCGCGCTCGCGCGCGTGCGTCACGAACCGATCGTTTCCGAAGCCGTCCCGATCCTTGAAGATGAAACGGGGCTCGGGGCGCAACGGCCGGGTGAAGACGACCCGCGTGCCCCCGTAATACCGATAGGGGTAGTAGTAGGGGTCGTCGAAAACGACGATTCGGAAGCGGACGCAGGAATACGCGTACGGATCCCAGGCCGAGTAGCTGGCGTAGCTGTGGCAGTCGTAGCAGAGGAACCGCGGGTAGTCGTAGTGCCGCTCGACATAATAAGGAACGAGGTCATAGTCCCAATCGTTGTCATTTCCCTGGACGATGCGCTGGGCCACGTCGGTGAGCGCGACGTAGGGGTCTCCCCGGACGCGACCGTCGGCGACCACGCGATAATCCCAATGATCCCCGCTCGTGATGGGATCGTAGTCGAAGGGGTCGGGCGAGGCGACGGCGAAGATGTAGCCGACGCCGGGATAGTCGTCCACGTAGAACGCATCGTCGTCGCGCGTGGCCGTAATCTCGAATTCCCGGCCGCCACGCACGAAGTTGTCTTCCCAGGGGTCGCGCGGAAACAGGACGCGGACGCGGCCGTCGGTGTCGACCCGGAGAATCGTGACGTAGGCGTCGCGGTCGGCGCGGACATAGACGCGCGCGCTGCGGCCCGTCTGATAGGGGTCGTCGCCGTGATCGGTCCAGACCGAAACCCGGGAACGATCCGGATCGAGCCGCGCCGCCGGAGCAGGCGCTCCCGATGAGCCGGACAAGGATGCGATCAACGCAAGTGTGGTCAGCATATACCCTCCGAGTGGACGGTATCGCAGGCCATATGCCACCCCGGACGCATTTCTAACGATATGTTCCACAATATGTTGCGCACTTTGGTGCCGCGCCCTTCAGGGGATTCTGTCCTCTACCATGGACATATGCGCGCCCCTAGCTTCCGCACGCCATGACCGCCACGGAGCGTCTCGACCTGCTCGATCCCGCCGAAGTCGCGCGGCTCGGTGGGATTGAAATCGTGGCCCAGGGAATCGTCGAGGGATACCTCGCAGGGCTGCATCGCTCTCCGTTCCGCGGCTTCTCCGTGGAGTTCACGGAGCATCGCGCCTATCAGCCGGGGGACGAGCTGCGCTATCTCGATTGGCGCATGCTCGCCCGGTCCGACCGCCTGTTCGTGAAGCAATTCGAGGAAGAGACCAACCTGCGGGCGATGATCCTGCTCGATGCCAGCCGGTCGATGGCGTGGCGCGGAGCTCCGGAGCGGCTGACGAAGCACGAGTACGCACAGCGCCTCGCGGCGGCCCTCGGATTGATCCTGCTGCGTCAGCGCGATGCCACGGGACTGATCACGTTCGACGAGGCGGTGCGGGACGTCGTCCCCGCGCGCGTGAAGACCGGTCAGTGGCGGCGGCTGGTGCAGGGCATCGTTACCGCTACCGCCGGTCACGGCTCGGCGGCGGAGGCGGCCCTGCGGCACGTCACCTCCCTCCTCACCCGGCGCGGGCTCGTGGTACTGCTCTCCGATCTGTTGCTCGACCGGGAGCTCGCGCTGACGGCGCTGCGCTACCTGCGGCACCGCGGCCACCAGGTGGTCGTGCTCCATGTCATGGATCGGGGTGAGCGCGAGCTAAGCGGGCCGCCCGAAGTCCGGTTTCGCGATCCGGAGACCAACGACCGGCTGGTGGTGCGGCCCCGCGAGCTGGCCCGCGCCTATCGCTTGACCGTCGAGCGGGAGATCGCGGCGTGGCGCGCCGCGTGCCGGCGGCACGGCATTGCGTACCACGACGTAACGACTGATCAGCCGTTCGGGCACGTGTTGCGCCGGCTCGCGTGATCTTTCTCCACCCGCTGGCGCTGATCGGTCTCGCAGCCGCGGCCATCCCTGCCTTGCTGCACCTGTTTCAGCGCCGCCAACCGCCGGAGGCGGACTTCCCGGCCCTGCGGTATCTGTCGGAAGCGGAGCGGCGCAGCGCGCGGCGCATGCGGCTGCGTCACCTGCTGCTGCTGTTGCTGCGAACTGGGCTGATCGTCGCCGTCATCCTCGCCGCCGCGCGCCCGCTCGTCCCGTCGCGCTCGAGCGGTGCGACGCATCCGCCGAGCGCACTCGTCATCGTGCTCGACAACTCGTTGTCCTCCGGAGCGGTGGTGGGCGGACAGGTGACGCTCGAGCGGCTGAAGACCGCGGCGCGAGCGGTGCTGCGCCGAGCGGCGCCGGACGATCGCCTCTGGCTCGTGTTGGCGGACGGCATCGTGCGGGGTGGGGCGCAGGGCGAGCTCGAGGCGGCGGTCGACAGCGCGCCGGCCGACCCACGCCGTCTCGATCTGGTGAGCGCGGTGAACCGTGCGGTGCGCGTGGCGGCCGCCGCTCCCGCGCCGGTTCGCGAGGTCCACGTGATCAGCGACCTGCAGCGTACGGCCCTCGCATCCGGCCGCGTCACCGTTCCTCCCGGCGTGCGGATCCTCGCGCTCGGGCCACGCCCAACTCCCGCCAACCGGGGGATCGCAGCGGCACGCGTCGCCGGGGGTAGCGGGGGCGGGAGCGGGGCCGTATCGGTGATGGTCGTCGGAACGGCGGGGGCGAGCCCCGTGCCGGTGACGCTGAGACTGCGAGGGCGCGATCTCGCCCGGGGACTCGCCGCCCCGGGCGCGACCGTGACGCTGCCGCTCGCCGACCCCGGCCCGGGATGGTGGGTCGGAGAGGTGACGCTCGAGCCGGACGAGCTCCGTTCGGACGATCGCCGGCTCGTCGTCTGGCACAGCGTACCGCCGGCGCGCGTGCGCGCCGATCCTGCCGCCGGCCCATTTGCGGCGGCGGCACTCGCCGTGTTGCAGGCCGCACATCGGGTGAGTGACGGGGCGGAGGTGACGTTCGCCGACCGACCGGGAGCCGGTGCGTCGGTCGTGATTCCGCCGGCCGACCCGGCCCTCATCGGACAGGTGAACCGGGCGCTGCAGGCCCGCGGAACGGCGTGGCACTTCGGCGGCGCCGGCTCGCCGGGTCCGATCGCCAGCACCACACTCGCCGGCCTCGATGGCGCGCGCGTCACCCGGCGGCAGCGACTCGAAGGCGTCGATTCAGGGTTGGTGCTCGCCACCGTGAACGGCGAGCCCTGGGCCGTCGCCTCGGGCGGCGTGGTCCTGGTCGGCAGCCGGTTCGACACGACGTGGACGACACTGCCCACGACACCGGCGTTCGTCCCGCTCGTCGACGCGCTGGTGAATCACTTCTCCCGCGGCGAATCGCCCGTCACGGAGCAGGAAGGCGACTCCCGCGTGACGTTCGCCCGCGTCGGCCCCGACACGGTGGGTGCCACGGTCTACGGTCCCGATCCGCGGGAGTCCGACCTGACGCCCGCCGATCCCGCGGTCGTCCGGTCGGCGCTCGGCGCCGAGCTCGTGCGCGACGTCGATTTCGGCGCCGCGGCGTTCGCGGGCCTGCGGCGTGCCGACCTGAGCGGGGTGCTGCTCCTCATAGCGCTGCTCCTCGCACTCGGAGAGCTGGCCGCGGCCACGCTGGCGCGCTGATGTCGCTCGCGTTCCTGCTCGATCGGTTCGACGAGCTCCCCGCCACGCGGACGCTGGCCGATCAGCTGCCGGCCGCGGGCGGGCGGCGCGCGATCGGTGGACTCCCCGGCTCGAGCGCCGCGGTGCTCACCGCCACTCTGGCGCGCCGCCTGCCGCAGCGCCTCTTCGTCGTGGTCGCCGCCACCCCGGCCGACGCGGAGCGCTGGCTCGCGGACCTGCGTATGCTGCGCGAGGACAGCGTCGCCCTGTACCCGCAGCGCGAGAGCCTGGGAGCGGAGGAGCCCCACGTCGAGATCGCCGGCGAGCGGCTCGAGACGGTGGCGGCGCTGCTCCGCAGCGAGGTCCGCGTTCTGGTGACGACCGCTCGCGCGACGGCGGAACGCACCGGTGTTCCCACGGCGCTGGCGCATGCGCGGCTCGACGTTTTGGCCGGCGCGCAGTCCGGCGTGACCCTGACCGAGGCGGTGACCCGTCTCGCGGCGATGGGTTTCGAGCGCGTCCCGGCGGTCACGGAGGTGGGACAGTTCAGCGTCCGCGGCGGCATTCTCGACGTGTACGGCTACGGGATGGCGGCCGCCACGCGCGTCGAGTGGTGGGGAGACGAAATCGCGTCGCTGCGCACGTTCGACCTGGACACGCAACGCTCGGGGGAAACGCTCGAACGGGTCACGATCCTACCGATGAAATCCGAGAGCGGCGCCGATCCGGCCGCTCCGCTGGTGCGCTCGTCGCTGCTCGACCTTCTTCCCGCCGACGCACTCGTGGTGCTCGATCAGGAGGCGGCGGTCGAGCACGAGGTGACGCGCGGCTGGAGCGATGCGGCGCATCACGTGGAAGTGGCCCGGCGCATGGGCGAGGACACGCCGGCGCGCGAAGACCTGCTGGTCGCGCCCGAGGTGTGGCGATCGGCGCTCCACCGGTTCGCGCGTATCGTCCCGACCGAGGCCGGCTGTGACGAGCGCTTCCCGCTGGTGCCGCCCGAAGCGATCGACCGCGACCTGAAACGGCTGCGCCAAGTGGTGCGCGATCCCCCGGCGACCGTCATTCTGTGCGACAACGAAGGGCAGCTCGAGCGGCTCGACGAGCTCCTGGGAGAGGGGACCGCCGCCACGCTGGTGGTCGGAGCGCTGGACGCCGGGTTTCTGCACCCCACGCTCCGCGTGCTCACCGACCACGAGATCTTCCGGCGGGCGCGGCGGCTGCGGCGCGCGCGGCGCTACCGCTCGGCGGCGCTCGGTGCGGCGGCGCGCCCGCTCTCCCCCGGGGAGTTCGTCGTCCATCTGGACCATGGGATCGGAATCTTCCGCGGCCTGCAGACGGTGCCGGTGGGCGACGCCACACTCGAGGTGGCGGTCGTCGAATACGAGGGCGGCGACCGACTCAACGTGCCACTGTACCGGCTCGATCAGCTGGAGCCGTATCGCGCCCCGGGGGACGGCGACGCGCCACCGCCACGCCTCCACCGACTCGGCGCCACGACGTGGCAGCGGCAGCGCGACAAGACGCGCTCGGCGATCCGCGCGATGGCGCAGGAGCTCCTGGCGTTGTACGCGCGCCGCCAGCTGGCGCACGGATACGCCTTTCCCACCGACACGCCGTGGCAGCGTGAGCTGGAATCGGCTTTCCTTTATGAGGACACGCCCGACCAGGTGCGCGCGACGCTCGAGGTCAAGCGCGACATGGAGCGGGCCCGCCCGATGGACCGGTTGCTCGTGGGCGACGTCGGCTATGGTAAGACCGAGGTCGCGCTGCGGGCGGCGTTCAAGGCGGTGCAGGCGGGTAAGCAGGTCGCGCTGCTCGTGCCGACGACGATTCTGGCGGAGCAGCACGGCCGCACGTTTCGCGAGCGGCTCGCCGACTACCCGGTGCGCCTCGAGGTGCTGTCGCGCTTCCGCACCCCCAAGGAAACGTCCACCGCCCTGGCACGTCTCGCCGAGGGGGCGCTCGATATTGTGATCGGCACGCATCGCCTGTTGTCGAGCGACGTGCTGTTCAAGGACCTGGGGCTTCTGATCGTCGACGAAGAGCATCGCTTCGGCGTGCGTCACAAGGAGCGCCTGAAAGCGTTGAAGCTCTCGGTGGACGTGCTGACGCTGACCGCGACGCCGATTCCCCGCACGCTCCATCTGTCGCTCGCGGGACTGCGCGACATGACGCTGCTCGAGACGCCCCCCAAGGATCGCTCGCCGGTGCTCACGTTCGTTGAGCCATGGGACGACGGACTGCTCGAGGAGGCGATGGCGCGCGAGCTGGATCGCGGCGGGCAGATCTACTTCGTCCACAACCGGATCGAGACGATCGCCACGATCGCCGCGCGCGTTCGGGCGCTGGCACCGCGCGCCGAGGTCGCCGTGGCGCACGGACAGATGCGCGAGATCGATCTCGACCGGGTGATGTCGCGGTTCGTCGCGGGGGAGGTCGAGGTGCTCGTCTCGACGATGATCGTCGAGTCGGGGCTGGACGTCGCCAACGCGAACACGATGATCGTGGACCGCGCCGATCGCCTCGGACTGGCGCAGCTGTATCAGCTGCGCGGCCGCGTGGGTCGCAGCCACCGTCGGGCCGCCTGCTACCTGCTCGTCCCGGACGAGCCCGATCGCGCGGCCGAGGAGCGGTTGCAGGTGCTCGAGCATCATACCGATCTGGGGGCGGGATACCGCATCGCGCTGCGCGATCTCGAGCTGCGCGGGGCGGGGAATCTGCTCGGCGCCGAACAATCGGGGCACGTGCAGGCGGTGGGGTTCGACACCTATCTGCGGTGGCTGGAAGAGGAAGTGAAAGCGCTGCAAGGCGAGGGTCCCGCCGGGCCGCTTCCCGTTCCGGAGGTCGTGCTGGACGCCCCGGCGCATCTCCCCGATGCGTATGTCGCCGATCACACGTCAAAGCTCGAGGTGTACCGCCGACTGGCGCGGGTGGAGCGGTCTGGCGAGATTGCGGCGATCCGCGAGGAGCTGCGCGATCGGTTCGGGCCGCTGCCGCCGGAGGCGGAGCGGCTGCTCCTCGTCACGGAGCTCCGCGCGCTCGGCGCCCTGGCGGGATTGGAAACGATCCTGGTTCGCGGCGACGAGGCGCGGCTCACGTTTCGTCGGGACGCTCATCCCCGGATGGCGGGGCTTGCCGCGGCGCTCGACGCGGTGCAATTCGCCGCCGACGTGCGCCGGTCCATTCCGCTCTCATTGCGGCTCCGCCGCCTGGGGGGAGAAGCGATCGGCCCCGGGCTGAAGCGGGCGCTCACGGCAGTCGCTCAAGACCACTGAAGGAACAGGAGTCAGACTCATGCGTCGTGCCGGGCTCATCGTGCTGGGACTTCTGGTGTCGGGGTGCAAGGTGATGAAGGATGCGTTTTCCGCGCATCCCGCCGCCGCCGCCGAAGCCGACGGGCAGGTGCTCACCGTCGAGCGCCTCGCGGAGATCGCGTCCCGCGTGAAGGGACTGCCGCTCGAGAGCCCGAACCTGACCCAGCTCGCGAGCGCGTATCTGAATTACACGCTGTTCGCGATGTCGCTGGCGAAGGGCCAGTCGCTCGAAGACTCCGCCACCGTCGCGCGGGTGATGTGGCCGATGGTGTCGCAGCTGAAATTCGAGCACTTCTCGGACAAGCGAAACGCCCGCCTGCAGCTGTCCGCCAAACAGGTCGATTCCGCCTATAACTCGGGGGATGTACGGGCGTTTCAGCACATCCTGATCATGGTGCCGCCGAACGCGGCGCCCCCGGTCGTGCAGCAGAAGCAGAATCAGGCCAATACCCTGTGGCGGTCCCTGGTCGGCTCGGGCGGCGCCAATTTCGCCGCCGTGGCCAAACGCACGTCGGAGGATCGGGCGTCGCAGTCGAGCGGCGGGTACCTCGACGTGGGGGGGCGGGGGCGATTCGTGACGCAGTTCGAGGATGCCGCGTGGCAGCTGCCGCCCGGATCGATGTCGGGGGTCGTGCGGTCCAGTTTCGGTTTTCACATCATCCGCCGCCCGCCGCTGGCCGAGATCCGCGACACCTTCACCGCCGGTGTGGCGCACCTGCAGGCCGGCCGCAGCGACTCCACGTACTTCGCGACGCTCTACCAGTCGCGCAAAGTCGCCATCGCGAGCGGTGCGGGTGAGGCGGTCCGCAGCGCGCTCCAGGACCTCGACGCGGCGGGACGCAGCAACAAGACGCTCGCCACATATGCGGGCGGCCGGTTCGAAGTGAAGGACTTCGTGCGCTGGCTGTTCTCCATCGATCCGCGCTACGCCCAGATGATGCTCACGGCGAACGATTCGCTGGTCAACGCGCTGCTCCATCAGCTGGTGGAGCGGACGATCGCCCTGCGGGAGGCTGATTCGAGTGGCGTCCAGCCCACCGACTCGGAGTGGGCGGACATCCGCACGGAGTACGACTCCACCCTGGCGGTGCTGCAGCACGAGCTGAACCTCAACGGGGCGATGCTGCACGATTCCGCCACGACCGATGAAGGCCGCTCACGGCTCGCGATGGCCCGCGTGAACGACTACTTCGACCGCGTCGTCACCGGGCAGGCGCAATTCCTGCCGGTCCCGCCGCTGCTTACGCAGGTGTTGCGCGAGAAGGCCGACTGGTCGATCGACGCCGACGCCGTACAACGGGCGGTCGAGCGCGCCACTGCGCTGCGGGCGAGCGCCGATTCGCTCCGTCCCCCAGGCGGCGGCGCGCGGATGCAGCCTGCACCCGGTCCACCGCCCGTGGCGGTGCCCGACTCGGGCAAACGGCCCCCCCGCCGGCCGGTGCCATGACCGCTCGGCAGCTGGGAGCCGCTCTGCTCGTCGCCACGGCCGCCGCCCCACGGGCGGCCGTGGCGCAGGCTCCCGTGCTGGTCGATCGCATCGTCGCGGTCGTCGGCAGCCAGCCGATTCTTTCGTCGCAGCTCGATGAGGAGATCGCTTCCGCGCAAGCGCAGGGACAGACGCTGCCGACCGATTCGGCGGCCCGGGCGGCGATGCGCCGGCGCATCCTCAACAATCTCGTCGAGACCGAGCTCCTCGTGCAGCAGGCGGAGCGCGACACCAGCGTCAAAGTGACCGAGCAAGAGGTGCAGGAGGCGGTCGAGCAGACGGTCAAGAACGTCCGCAACCGGTTCGCATCGGAGCAGGAGTTCCAGAGCCAGCTCAAGCTGGCGGCGTTCGGCGGTGTGGAGGAATGGCGGCGCTGGCTCACCGAGCAGCAGCGGCGGCAAATCCTGCAACAGCGGCTGATCGAGAACCTGCGTCAGAAGGGAAAGATCAAGCCGATCCCGCCGAGCGACGCCCAGATGCGGGCGTACTGGGACGAGAACCGCACTGCCGATCAGCGCCGCCCCGCGACGGCCTCGTTCCGGCAGATCATCGTGCTGGCACAGCCGGATTCGGCGGCGCGCGCGCACGCACTCGCGAAAGCAGATTCACTGCTGGACGCGCTGCACCACGGCGCGGACTTCGCCGAGCTGGCGCGCAAGTTCTCGGACGACACGGCGAGTCGCGATTCGGGCGGATCGCTCGGCTGGTTCCGCCGCGGCACGATGGTGAAGCCGTTCGAGGCGGCGGTGTTCCGGCTGCGGCCGGGGGAGCTGTCGTATCCGGTCGAGACCGTCTTCGGCTTCCACATCATCCAGGCGCAGCGCGTGCAGCCGAAGATCTCCGCCGCCCAGGTCGCCGCCGCGCGGGCCCGGGCGGACACGGTGCACGACGCGCTCGCCCGTCACGTGTCGTTCGATTCGCTGGCCCGGCGGTACGGCGACGAGAATGCCCCCAAGCTCGGCGAGGCAGTCGCGCTCACGGGGCTCTCCCCCGAGTACCAGCAGATCCTGTCGAAGGATTCGAGTGTGGGACTGAAGCCGGTGGTCGAGCTGGGCGCCGCGACCGCCCGGCCACAGTTCGCCGTCATCGAGGTGACGGCCCGCCAGGCGGAAGGCCCGGTGGCGTTCGATGACGTGCGCGAGCGGATCCGCAGCGATCTGTCGCAGCAGCTGGGCGTCGAGCACTATCTCGATCAGCTGCGGCGCGTCACGTATATCGATATCCGGCTCTAGCCGTGGCCGGCCCTACCGCCAGACGCCCACGTCTGGCCGTCACGCTGGGCGACCCGCGAGGGATCGGCCCCGAAGTCGTGGCCAAGGCACTCGGCCAGGCGCCGCTCGGCGCCGACATCGTGCTCGTGGGACCGGACGATCAGGTCGAGAAGATCCCGGCGCGCAGCCGCATTGGCGTGGGGCCGTGGGGAACGAAGGGCGCGGAGCAGGCGCGCGAAGCGGGGCTGGTCGCCGCGCGGTCGATCGAGCGCGCGGTATGGCTGGCTCGGGCCCACGAGGTCGACGGCGTCGTCACGGGCCCGGTCGAGAAACGCGCCCTGCATCTCGCCGGCTACAGCTTCCCCGGGGTCACCGAATTCCTCTCCAATCTCACGGGCAACACCCCGACCGCCATGATGCTCGTGACGGGAACGCTCCGCGTGGTGCTGGTCACGACGCACCTCCCGCTGCGGGAGGTGCCGGGCCGTCTCACCACCGACGGCGTCGTGGCTATCGGCCGCATCGCCGCGGCAGCACTGACCGGCTGGTGGGGGATTGCCACGCCCCGGCTCGCTGTGTGCGCCCTCAACCCGCACGCGGGTGAAGGGGGGTTGTTCGGGGACGAGGACGATCGCATCCTGCGACCGGCCGCACAACAGCTCGGCGCCGCGGGGCCGCTCCCGGCCGACACCGTCTTCGTGCGGGCGTTGAAAGGTGAGTTCGACGCGGTGCTGGCCCCGTATCACGACGTGGGGATGACGGCGGTGAAGGTCGCGGGGTTCGGCCGCGGGGTGAATGTGACGCTGGGGTTGCCGTTCCCGCGGACCGCGCCGGACCACGGTACCGCGTTCGACATCGCCGGGACGGGGCGCGCGGACGCCGGAAGTATGCGGGCGGCGCTGGAGCTCGGCGCGACGCTGGCGGAGCGGAACCGCTCCAGCGACTAAGTCGGGGCGGGGCTCCCGCCAGCCGCGGCGGCGGGTCGTGTGACCCGTACCCTGCCGACCCGACGGCCTTCCATCTCGACGACCTCGAACGCAGCGCCGGAGAGCTCCACCCGGTCCCCGGGCTTCGGCAGCCGTCCCAGCGCGCCGAACACCACACCGCCGATCGTCGTGTAGTCGGTATCGTCGATCTTCAGTCCGTACACGCGGTTCACGTCGGAGACTTCCATCGCACCGGAGATGACCGGGACCGCGCCGACGGTCGACGGCCGCGCACCCGCCTCGGGGCGGTCGTACTCGTCGTAGATCTGTCCCACGATTTCCTCGAGCAGGTCCTCCATCGTGACGAGGCCGGCGGTGCCGCCGTACTCGTCGAGCACGATCGCGAGGTGGATTTTCTGGCGCTTCATGTCGGCGAGCACGTCTTCGACTTCGCGCGTGCCGGGGACGAGCAGCGGCGGCCGCATGATCGCCGGCAGCGTCTGTCCATCGGCGGCCCGCAGCGCACGCAGGATGTCCTTGGCGTGGACGGTGCCGACGATGTCGTCGAGCGACTCGCGGTACACGGGGTAGCGTGAGCGTCCCGCGGCGCCCACCCGGTCCGCGGCTTCGGAGAGCGACAGCGAGAGGGGCAGGGCGACGATCTGCGTGCGCGGCGTCATGACGTCGCGCGCGTTCTTCTCGCTGAACTCGAACACCCCCTGAATCATGCGGGCGTCCTGCGAGCCGAGGTCGCCGGTACGCCGGCTCTGCTCGACGAGCATCAATATTTCCTCGGGAGAGTGCACGCGCTCGCGCTCACTCATCGGGCGCGCGCCGAGCGCGCGCAACAGTCCGGTGGCGGAGCTGTTGAGGACCCAGATGAACGGATTGGTGACAACGGTGAACAGCATCAGCGGCCGGGCGAGCCAGCGGCCGAGCGTCTCCGGATACAGCAGCGCCAGCCCCTTGGGCACGAGCTCGCCCAGGACGACGTGCATGAACGTGATGAGAATGAACGCGATGGTGATGGCCGCCCCGTGCGCAGCCGCCGCGGTCAGGGCTTGTGGCAGCCGGGCGAACGCCCGAGCGAGCGGCTCCGCGAGTGCCGGCTCGCCGACCCAGCCGAGCCCGAGGCTCGTGAGCGTGATGCCGAGCTGCGTGCCCGAGATGTAGCGGGTGATGTTCTGCATGACCGCGAGGGCCGCCTGCGCCCGGCGGTCACCGCCCCGGATCAGGGCCTCGATCCGGGTGCGACGGGCCGCCACGAGGGAGAACTCGGCGGCGACGAACAAGGCGTTGGCCGCGACGAGGATCGCGACGACGGCCAGACGGAGCCCCAGGGGACTGTCCGCGGGCACGGGCATCGGAAGGGGAAAGTAGCGGCACGGTTGCTCGCCCGCCCTCCCCCCCCATATCCTTCCCGGCATGACGCAGGTCCTGCCACTGGAAGTCCAGTGCGCACACCGGGCGCCAGCCCGGCATGAAAGCGCCGAGCGGTTGCGCGCGGCGTTGCTGCTCGCCATCGGGGTCACGGTTGCCGAAGCGGTGGGCGGCTGGTTCTCGCACTCTCTCGCACTGCTGGCGGATGCCGGCCATATGCTCGCCGACGTCGGCGCGCTGGGGCTCGCGCTGTTCGTGGCGCGCGTCGCGCAGCGCCCCGCGACGCCGCAGCGCAGCTACGGGCTGCTGCGGCTCGAGATTCTGGCCGCGCTGGTGAACGGCGCGGCGCTGGTCGCCATCGCGGTCGGGATCGGCATCGAAGCGGTGCGCCGGCTCGAGGCGCCGAGCGACGTGCACGGCGCTCTGCTGCTCGGTGTCGCGGCGGTCGGTCTCGCGGCGAATGTGGTCGGCGTGATGATCCTGCATCACGGCCACGACCATTCGCTCAATCAGCGCGGCGCCTACCTGCATATGATGAGCGATCTGCTGGGCTCGATCGGTGCGGTGATCGCGGGGCTGCTCGTGCTCACGACGGGGTGGCGCCTCGCCGATCCGATCATCTCGCTGGCGATCGGCCTCCTGATCCTCAACGGCGCCTGGCGCCTGGTGCGCGAGAGCGCCGACATCCTGCTCGAGTCGACGCCGTCCCACATCGCCCTCGGCACGGTACATGACGCGCTCGCCGGGCTGCGGGGGGTGAGTTCAGTGCACGACCTGCACGTCTGGACGCTGACGAGCGGCGTCGTCGCCATGAGCGGCCACCTCGTCGTGCGGAATCCGGGGGACAACCAGCGCATCCTCGAGGACGCGCAGCAGCGCCTGCGTTCCCTCGGGATCACGCACGTCACGGTGCAGATGGAGAAGGACTTGACCTGCGACTAGGGCACTCCCTATACTGCCCGCTCACTCGCACCCCCCTCTGGACGCAAGCCCTTGCAGATTCGCAACATCGCCATCATCGCTCACGTCGATCATGGAAAGACGACGCTGGTGTCGCAGCTGCTCAAGCAGGCCCGAGCGCTGCGCCACGGCTCCACCGGCTTCCTCGACACCGGTATCGAGGCCGAGCGCGGCATCACGATTCTCGCCAAGAACACCGCGGTGCGCTGGGGCGAGACAAAGATCAACATCGTCGATACGCCGGGACACGCCGACTTCGGTGGCGAGGTGGAGCGGATCCTCCGGATGGTGGACGGCTTCCTGCTGCTGGTCGACGCCGCCGAGGGGCCGATGCCGCAGACGCGGTTCGTGGCGGGGAAGGCGCTGGCGCTCGGCTTGAAGCCGATCGTCGTGATCAACAAGATCGACCGTCAGGACGCCGAGCCCGCCCGCGTGCACGACGAAGTGCTGGAGATGTTTCTCGATCTCGAAGCGGACGAGACGCAGTTTCATTGCCCGTTTCTGTACGCCTCGAGCCGGCAGGGCATCGCGACCAGTGATCTCGCCGTGCCCGGCACCGATCTCGTGCCGCTGTTCCAGACGATTCTGGAGACGGTACCGCCGCCCGCCGGTGATGCCAATGGTCCGTTCCAGATGCTGATCTCGACGCTCGACTACTCGTCCTACCTGGGCCGCATCGGGATCGGGCGTATCGAGCGCGGCCGGGTGCACGTGGGCGATACGGTGGCGCTATTGCCGCTGGGCGCCCCTGGGCCGCTCGGCGACGGGTCGTTCGAACAGGCGAGGATCGTGAAGCTCTTCGGGTTCGAAGGGCTGGAGCGCACCGAGCTGCAGGAAGCGTCCGCGGGAGAGATCGTGGCGATCTCGGGACTCGCGGGCGTGGAGATCGGCAAGACGGTCACGGCCCCCGATCACCTCGACCGACTGGAAGGGATCGCGGTCGAAGAGCCGACGATCTCGGTCGACTTCCGGGTGAACGACGCGCCGTTCGCGGGACGCGAAGGGAAGTTCGTCACGGGGCGGCAGCTGCGGGACCGGCTGTATCGCGAGCTGGAGCGCAACGTGGCGCTGCGCGTCGAGGATACCGACGACCCGCAGACGTTCACCGTGTCGGGCCGCGGCGAGCTGCACCTCGGCATCCTGATGGAGACGATGCGGCGCGAGGGCTACGAGTTCCAGGTGGGCCGTCCGCGCATCATCCCGCGGCAAGGGCCCGACGGCGAGCAGCTCGAGCCTTACGAAGAGCTGTTGATCGATTGCCCCGAGGGATATCTCGGCGTCGTGATGGAGAAGCTGGGCCCCCGGCGCGCCACGCTGAAGGACATGAAGAATGCCGGTCTCGGCATGGTGCGGCTGCGCTTTACGATTCCGGCGCGGGGCCTGCTGGGCTATCGCTCGGAGTTCCTGACGGATACGCGCGGGACGGGGGTCATGCATCATGTGTTTCACGCGTACGGTCCCTGGGCGGGTCCATTGACGGGACGCAGCCGCGGAGTGATGGTGGCGGACCGGGAAGGCGTGGCGGTAGCGTACGCGCTCTTCAATTTGCAGGAACGTGGCACCATGTTTGTGAAGCCGAACGACGCCGTGTACGAAGGAATGATCGTCGGCGAGCACGTGCGGCCCGGCGACCTGGACGTGAACGCCACGAAGGAGAAGAAGCTCACGAACATGCGCACGACGGCGTCGGACGAGATGGTGATTCTCGAGCCGCCGCGTCAGGTCACGCTGGAATTGGCGCTGGAGTACATTGAGGACGACGAGTTGATCGAAGTGACGCCCGCCTCGATCCGGCTGCGGAAGCGCGAGCTGGGTGCGACGGCGCGGCGGAAACTGGCCCGGATCGTACGGGCGCAGGAGGAATAGCAGGGAGACGCCAACCTCAACCTCAGCTGGGGGTGACAATGCTGGCCGCGGAGACGTCGGTGGGGTGGTCGCTCAAGCGTCGCGGCGACGACATCGACGAGGAGTTCGAGGACTTCGAGGAGGACAAGGACCTCGACGAAGATTTCGAGGACGAGCTGGACGAAGACGAGCTGGACGATGAGGATCTCGAGGATGCCGACGACTACGACGACCTCGACGACGAGTTCGACGACGAAGACGAGGACGGGTTCCGCCCCCGCAAGGGACCGAAGCGGGAGTGGGACTGAGACA
>Ga0310811_10005827_pt1 | contig 15666 bp, 12 predicted proteins | sample YCmetagenome_FD_207642 | JGI IMG/M metagenome (GOLD analysis project Ga0310811, IMG submission 207642) | Soil microbial communities from experimental microcosm in Duke University, North Carolina, United States - YC | ecosystem: Engineered > Artificial ecosystem > Soil microcosm > Unclassified ...
GGTCACTTCAGGAAGACGCGAAATCATGTCAATGAAGTGCTCAAATCGGCAAACATCACCGGAGTTCGCATTGTTCATCCAACCGTGGATGTAAACGAAAAGGAGCGGGCGTTGCGCCTGGCGAATCGCGTTGATCGCAGCCACTCGCTGTGACATATCCAAGGCTGAGCCTTGATCTCCGAATTCGATGAAAGCGAACTTGTAGCGGCCGTCTTCAGGTCCTCGCACCGAATTCGACGGTTCACTCGGAGTGTTGGCGTGATACGGTCCGTACTCGGCGCACGATCCCAGGAGCATCGCTAATGCCGGGGCAAGCAGCCCACGGTACCAAATCCAATCGAATGCTCGCATTTGAACCAATGAATGACTCGAACTTTTTACTGAAACGATAAGGTTTAAACAATATTCAATTTGAAGTTTTCCATAGGCCTTTGGTCCAATACGCAGCTCGCTCGACTCCAATTATCGATCTCAGATCAGCAGGCAGTTGGCTTTAGCAATGCTGGCGCTACCGTGAGTGGCCTAACCGCTTATGGAGATTCACCAATTGCGCTATTTCGTCGCGGTGGCAGACGAGGGAAGTTTTTCCCGCGCGGCCGCGAAGGTCCGCGTGGCTCAACCTTCTTTGAGCCAACAGATTAAAAAGCTCGAAGCGGAAATCGGCCAACCACTGTTTGATCGTTTGCCGAGATCGGTCGTCCTGACGGAGGCGGGCCGATGTTTCCTCGATTACGCGCGGCAAATCCTGGCGTCGATCGGCGATGCTCGGCGGTGCGTCGATGAACTCAAAGATGCGGTAACGGGAAAATTGGCCGTCGGAGCGATTCCCACCATCGCCCCGTATGTGCTCCCGGAATTGGTCAAGAAATTCCACAAAGACTATCCGGAAGTGACTTTGGAGCTTGTGGAAGACGTGACCGCCGGGATCACGCGGCGCGTGGAAACCGGAGAGCTGGACGTGGCGTTGGCATCCACCTGCCAGCAAAGTCCAAGCCTGCGCCGCGAATCGTTAGGTCACGAACCGTTGCTTGCGCTGGTGCCGGAAGCGGACCCGCTATCAAAGAAGGATCTCGTACAGCTTGACGACCTTAAGTCACAGCGATTTCTGCTTCTTCACGAGATGCATTGCCTGTCTCAACAAGTGCATCACCTGCTCGAATCACGTCGTCTCCGTCCGGAGATTGCGCTTGCCGGTAGCCAGCTCACGACCATTGCGCACATGGTCGCGGCTGGCATCGGCGTTTCCATCGTCCCCCAGATGATGGTGAAGCATCAAGGAACCCCTGGATGCGTTAGTCTGCCTTTCGCTCCGCCTGTCCCCGAGCGGGAACTTAATTTTCTTCACAACCCGCTACGGTTTCAGAGCAAAGCGGCGGCAGCCTTCCATCGCGAGGCCGCAGCTTTATTGTCCGGCGAAACCTCGTCGAACGCTGACGACGTGAAAAACTAAGCTTATCTCATCGTCTCCAACGCCGTTGCCACCATGGATAACATGGGCCACACGGCGAGGATCAGGATAACGGCAAAGACGGCGACCTCAGGTAAGTAATGAGGCTGCGTCCTGTGCACATATCGTTCCTCGAGGAAGCGTGAGATACGCTGTCCTATCGGTATTCTAGTTTCCATGCCTTAACCGGCCACAGTCGGGGGTCGGATTGAAAGACTTTATTCGTCTAGGCGCGATAGGCGTTGCCTATTCTCCGAATTCCGGGAGCTCAATCATCGTGCCGCGACAATTTGACGCACCGCAGTGGCACTCGAATTTCTTTTTGGCCGATTCGGTAATCGGTTCGTCCAGCTCCATGTGATAATCATAAAGGAGTTCCTCGCCCGGTTGGATGTCGCGCAACGCGTCGATGAAGATGCGGTCGTCCTCTTCGACCGCTTCGCAGTTCGGGTCGCAAGAATGGTTGATCCAGCGGGCATCGTTACCGCCAACTTCCGGATTGATTACGTCGCCGTTGTCCAATCCGAAGTTGAAAGTGTGTGGATTGTCTTCATCATCGGGAGCGGCTTCCCATGAGACGCGTTCGCCCGTGTATTCGATGATGCGTGTGCCTTCCGGAATCACCTGGGAGGTATAAACGCCGCGACCGTGCACATTCGACTCGCGAACTTCGATCTGCACAGTGCGCTTCCGAGGTTTGCTTTTCTTCGCCATAGGCAGTTCTGGAATGAATTCCTTGTTCTTAAGGCCTGGGTTGCCGCGCGATCCCTATTCTTCAATGGCGCCGCTTATTTTGCGAAGGTGTTCACGAAACGTGTAATCCGGATTGGCGGTGCGTTTCTCCAAATACCGCGCGAAGTCCAACTGTTCGCGGAGTGAGCGTCCACTTCTGATCGCCTCAGCCTGACGTCGTTCTCGTTCCCAGATTTCGTGTGCTACCGAAATCAGGTCATCGGCGTGTTGTTCAGGGATAAACAAACACCCATCGTCATCCGCAAAAGCCACATCACTGCGTTCGACCTCAAAATTCCCGAAGCGCGCCGAAAGCAACGCCGAGGAATCGCGAACGTCGAGCCGCTGCGGGCCCGACGGGCACATTCCATAAGTGAAGATCGGCAGCCGTATCTGTCTCAGCTCTGGTGTGTCGCGATGCACGCCCCATACAATGATTCCAGCAAGCTGGCAGTTTTCAGCTTCAAGAGCAGTGAGATCGCCGATGCAAGCTTCGTCCAGACGGCCGCCATTATCGATTACCAGAATATCGCCCGGTTGGGCGTTTTGCATTGCTTCCAGGAAAACGTCGACACTTCCAAAATGTCTAACCGGCAACGCCGGACCAGCGAGACGTTGATTCGGTGTGATCGATCGAATGCCAGGTGGACTGACCCGAAAGGGAATTTTCAAGCGTAAAGCGGCATCTGCAATCAGCGGAGTAGAAAGCTGCGCAAACGCTCGAGATAGTTCTTCCGCTGTCATGCTGCGATGATGCGCGCTTTGGATTGGTTTGCAAAGAGAACGGGCATTTCAAAACCAAGGATTGAGATTACGTCCAGTTGCGGGTTCCCTCCAAATGTTGCAATGAAACGAATGAAACAGTCGATTGCACTAGTTCTCGCCTTTTGCCTGGTCTCGATCCCGGCGTTGGCAAATCTCGGCGAAAACAGTGAGAGGATTGAAGACAGATACGTAACAATCGTTCAGCGACGCCTGCGAGACGACGGATCTGTAAGTGTTGTTTACACTAAGGATCGCTATCTCTACATGGTCACCTTTGCTAACAGTCGGAGTATTCAGGAAAGTTATTCCCGCGCGGACGGCAAAGATCTTTCCGAAAAAGAAATTACAAAGTTCCTGAAGGCAAACTCAGGTGCCAAATGGGCAGCGTCGACCACCGGCAAGGAGCGACATTATAGGACCAGCGATGGAGCTGCAGAGGCCACGTACGGCATTCTGAATGGTCGTCCCGCATTGACTGTGCGCGATGTGAGGCGCTGATCGGATAACGAGAGACGCGAGATTCAGGTTGCCGGACGAACTTTTCGCAGCATCAGCGCGGCAACAACACCAACGAGAGCGAACCCGACAATCTCGATCAGAATATAACTGACCGTGTAAACGCCAGGGAAGCCATACCAGTTCCAGTACGAAACGTTGGTTGTTATCGCGGCCAGGATTCCTGCAATCAAAACGAAACCGACTCGGCCCGCAAAGCTGCCAATGCGCGTCTGCGCCAAAAGCCAAATCACCAGAATTGCCTGCAGCACTTCGTTGCTGAATTCGATGGCGAGCGCCTTGCCAAATACAAACGGCCGGCCGGGCGGATGATACATGAGAATCCCAGAGGGGTTCGCTGCTATTTTTTGCTGCATCTGTTTCATTGCCTCGCTCTTTTCCTTACGCGTTGCGTTTTTACCAACGCCGAGGCCCGGAAAAATATAAAGTCCGGTCCTGTCACCTATACTGCTCTGCATCGCGCCAAGCAGCGCTGGCTCATTTGGAATCTCATCAATCCCAGCTTCTCCCAGCGGCAGCGACATGTGCGCGACCGATGTCCAAACAAACATCACGATTCCACCCGTTATTCCGGCGAAAAGAATTCTCATGTCGATTAAGAATGGAAGGTCGATGAGACGCTTTGAAGCAAAAAATTATCGAAACTGAGTTCGCTTGTTAGGCTGATTCTGTTTCCCATCGCATCAACGGCTAATGCCGACGGAGAACGCTATCCCGTATTACAGAAATGTAAGGTTAAATTCTTTGACGTTGTTGTACTTACAAAGCATTGGAGCGTTCCACTCATTCAGTCAATGCAGCTTAAACAAATATGAAAAGTCCACGTTCATTCAGAAAAAATCGTTTCTTCTCAACCTTCCGCTTCGCATTTGCGGGCGCGCTTTTGTTCGCGGCAGCCGGGATGGCCTTCGTCGCGACAAACTCATCTGGCCCATTCGCAGTGGGTAAATCAAAGAATGCGGGGAATGCCAAACTTGATAGAGGCGTCGCTCACCCCCGCGCGTTTGCCGATCATTTCAAGACGCTTCTCGGCCCCGCCACCGAGAATGGTGCCGAAAGGAATCCGCTTGAGGGCGCTGCCCAGGAAATTTATGACAATCAGGCCTATCCGGCTAAGTCGATAGCCGCAGCCCAACGGGCGGCAGCATGGAATGCGGCAGCGGCGATTGGCAGGCTCGCCGGCGGTAAGCAAACCAATTGGCAGGAGGTCGGTCCGCATGGAGTTCCAGCGGACGCCCTCGTGGCGTCGGAGTCAACCGGCGGCACGACGGGAACGATTTTCTCAGGACGAGTGACAGCAATCGCGGTTGCGCCGAATTGCACTGCGCTGAGCTGTGCAATCTTTATAGGAGCCGCGGGAGGTGGCGTGTGGCAGGCTGATAATGCACTTGCCCCACAACCGAACTGGCAGCCGGCGAGCAACGGTATCCCGTCTAACGCCATTGGTTCTCTCGCTTTCGACCCCAGCGATCCACGCGCGAAGACGCTTTATGCTGGCACCGGCGAACCGAATGGTTCCAGCGATTCGGAGGCAGGCGTAGGCCTCTACAAATCAACCGATGGTGGCAAGAATTGGACTCTCGTTGCGGGCAGCACTGCCTCCACCGCACCGTGCGCTTCCGGGTCCGGTACGTGTGCAGTCGCGACCGACCGTTCAATTGGGGCGATTGCGATCGATCCAGCTGATCGCAATCACATCTTCATTGGGACTGACGTAGCTCGCCATGGATCGTCTTCCACTAATGGTGGCCGCTTCACACCTCCGAATGCCGCGAAGGTCGGTCTTTATGAATCGACAGACGGCGGGGCGACCTTCGCCGACAAGGTGATTCTGACACAGGATGTCGTCGATCCGAACAACCCGACAGGTGGCGACTTTTTCCGCGCTGGTTGTTCGCACATTGAGCTGTACCGACCGGGAAGCGAGACACAGGTTTACGCATCATTCTTCGACTACGGTGTGTACCGGAGATCGATGACACAGGATGGGGACACCGCTTTCCACACGATCTTCAATTCGGCCGGCGGTGGCAGCGTTGCCACCTCTTCGGCTTCGCGAACTGAATTCTCAAGCAACCCAAATGGCGCGGCATTTCGTGTTTACGTCGGGGACACGGGAACTGGTTCGCCCGCAAATTTCTTTCGCGTGGACGACGCAAATGTTCCGGCGTCCTCTCTCTTTAACGGTACTACCAACGTTGGATGGACACAGTTGTCGAGCGCAACGAATGGCACTCCCGGGTTCGCGTCGCGCAATTATTGCGCCACGCAGTGCTCGTACGACATGCCGGTCTTTTCTCCGCCAGGCGCGCCGGGTATCGTCTACATTGGCGGCGCCATGCAGTATAGCGAAATCGGCGGCCGATCGAATGGCCGCGCGATCCAGCGCTCTGAGGATGCCGGTGTTAATTTTACCGATATGACGATCGGCGCGAACGGCGTAAGCCTGCACCCCGATGAACATGCAATCGCATCGACTCCGTTTAATCCGAATATCGTTTTCATAGGAAACGACGGTGGTGTATGGCGGCTCGATGGCTCATTCAGCGACGTGCACAGCGAGTGTGCCTCGCGCGGATTGAGCGGCGCCAATCTGGTCGACTGCAACAGCTGGCTCTCAAGGGTGCCAACCACCATCTCGAGCATGAACAGAAATCTTGGAACGCTTCAGTTCCAGAGCCTGTCGGAAAACGTACAGAATCCGCTGAACGACATTATGGGCGGGACGCAAGACAATGGAACCCAGGCTTACAACGGACACGGCAAAGGTAGCTGGTTCGTTACCATCTTCGGCGACGGCGGGCAATCCGGCATCAATGTCGCCAGTCCTAACGTCCGTATGCATACTTTCTTTAGCCAGGCGGGCCTGTCGCAGATCGACGTAACCTTCCGCGGCACCGACCCGACGATCGAGAGCGAAACCGGGTGGAACTGGATTGGAGACCCAGGCAGTTTGAGTGGCGAGAATATGTCCTTCTACATCCCATTGATCACTGACCCGAGGGTGAATGGTACATGGTTCTTCGGCGCGCAGCACGTGTGGCGGACGTTTGACAATGGTGGTGATCAAACCTTTCTCGAACAGAACTGCAGCGAGTTCGTCAATGGTCTGCAAGGCACCGGTGCTTGCGGTGACTGGGCGGCAATTGGCGCTGACCTAACCAGCACGTCATTTGGAACCGACAAGCAACCTGGTGCTGCCGGTTACATTGTTGCTCTCGGACGGAATACGAGCGACAACGGCACGCTTTGGGCAGGGTTGCGGCGAGGTCGCGTGTTTGTTGCCTCCAATGCTGATGACCCGACGGCAGCCAACGTGACTTTCTATCGGATTGACACGCCGTCGACGCCGACCCGCTTCGTCAGCGGCATTGCAGTCGATCCGGCCAATCCAAATCACGCGTTCATCTCATTCTCTGGTTACAACGCGTATAACCCGACCCAGCCCGGGCACGTGTTCAATGTCGTCTATGACCCAAACACGCACACAGCGACTTGGAACCGCTTTGACAACAATCTCGGCGACCAGCCGATCACCGGCATCGCTGTTGACTGGACGAAGGCCGACTTGTACGTGTCTACCGATTTCGGCGTTAATATCCTGCCAGCGGGGTCGGGCACGTGGGTCCCAGCAGGAGGCAGTCTGCCGCCAGTGGCGGTTTATGGACTCACTATTGATACGAACGCCCGCATTCTTTACGCGGCAACGCACGGCCGCGGCGCATGGCGGCTGAGTTTGCAATAGAAGTTGGTTTCGCAAATGGGCGGGATAGATTAAACCCTATCCCGCCTTTTTTTTGGCGTTGTGTCGATGTCACCGAAGTATGTCGCTTTAGTTTTAGGAATTTTTCTGTTTGCGTTTGGCACATCGGCGAACGCTGCAGAGCAAGGCTTCCTCGAAGGGCATTTGAAAATTATCTTCGGTATGGCAGCACAACCTTCCGATGATATGCCGCGGCAGGAGAATGCGTCGGAATCGTACGCTGATTATCCGCTAGTCATCTTGAGCCAGGGGATCAACAAAGAAATCGCGCGCGTCACTGCTGACGAACAGGGAAATTATCGGATCCCGCTGCCGCCGGGGAATTACGTTCTCGACGTTCAAGATCGTGTGCGGAAACGTGTTCGCACCAGGCCACAACCTTTCACCGTTGTGACGAATCAAGTCGCCCGTGTCGACATGAACGTCGTCATTGGACTGGGCTTTCACTGACTCGCTTCCGACGACCTAGCGACGTTCTATGGCGTCGCAGACGTACGCATCTATTTCGTCGCCCGATTGACGAAGTAATTTTTCGTGCGATAAATTGGCGCGGTAAATTTCTCCCCTCGCAAGTCATTTCTCTCGCGAGGCGAACAATGCTCGTAAGTTTTCAGGTTTAAAATAACTCCGCACACCAATGGCGGGACATAGTAAATGGTCGAAGGTCAAACGTTTTAAAGGCGCAATTGACGCCAAACGCGGCAAGATCTTCAGCAAATTATCTAAGGAAATCACCCTCGCGGCAAAAACCGGCGGCGGCGATTCGAGTGCCAATCCACGTCTGCGCAGTGCGATCCTGGCGGCACGTTCCCAGAGCATGCCCAATGACAATATCGAACGCGCAATCAAACGCGGCACTGGTGAAGGCAAAGACGGCGAACAACTCAACGAAATTACCTACGAAGGTTATGCGCCCGCCGGCGTGGCCATCATCGTAGAAACCGCGACAGATAATAGGAACCGGACCGGCGCTGAGATCCGAAGAATTTTTACACAGAACAACGGCAACCTCGCTTCAAGCGGCAGCGTCTCGTATATGTTTCATCGAAAGGGCCAGATCACCGTTCCTCGGTCGAGCATCGATGAGGATCGTCTGCTGGAGTTCGCCTTGGAAGCCGGCGCGGAGGAGTTGACAACCGAGGAAGATCAATATGTTATTACCACCTCCCCCGATCAGCTCTACGCCGTAGCTGAAGCGCTCAAGGAGGCAGGCGTCAGTACCGATGGGCAAAGGTTTACGTTTATCCCGGATAGTACAGTCGCGGTCAGGGACGAGGCCGTGGCGCGCCAGGTGTTACGATTATGCGATGAGCTCGAAGAGGACGACGACGTGCAGAACGTCTATTCAAATCTAGATATTCCCGAAGAATTGCTGGCCAGATTGCCGGCCTGAAAAAACTATTGCTTACAAAGACTGTCAGGGCGCTGCCCCCCGACCGCAGCGAACAATCTTTAGCCTATGAACGAAGAAAACGAAAACCAGCCTGCGCCGGTGGAAACTGAGTCTGCTCCGGCGGACCAACGCCATCATCGTCCGCGCCGTCGCTTTCCGCGAAGGCGTTACCGCGGCGATCGCTTCCGGCGCGATAATTCCGAAGAATCATCAAATTCATCGACAACGAATGCCGACAACGACGTCGCTGTCGAGACGCTCGATCAGCCCGCCTCGGGAGTCGCTGCTGAAGGCGGCGAAGCCAGCGAATCGGTTCAAGCCGAACCGGAATTCGGCGAGGGCATCATTGAAATCTCAGGCAAAGGGTTCGGCTTTTTGCGCGATCCAAAACGCAATTTTGTGCAGACAGCGCAAGACATCTTTGTCACACCAGAAATTGTGCGTCGTTTCGCTCTACGCGACGGCATGTGGATCAATGGCGAAATCCGGCGCGGCAGCCGCGGTCCCCAATTGACGAAGTTGGTGACGATCAATGGCGAAGAGCCGTCCAAGTATCAGGGTCTCCGTCCGTTTGAAGAATTAACGACGATCAACCCAAACAAAAAGATCAAGCTCGAGACAGTCCCGGATCGGTACACCACGCGGATCATGGATTTGATGACACCGCTGGGAATGGGCCAGCGCGGTCTGATTGTCGCGCCGCCGCGCACAGGCAAGACAACGTTGTTGCATCACATCGCCGATGCGGTCGCTAAGAATCATCCCGAAATGGAGCTCATTATTCTTTTGGTCGATGAACGTCCGGAGGAAGTGACTGATTTTCGCCGTTCGCATCCGACAGCGCAGCTGATGGCCAGCTCCAACGACGCCGACATCAAGAGTCACACGCGAATTGCCCAACTTGCGATCGAGCGCGCTAAACGATTGGTCGAAGCTGGAAAACATGTGTTTATCCTGCTCGATTCCATCACGCGCACCGCTCGTGCTTTTAATAATGCCATGGGCGGCGGTGGTCGCACGATGAGCGGCGGTATCGACGCGCGCGCCATGGAAACGCCACGAAAGATTTTCGCAGCCGCTCGGAACACCGAGGAGGCAGGTTCGCTCACGATTGTCGCCACGGCGCTGATTGAGACCGGCAGCCGTATGGATGAGCTGATCTTTCAGGAGTTCAAAGGCACCGGAAACATGGAAATGGTGCTCGACCGAAAAATCAGCGATCAGCGGATTTATCCGGCCATCGACATCTTTTTGTCGGGAACGCGCCGCGAAGAATTGTTGTTGCAGCCATGGGAGCTGGAGAAAGTCAATCTCATCCGGCGCGGTCTGGCCGGACACAAGCCCGAGGAAGCAATTCAGCGACTGTTGATGTTCGTGAAGAAATTCCCGACCAACGCAGAGATGCTCAAAGGCATTCCGGGCTAATCTGTTCGCAGAGATTGCCGATCTCGACGCGCGCTCAGAGACGGTTCACAATTCGCTGTGCGCACTCGCAAGTTTTCCAAAAAACTCCGAAAGGTTTTTTGGGGAAAACGACAACGTGAGGTTTCGGAATTAAGCACGTCAGGGATTCATCAAGCAGTCCTTCGCGCAATCGCGGCTGCGCCCGCGTTGCCAGCCGAGGGAGACCATCTCGATGTGGGTAGCGGGACGGGGGAATTATTGCGGCTGGTTCGAGCTCATTATCCCTTTCGTTCTTTCGGATGCGATTACACGGATAAATTGCTCTCCATTCCGGGTGCCGAGATCCACACGGTCGATCTGAATCGTGAACCGCTTCCATACAGCGATAATCGCTTCGCGCTTGTTACCTGCATCGAAACGGTTGAGCACTTGGAAAATTTCCGGACGGTCGTCCGCGAAATCTATCGTGTTCTCCAACCAGGTGGCGTCGCGGTATTTTCGACCCCGAATATCTTGAATCTGCGCTCCCGCCTGCGCTATCTGTCGTCCGGCTTTTATAATTTGTTTGGCCCACTGGCGCCTGACGAATCCGCCATTCATACTACGCGCGGGCACATCAATCCGGTGAGCTGGTTCTATCTCTCGCACGCACTGCTTAGCACCGGTTTTCGTGATTTAAACGTGAGTGTAGATAAATACCAGCGCCGCTCTGTTCTGGCGTTTCCGTTCCTTATCGTTCCTGTGCACGCCGCAAATTGGATTGTTCATCATCGTGATAAGCGTACCTACGGCACGCTTGACGAACGGAATGCCTGGACTGTTCGAGCGATGAATTCATCCGACCTTCTGCTTGGGCGAACGTTGATCGTAACGGCGGTTAAGCCCGTATGATTTGCTGTTGATAGAGGGCATGAACCGCCTGGCGAGCGTCAAGATAACTGCCACGGAAGTCCTCAAAATCCCGACATCCTAGACGGATGGCAAACTTTCGTTGTTCATCTGGATCGCTCGGGAGCGTCGAAACTCCTCTGTTGTCATATCGCCGCAGCACAAGTTCGCAGCGTCGCAGAAACGCGTAAGAATTCTTAAGCTTTGCGACAGTCGAGTTATCCAAATGCGCCCTCCGGTGCAAGCCGTCGACGGCGCGCTCCCAGTTCTGTTCCCAAACGTTTGTGTGCATCTGCAACGCTTGAACAAGAAACTCCGCTTCAATGATGCCGCCAACACCGGTTTTTAAATCGAGAAAATCCGACCCGCTTCCGCGCTCCCGCCGAATTCGCTCTATCATGCCATCGATTTTCACGAAGAGATCCGGGTCCTGGCCTGCGCGATGCCAGGCGGCTCTTGCGATCGCAATGAATTCATTTTGCAGAGGACCGCTGACAGCGCGTGCGCGAGTCAATGCCTGTATCTCCCAGAGCTGGGCGCGACCTGCATAATACGATTCAAATGTATCAAGCGAGCAGACCACAGGACCTTTCTCCCCTTCAGGGCGCAGCCTTGCGTCGAGCGCCCAGATATTTCCCTCGGCGGTTGGTTGCGCCATGGCCGACATGAGATTCTGTGCAGCGCGAACGTCCTCGCCCACAAACAAAACGTCCAGATCCGCGCCGTAGCTAATCTCCCGTCCGCCAAACTTTCCGAGGGCGATGATGGTTAATTGTTCACTTCCGAGGACTTTCGCGACACGAACCAGGCACGCTTCCGCGACATCGGAAAGCTCCGCTAAGATTCGTTCTGGTTGGAGGAGTCCAAGTACATCGCGAAGGATAAGGCGCAAGAGTTGCCGCTGGCGATAGGCGCGTATTGGATCGAGATTGTTTGCAGTTGCGCCTAACGAATCAAGGCGATCTAAATTTTCTCCCACCGACCGCGGTTCATCAAAGGTTGGGTCCCTCGTAATGTCTTCCAGCAGTTGCGGTCGACGAATCAAAAGATCGCCCGCAAAACGGCTGGCATCGAGCGTTTTCACGATCAGCTCAAGCAACTTCGGATTTGTAACCAGCAATTCGAAAAGCAAACTGCGCAGGCCGTAGCTTTCCACGAATCGAAGAAACTGGTTCAGAGTCGCGTCGGGGTCGGCAGCTTTGGCGATCCAATCCAGCAAAATCGGACGCAGCCTCTGGTATATCTGACGTGTCCGCTTGGCGACATGAAAACTCGTCGAACCTCGTTCGAGTTCGGTGAGGGCTTTCTCTGCTCGTTTTGGATCTTTGAAAAATTCAACGCTGATTGTGCTGCCCCGCCTACGGCTTCCGGAGATAATTCGCTCAAATATCGGGCGCACCGACGCCATTCGGTTCTGCAGTGACGCTGTGAACTCGCTGGCCGATGAGAACCGAAGGCTGCGAGCGAGTCTGTTCAATGGCTCCGGCTCGTCCGGTACAGTGTGGGTCTGTTGTTCGGCTTCGATCTGCAGGCGGTGTTCAACACGGCGGAGAAATCGATACGCATTATCCAGCGCCAGGACTTCATCGTGCGGGAGCAAATCCAGTTCGCGCAGTGCGCGTAGTGCCTTGAGCATACTCGGTTCCTGCAAAAATGGATTACGCGCGCCATGGATGAGCTGCAGTGTTTGGACGATGAACTCGATCTCGCGAATGCCGCCGCGCCCAAGTTTTACGTCGCGCCCCAGCTTTTCTGGCCCAACCACGTCGCGCTCGATGCGGTGCTTGATGTTTCCAATCTCCTCGAGCAGATCCGGCGTTGCACTCCGTGGATAGATGAACGGCTGATGTAATCGCAGAAAATCGTAAACCAACTCGCGGCTGCCAGCGATTCCGCGCGCTTTGATGAGCGCAATTCGCTCCCACGTCTCGCCGAACCCAGCGTAATAGTTTTCCATGCTCTCGAGCGACCGGGCCAAAGGGCCTGCCGAGCCTTCAGGGCGCAATCGCAGATCCGCTCGAAATAGCGAGCCGACCGGATGCGGCTTCGAAAATGTTTCGAGAATCTTGTTTCCCAGTCGATTGAAGAACTGATGATAGGTAATGTGCGGCGTGAGTTGGCCTTCGTCGCTGTAGAGAAAAAGAAGGTCAACGTCCGAACTGTGATTGAGTTCGTTTCCGCCGAGTTTCCCCAGCGCAAGAATTGCAAAATCCGCTTTTGGCGAACCGTAACGTTGACGCAGTTCGGTGTCCCAAAATTCGAATACGCGACGAAGGCAAATCTCTGCGATCTGTGAAAGCTCTCCGGTGGTCTCCTCCAATGGAGCGACCGCAGCCAGTTCGCGCACAGCCACGCGCGTCATTTCGCGGCCCTTCCAAAACCGTAGTGCTTCGAAATTGTTGTCGATTCCGGAATCACTTGTCAGAGCGTGTACTTCACCGAGCATTTCCGCGCGACCACGCGATGCGAGGCACACCTCAGGCTGAGCCAGCCACAGCAGCGTTTCAGGATTGCGTGTCAGCCGCGCCGCGCAGATGCTCGACACCGCGAGAAGGTGAAGCAGGGCTGCTTCACCCAACGGAAATTGTTCGACCACTTCGACAAGGGACGTCGGATTCGCCGGGTTGCCCGCCGTAGCTCCGGCGTGGGAGGGCCATTGTTCGTTGAGCTGAACCAACGTCGTCTCTACCTGTGAAGGGTTCAGCGATGTGGCTGCTTTTTCCCTGATCCAGCCCGCACGATGATCCATCGCGCAGAACATGACGCGGTTCCGGGCGAAAAACCAGTTATCGCAGCTGCGGCGATGCCAAAGGCGACAGCACAGGAAGCGCTTTTTCGTGCATTTGGAAGTCAACCGGGCAATTGCCGGCTAACTCACCGTCCAGCTCCACCGGAACATCTTGCTCGCTGCTTACGCGGAGTTGGCGCGTTTGAAAGCATTCAATTTCTGGAACGCGGATGTCGGAGCTGAACACAACGTCATGGAGATATTTAATGATTTCTAGAAGCCCGAGGCGCTTGAACAGGACGACATCAAGTAACCCATCATCGACAACGGCCTGCTTGAAAAATGGAAAAGGTCCACCATAAAGACGCCCATTTCCGACAAGTACAAACGATCCCTCACGCACAGGTTGGTCCTCCGACTCGATTAAAAGCTGCGGAGGTTGGCGTCCTGCGATTTGTGCTGCGGAGACGAGATAACTTAGCGGGCCAAGACTGCGCTTGAACGCAAGAGTGGTTTCTTTGACGGCCTGCGCATCGAGACCAACGCCGCCGAGTTGGACAAAATATTTTCCATTCGCACTCGGTAGATCAATGAGACGCGTGTGCCCGGTCTCGACAATTTCCCAGCAACGCTCGAGATCGTTAGCGGGCAGACCAAGCTCCATCGCGAAGACGTTGATCGTCCCCATCGGCAGAATGCCCAAAGCAGCATCGCTGCCGGCGATTCCGTTTGCCACATGATTCACGGTTCCATCGCCGCCAGCTGCAACCACGCGACCAAAACCTTCTTCGACGGCGCGTCTCGCAAGCGCTTCCGCGTCGCCAGCATGCGAGCTGATGCGGACCGGCCATCGTCCGACGATTGATTCGACTCGCTCCTGCCAGGCTCGACCGGTTTCGAGATTTCCCGCCGTTGGATTCAGAATAACAACTATGTCAGCCATGCGAGGGACGAATTACGGCCGTCACGTTGAGCAAAGCGAAACGTCTCCGGCCTAATTTTCATTGTAGGATACGGCTCGAATTGAATCCATGAGCCTTCGGTTTGCTCAGCATGGCAATGGTCTTTGATCTTTGCTTCAAACTGGGGCTGCGTAACGTCTGGGCGTGCAAAAATTGCGCCGGCTGGCACTGATCGCTCTGGGGGCATTGATTGGGCTTGGTGCGGTGGGTTTGCTCGGCGTGAACCTGTATGTGCAATCACAAGGGGCACAAGGAAAGATTCAGCAGGAACTCAGCCGTAGCCTTGGCGTTCCGCTCAAAATTCGCAGCATGAGCGTCACTCCCTGGGGCGGGCTTGAACTTAGCGGCATCACGATTCCGCAAGCCGCGTCAGCCGGGGCGAAGGACTTTCTGGAGGCAAGAACATTCCGGCTGCGCGTTCGCTTCCTTTCTCTTTTTTCGCGACGGCTGGTGATCAAAGAGGTTTCGCTAGTCGATCCCAAGGTTGTGTGGCCGCAAAACACAGAAGGAAAATGGCGTCTGCCTGATACGCGAGTGGCACGCCCGCAGACTGTTTCGATAAATCAGACTCCACCGACGCCGCAGACTGAACCCGGACCAGCGCTAGTTCAAACGAATACAGCCCCCGCTGTGACGAGTGAAGCCAGCGTTCCGTCCACGCCAAAAACGGCTGTTAAGGATGAACCTCCCCGACGCGAACCCAAGCTGGCCGTTGCTCCGGAAGTTCGACGAGTGAGCGTAAAGAATGGCGATTTCACTTTCCTGGACCAAAACGAGAGACTTGTCGCGAGCTTTGCAGGAGTGAATTTTCGCACCAACATCCGCAGCGCGCAGGCGCTGCGGGGCGATGCAAAAGTCGCCCGAGTTTCATTGCGAAATCGCTTTTTTTTGGAACAACTCCGTTCACCAATTCGCTATGAGCCTGACGTCCTCGAGCTCTCGAAAATTTCTGCTCGTGTCGCAGAGGGCGAAGTGGACGGTTATTTTGCGATCCAGCCGGAGGCGGAGGACTCTCCATTTACTACGAACATAAAATTTCATGACGTGCTCGCCGATCAACTCGTCGCA
>Ga0310811_10005828_pt1 | contig 15663 bp, 14 predicted proteins | sample YCmetagenome_FD_207642 | JGI IMG/M metagenome (GOLD analysis project Ga0310811, IMG submission 207642) | Soil microbial communities from experimental microcosm in Duke University, North Carolina, United States - YC | ecosystem: Engineered > Artificial ecosystem > Soil microcosm > Unclassified ...
CGAACACCGTGTGGTTGGCGCTCAACTGGTAGTCGATTCTCGTGACGTACTGCTTGTCATTGTTGTCGAGCGGCACGCTGTAGTTGATCTGGCCGCACGGGTCGGTCGCAGTCGGCAGGTGCTGCGCCACGAGAACGGCGGGACGGCTGAAGAGATTCGGGTCAATCCGATTGTTCGCAAACGGCGCGCGCAAGCTGATCGCGCGGCCTGCGTTGCATGCCGGCGACGCATACGCTGTGAAATCGCCCGCCATCATCGCCGCGGTCGGCACGAATGCGATGAAGGACGGAGGCGTCTGACGCGTGCGCGTTCCCTGATAGGCACCGAAGAAGAACAGCTTGTCTTTGAGGACCGGCCCGCCAAAGGTGCCGCCGAACTGATTGCGATTCAAGCCGTCGTTTGTTCCAGGCGGTGCGAAATGGTCGACGGCGTTGAAGCGGTGGTCGCGCAGGAACTCGAACACATTTCCCGACCATTTGTTCGTGCCGGACTTAGTGACGGCATTAACCGTTGCGCCCGAGTGTGTGCCGTTTTCAGCCGAGAGACCGCTTGTGGCGACGCGGAACTCCTGCAGCGCGTCGGGGAAGGGAAACGGCAGGTTCAGGTTGTCGTAGGTGTCGTTGTGCATCGCGCCGTCGAGCACGTACGTCACGCCTGAACGGAGGCCGCCCGCGACCGATATCGCCACCGCATCGGATCGGTTGCGCTGTCCGCTGACGTCACCGGTATTCACCGCCGCGCCGGCGAGGATGATCAGGTTCGTCACCTGCCGTCCCTGCAGCGGCAGCTCGACGATCTTCTGGTTGTCCACGACCTCGCTGATGCCGGCGCTGCGCACATCGACGAGCGGCGTCGCGCCCTCAACCGAGATCGTTTCGGCCACATCACCCACAGCAAGGGTGATGTTGATCGTCGGATTCGCGTTCACCTGCAGGACGATGCCCGTCTGCGCGTAGGTGCGGAATCCTTGCAACGTCGCTTCGAGCTTGTAGGGTCCCGTCGGCAGGTTCGGCACGACGTAGGTGCCGCTGGTTTCAGTAACGACCGTGCGGCTGAAGCCGGTGTCGGTCTGCGTGACCGTCACCGTGACGCCAGGCAGCACGGCGCCGCTCGAGTCCTTGACGGTGCCACTCAGTTGCGCGGTTGCCTGCGCCCACGCGCTCGAATGCGCGAGGAGAACAAGTAGTACGGTGCTAACGCCGTTCCGAATGACACGCGCCATGGATCCTCCGTGGGCTGCGAATCCTACAGTACTTCGTCGCCTCTTTGGGAGTGTGCATGCTCATGAGCACGCCTTTCGGTTAATCGGCTGCGCGGAGAATCTGCAGGAAGACCGCTTCGGTCTGCGGGGACGGGGTCGCGCCAAGTTCGTCGCGGAACAACTTGCGGCATTTGGAGTAGACACGCAGCGCCTCAGCACGATTTCCGGCCGCCGCGTGTGCTCGCATCAGCGCCTGACAGGCGAGCTCGTCGAATGGTTCGGCGCTCAGCGCTTCAGCCGCATGCTGAATCCCGAGCTCGTACTCGCCGTTTCTCGTGCTCACCACCGACAATACGAGCAGCGCGCGCCGCAGCACACGAGCGAGTGTCTCGCGCTGTCGGTGCACCCATGGGTGCTGTTCCTCCGGCAGAAACGATTGCGACGCGATCGCTGCTGCCACATTCGCATCTGGCCATGCTTCCCCCGGCGCATCCCGACGCAGAGCGCCTTCGGCGCGGTCAATGGCCATCCGCGCATGCTCGAGGTCAATCCACGCATTGGGTACGAGCAGCTGGTATGTGCCGACTTCGGTCGCGACGCCGTGCGGCGCGGGGATTCCGAGCGTCCGAAGGGCAGCTCGCAGCTTGCTCGTGATCGCGTTGATCGTCGTGTCGGCCGAAGGCGGCGTTCGAGTACCCCACACGGCGTCGATCACCTCGGTCTTCGAGATGGGCTGATTGCGACGCGTTGCCAGGAAGGCAAAGAGCAGCCGACCTTGCGGTCCCGCAAGGGCCCCATCGCTAAGCACACGGTCGCGCCGTTCGATCATGACGCGGCCGCACACATAGACGCGACACTCGATCGGCTTCGACGTGACTCCGCCAACTTTGTTGCAACCGGGCTGCAACACGCGTCGTTATGATACGGCGCACCGGAGGAGACGAGATGAAGAAGGTCATCCAATGCCCGTGTGGATCGGTGATCGAGGGTGAAGATGATGAAGAGGTCGTGAAGAAAGCGCAGGAACACGCCAAGACGACGCACGGAATGGACCTGTCAAGGGATCAGGCGCTGGCGATGGCGCGTCCGGCATGAACGGGAGGCCCGTATGGCGGCTAAGAAAGTGACGTGCGACTGCGGGAAGACAATGCGCGAACTGGATGACGAGAAGCTGGTATCGACCGTCCAGAAGCATGCGAAGGACGTTCACAACATGACGCTCACGAAGGACCAGGTACTTGCCATGGCAGAGCCGGCGTAGCCAGGTTTTGAGTGCGCGTCTATCTGACCGGAGGGCTGAGAGTCGAAGGCGAGGGCTCGCTCGTTCGGCAGGGTAGCTTCTCGTTTCCTCTTGCCACGCTCGCTTTCGCGTATTTCATCTGCGAGCGCAGCAGACCGGTTCCTGCTGCGGAGCTGGCGCGAGTATTCTGGCCAGACGAATCTCCACCGGACGCCGCTGTGGCGATCCAGGGTATTACGCAGAAGCTGCGGCGCACGCTCGTTCGACTGGGTCTCGCCTCCGATTTGCGTCTGAGCGGTACGGACATCTACGAGCTGGAATGCACAAGCGACCTCTGGGTCGATGTGGAAGCCGCGGCGGACGCAATTCACGATGCCGAGGGCGAGTTGCGCGCTGGCCGGCCGGCCGGTGCGTTCGGACCCTCAGCTATCGCGCATCACATCGCTCGTCGACCGTTTCTTCCCGGTGAATGCGGCCCGTGGGTCGACTCGCAGCGCGATCGCCTGCGCGGCATCTTGGTACGGGCGCTGCAATGCCGCGGTGAGGTGTACTTGTGGAACCGCGAGATCCCCCTTGCTGTGGAAGCGGCGAAGGAGGCTATCGCGCTCGAGCCGTTCCGGGAAACCGCACACCAGACCCTGATTCGCGCGCACGCCGCACTCGGGAACGCCGCAGAGGCAAAACGAGCATTCACACGCTGCTGCGAATTGCTGGCCAGCGGCCTTGCCATGTCGCCATCCTCTGAGACGCAGCGTGTGTACCGGTCGGCGCTCGGCATCGATCATCGGAGCGCTCACGGTCGTCGAGGCAGACGATCCGCAGTTGCAACGGATGATCGCCGTCCCGGCGCAGACTTGAAGACGGAGCTGCGGCGCCTCCTGCGCGAATCGTACGACATCGAGCGCGAGCTTGGCGGCGGAGGGTTAAGCCGAGTGTTCCTCGCCGTGGAGCGGGCGCTTGGCCGACAGGTCGTGATCAAGACGTTGGCTCCCGACAGCGCGGCAATGCTATCCGCGGAGCGCTTCGCTCGAGAGGTGCGGCTTGTTGCCAACCTGCAGCAGGCCAACATCGTGCCGTTGCTGTCAGCCGCCGTTGTTGGCGGTATTCCCTACTACACGATGCCCTTTGTGTCGGGGGCTTCCTTGCGGCCCCTATTGTCAGAAGACGCGCCGGTCCCGATTTCACGCGTCATCTCGATTTTGCGAGATGTGGGGAGGGCGTTGGCGTTTGCCCACGAGCACGGCATCGTCCATCGTGACATCAAGCCGGAAAATATTCTGATATCTGGGGCCACGGCTGTCGTCACGGACTTCGGCATCGCCAAGGCAATCGAGAGGGCGCAGAGCACCGCCGTTGAGACGCGCATGTCACTGACGGCGGTTAATGCGTGCATCGGAACGCCGGCCTACATGGCTCCGGAACAGATCGCCGCGGATGGCGCGATCGATCACCGCGCCGACATCTACAGTTACGGCATCGTGGCGTATGAACTGCTCACCGGCCGGCCACCATTCGGTGATCCGAGCGTGCAGGCCGTGTTCGCCGCGCATTTGCTGGAACGTCCGCGAGACGTCCGTTGCATACGGACGGATACTCCGCCTGCATTAAGCGACCTGGTGATGCGGTGCGTGGAGAAGGATCCCACGTTGCGGCCGCAGACCATCGAGGAGGTGCTGTCGGTGGTGGCGTGATTGATCAGCGTTTTGCTTCTTTGGGGGGCTGCACCTTGATGCGGCCTCCCTTCAGAATTTCGGCAGTGCGGTTCGCCAGCGATCGTTCGAGTGCGCCGTCCCATTCGTCGGCCACACGTCCGCGCACCGGCTCCGGCATCTGCAGCACGGCGAGATCCGAAGCGACGCGATACAGTCGCGCGCGCCGCCTTCGCTCCTCTTCAGGCATCGGCGCCCAGTCGGACGGGACTTCGGCCAGCATCTGCGCGAGCGCGGCAAGATGGCCGTCGATCATCGTGCAGAACACCATTCGGAAACCGTTCGATTCGAGCGCCCGTACCGCCGAGGGCGTGTTGAACGTCTGCATGTGGAACGGGTTCATGGTGTTGAACATCGAGTGCGGTTCGTCAAGGAACTCGGCTTCGACGAATTCGGAATAGATATATAGGTGTCCCCCCGGCCGAAGGTGGCGCCGTATGGTTGCCAGGAATTCACGCGGGTGCACGGCGTGCGTGAACATGTGCTTGGCGACGATCAAATCGAACTGGCCCTCGAACGGGATGGAGAACTCGTCGAAGTCGATCGGGCAACTGGTCGCGAAGCCGTACACCTCTTGGATGAGAAACTGCTGATTGTCAAAAAGCGTCATCACCGAGCAGTCCGCATTGTAGAGACGATGCAGCGCGGCGGAAATGCCGCCCAGGCGCGAGCGAATCTCCAGCATGCGCGCGTTCCGCAGCGGGATCAGCGACCCTATCAGCTCCACGTGCACCGCGTTGGCAAAGCGATCGACCATCAGCGCCGGTACGAATTCCTTGCGCGTGACGCCGGAGTGATCGGAGACGAACACCCCGCGTGCCGCCAGGCGCCGCAGGTTCTCGCGCATCTGATCGGTCAGTGCGTACGAGCTGAGCGTCAGCTTTCCCGACCGCTGCTCGCCGCGTGCGGTGCGGCCGATGGTTTCCTCGAAATGCTCGAGCAGCCAGTCGTAGCGCGCGCCGCTCGGCCGGCGTGTGGCGTAGACGATGCCGCATTGGTGGCAGAGGGAGAAATCGTAGACAGGCGAGACCGCGTCCGGCATCCGCTCGTAGGTGATGAACTTGTTGTAGCGGCAGACATGCGGCGTCGCGTCAGGGGATCCACACACCGGGCATCGATCGAGGTGCAGAATGGGCCCGGGAGGACATGACGAGTCGAATACTTCTTCAACTGGCGCAGGCGCTGTTGGGCGCACTCCGCCTTCGCGCCCGCGCGGTGCCCCGTCGCGCTCGCGCTTCGGCAGGACAGGCGTTACCAGCTCGCGCGCCGCTCGTCGGATTCGGGTCAACATCTGCTTCCCATCCTACTTCCATATAATCTGCGGCATCACACAACCCGAAGACACGAAGACACGGAGTAGTCCATGAAGCATCTGCAGCGCATTGTCACGGCTATCGCCGTGCTTCTGTCCGGCGTCATCATCCATTCGCAGGGCGGCGCGCCGACGCGCTTCGTGACACCGCCGGCGCAGGTGATTGCGATTCGCGCCGGCCGGATGTTCGACAGCCGCGCCGGCACGCTGCTGTCGAATCAGGTGATCGTCATCAGGGGCGACCGCATCAGTGACGTCGGCGCCGGCGTGGCAATACCGGCGGGTGCGCAGGTGATCGATCTGAGTTCCGCGACCGTGCTGCCGGGCATGATCGATGCGCACGTGCATCTCTATCCTGCGGACAACCTGCCGGAAGCGACGCGGACGATCGTCGCCCTTGCCAATGCTCAGACGGACCTGAATGCAGGCTTCACCACCGTACTCGACATGGACACGCGCGGCGGCTATGGCACGGTGGATCTGCGAAACGCAATTAATCACGGCCTCGTCATGGGGCCGCGCATGCAGGTCGTCGGACAATCGCTCAACCAGCGCGCCTCCGCAGCGTATCCGGCGTTCTTCGAGCGGTTCGCGGATCGATTCACGGAAGACAAGAACCCGAATTCGCCATGGCTCGGTCGCGCCGCGGTGCGCGAGGCCAAGCTGCACGGCGTGGATTGGGTGAAGATTTACACGACGCAGGATTTCGTCGGCGACGAAATCGACGTCTGGAAGCCCGATGCGACGTTGATCAACAGCCCATCGCTGACGGAAGAAGAAGTGATGGCGATCGTGGATGAGGCGCATCGTCTGGGCCTGAAAGTGGCGTGCCATACCTACGGCGGCGAAGGGCAGCTCAGTTGCCTGAAGGCGGGCGTGGACGCGCCGAATCATCTCACCGATCTCGACGACGCCTCCCTGAAGCTGCTCGTGGACAAGCGGCTGCCGTTCGAGATCACGATTGATGATCTGGTGTCGCTCGAGGCCGGCGATCTGAAGACGACCGGCGGCCGGAACAGCCGCCTGAAGATGGCGGAGCAGTCGTTCAAGAAGGCACGCGCGGCCGGTGTCCCGATCGTCTTCGGCAGCGGCGCGACCTCGGCGACAATTCCCCACGGCATCGGCGCCGACCAGTTCGCCTACTTCGTGAAGTGGGGGATGACACCCACGCAGGCGCTGCAAACCGCATACATGAACGCCGCGACCATGCTGAACTATCACTGGGAACAGCAGGTTGGCAGCATCGAGAAAGGGAAATTCGCCGATATCATCGCCGTTGCCGGCAATCCGCTGGCCGATGTTACGGAAATGCAGCGGGTGCGTTTTGTCATGAAGAGTGGTCTGATCGTCAGAAACGATCGATGAGGAAAAGCGATGAGCACCAATGTTCTCGACGTTCCACACACAGTGGTTCCATCACGCCGGGGGACTGCGATTCTTCTTGCGCTCACGGCATTGGCCGCGGTGGTGTTCGTCGCCGGCGTCGCGGTTCCGTATTTCCTCTCGTCCTCGTACGGGCCGCCGGAGTACGCGCCGCGCCGCGGATGGCTGCTCCTCCACATCGTCGGCGGCATGATCGCGCTGCTCACCGGTCCGGTGCAGCTGTGGCTCGGGCTCGCGGACCGCGGCATGACGTGGCACCGGCGCATGGGATACGGCTACATCACGGGCATGACGGTCGGCTCGATTGGCGCCTTCTACATGGCGACACACACCGACTTCGGATGGATCTTCGGTGCGGGTCTATTCGGACTGGCGGTTGCGTGGGTGACGACGACCGCGCTCGCGTTTCTCGCCATCAAGCGGTCGCTCATCGAGCAGCACAAGGAATGGATGATTCGCAGCTACGTCGTCACGTTCGCGTTCGTGACGTTCCGCGTGATTCAGCCGGCGCTGCAGGCGGCGCACATCGGCACGCCGCTCGAGGACCTTGCGCTTGCGGCTTGGGCGTGCTGGGCGGTGCCGCTGCTCGTCGCCGAGCTGTTCATTCAGGGCCGCAAGATTCTCGCAGTGCGCGCTCTGTAACGAGGCCCGCAACGCGCGGACTTTGCGCGTCGGGGTGTTATCGCGTGGACTGTGTTTCGCCTTCCGACAGCGTGCCCTTCGTCGAGAAGAGCCAGACGCTGTCGCCCTTCGTCGTTCCGGCGAACAGGCTCCCTGCTGAATAGGCGACGACGTACTCGTCGCCTTCGTACTCGAAGATGCTGACGGGCGAATTCATGCCGGCGCCGGTCTGGAATTCCCAGAGACGTTTTCCGTTCGACGAATTTAAAGCGGTGAGCCGGCCGTCGTTGCGGCCGGCGAAGACGAGGCCGCCAGCGGTCGTCACCGAACCGCTGTAGCACGACTCTTTCCACCGCTGCTGCCACACCAGCTTGTTGGTCTTCATGTCGAGCGCCGCAAAGATGCCGGCTGCCGGAAGCGGCGCACCGCCGAACGCGCTCCCCAGGTAGCGCTGTCCTTCAGGCGTGATCTGCTGATCGTCCTCACCGCCGCGGAACAGGTTTGCCGCATCCGTCGCGCAGACGTAGAACAGGCTTGTCGCCGGATCGTAAGAGCTCGGCGGCCAGTTGGCGCCGCCGCGAGCGCCGGGTTTGGCGACGATCGGCTCTTTCCAGAACGGCGTGAAGATGCGCCCCTGGTTGACGAGTGGGTAATCCTCGGGCGCGATGTCTACGAACTGCGGCACGAACGAATCGCCGCGCGGGATCGGCTGCGTCTTCGAGGTCCCCTGTCGCGGCTCCTGCGGCACTGGCTTTTCGTCGATGCCGATGAGCGGCTTGCCGTTGGTTCGATCGACGATGTATACCCAGCCGGCTTTGTTCGGCTCCGCGGCTGCCTTCCGCAGCGTTCCATTGATCATCACGTCGAAGAGCACCACCGGACTCGGGCCGTCGTAGTCCCACAGGTCGTGGTGAATCTGCTGGAAGTGCCATCGGTATTTGCCTGTTGCCGCGTCGATGGCCACCATCGATGTCGTGAACAGGTTGTCGCCGGCGCGGATCCTGCCGTTGAAATCCGGGCCTGGATTGCCGGTGGTGAAGATGATCAGCCCGAGTTCCGGATCGACCGCCGGCGTCTGCCACACCGTTCCGCCGCCGTGCAGCCACGCCTCGTTGTTTTGCGGCCACGTGTCGTGGCCGAATTCGCCGGGGCCGGGAACTGTGTAGAAGGTCCAGAGCAGGTGGCCGTCTTTCGCATCGAACGCTTTGACCCGGCCGCGCGTGCCGTTCTCGCCGCCGGAGAAGCCGACGATCACCTTGTTGTCGTAATAGAGAGGTGCAGCGGTGATTGTGTAGCCGTTCTGCCATCGCTCCGCCTGCACTGACCAGGCGACGTCGCCGGTCCGCTCGTCAAGCGCGAGCAGGCGGCCATCGAGCTGTCCCACGTAGACGCGGCCGTCGCCCAGCGCCACGCCGCGGCTGGTCCATCCGCAGCACACGGTCGGAATCGCGTCGGGCAAACCGCCGTGGTGCGTCCACTCGATGTGTCCGGTCTTCACGTTCAGTGCGAACACATCATCCGCGCCAGTGACGATGTAAATGACGCCGTCGTGCACGACGGGCTGCGCTTCGCCCGAGTATTTCGCGCCGATGCCCGAACCATTCAGATGCGTGCGCCACACACCTTTCACACCCGCCACCGTGTCGCGATTAATCTGCGTCAGCGGCGAGTAGTTCTGGTTGAACAGGTTGCCGCCGTTCTTCAGCCAGCTCGCTCGCGGCGCCGCCGACAGTTCCTTCGCCGTGAAAGCGGCGCTTCGCTGCTGGGAGTTGACCACGACGCCCGCGACAATCACGCCACCAACGATCAGCACCGCGATTCCCGCTCTCATGATCGCGGCACCGGCGGCTTGCCGACCATCAGCTCCGCGCGCGCGCCGCGCCGCGGCGCGAACTTCTGAACGCGGCCGTTGCCGACCTCGCAGATGTAGAGATTGCCGTCCGGGTCGACGGACGCGCCGTGCATGTTCAGGAACGCGCCGGGATAATCGCCGAGCGCTCCCCATGCATAGAGCAGATGCCCCTCACGGTCGTACTTCACCACCTTTGCCGTCGGATCCTCGAACGCCCAGATCGCGCCATCGCCGTTCGAGTAGAGGAAATTCACCGACGAGGGATTATTGAACGCCCACTGATCGAGGAACTTGCCGTTCTCATCGAATACCTGCATCCGGCGGTTGCCGCGATCGCTGACGTACACGCGTCGCGTCATCGGATCGACGGTGATCCCGTGGACGACGTTGAAGTAGCCCGGCCGCGTCTCGTTTGGCGGGTTGCCGCGCTCGCCCCAGGCGGTGACGTATTTGCCGTTCTTGTCGAACTTCACCACGCGATTGCCGTTGTAGCCATCGGCGACGAACATCGTGCCGTCTGGCAGAAAGGTCATGAACGTCGGCCGGTTGAAATGCGACCCGTCGGCGCCCTTCTGACCGACCGTGCCGATCGTCTGCACCAGCTGTTTGCCGTCGTGCGTGAATTTGAAGATGGCGTGGTTATGATCGTCGACAATCCAGACGAACTTCTGCGGATCGTACGGGCTGACGTAGATGGCGTGCGGCCGGCGCAGCATCTTGTCCCACTGCGTCCATTGCTCGACGATGTCGCCGTTGCGATTGAAGACGAGGACGAGGTGTTCCCATCTCGAGTCGATGCCAGGCCGGCCTTTGTACGCCTGCGCCGGATCGTCAGGATCAGCACCTGGAGCGCCGCCTCCCGGCGGGCTCGCGTACTGACCTTGAGATGCGTGACGGAACGGGACCTCGCCGACAGGGAAAGACAAGCTGGGACCGATCTGCGGAATCGCCTGAACCGGCGGCCGCGTCAGCTTTGGCAGCTCGCCCATCTGGATGAAGAAGACGCGATCGGCGGTCTCGGCGAAACATGCTTCACCGGCGCCCCACGTCCACTGCTCGTGGCCGGGCAGCTGCGACAGTGGCTTCGGCCAGTCGCGCACGACTTCGTACGGACCGTTGATGTCCCAGCCGCCTTTTTCGCCGGGCACGGCTGCGAATCCAGAACCCGGTTGCGCCTGACTATGGAGAGAAAGTGTGGTCAGCGCGGCGAACAAGCCGCCGCCAAACGCCACGATCGCCGTGGCGAGAAGCGCTGAGTGCTTGCGCATGAGACCTCCAACCGGCAGGAAGGTCTCATGCGGCGGTGTCGCACGTCAAACGGATTTGCTTATGGAGTAAGCAACCTGACCCACGGGCCGCTTATCTCGAGCGGTTCGCCGGTTTCGTCGCGCCCTTTGAAGCGCGTCTGTGTGTAATGCGGCTTCGGATAACCGCTGCACCAGCGCGTCTGAATGCGGACGGTGCCGTTGCCGCGAATCTGAATGACCTCGGGATTGGTGCCCGTGTAACGGCCGTCGAAGAAGTTCTCACGCTGCGTGAGCGTGAGCGCCAGGCCGGTGTCGTTGATAAGGACCTGGTCGTAGTACCACGTGTACGGGTGATTGGTAGCGCACGAGACTGTCGGCACCGGTACGCCGCTGTGTGTCACCGGTTCGGGATCGATCACGATGTGCATCTTGGGGCTCGAGGTCGGATCCGTCGGCACGGGAACACCCGGCTGTGCCTTCGGCGGTGGTCCAGGCGGCCAGGGCTCGTAAGCCGTGCCCGGCGCATACGCCTCGACAGCCAACGTGCTGAACGTTGGCTCAGTCGGGTCCGCGAGCATGTCGACAAGAGTCGGCGTTTGAACCGCACGTATCACGCTGGTCGGCGGCGCGATGGGACTGGCGACGGTCGGCGACGGCTGCTCGCCGCACGACGCAATCACCACACCTGCAACTGATAACGCGAGTAGGGAAGCAAGCACTCTGGGCGAAGACATTTCCACTCCTGACGTTCGAAGTTCGACACGTTTTCTCGCGCCTCGCGTCGGCAAGAGGTGATCCATGAGCGGAAGCGGCAGAAATGCTCGAATTTCGGCCTATGCATTCGTTCCGCGCACTTGAACGCCGAAACCCGTCGGGAGTTTTGGGAGACTGCCTAGAGATAAGTGGAAAAGGTGGGTAGCCGGAAGCGAGCGAAGTCCATGTCGGTCCTCGTTGTCATATCGAGTCCTCACACTTTACGCCGTCTCTGTTCCGATCCGGCACAGGCCTGAGGCTCTAACGACCTCGTAATTGCCGCTTAACTAGTTGCTTCGGCGGCGCTTAACTCGAATCGTCGGGCTGGAGGACTTATTGCTCAACTAGCGGTCCGAATGACTCGACTACGACTACGCGCGTTGGCGATCGCCGCTCTTGTCATCGCCTACTCCCCCGCGATGCTTGCCATCAACGGCAGCGCATCGTCACATAAAGCTTCGGTCGACCACGAGCTCGAGCAGCTAACGGGCGACGGCACAGTCAATGTCATTGTGCGCACTGACACGAAGACGGACTGGGCATCGCTGCTGAAAACGCTGCGCAGCCATGGGATCAAAGTCGGCCAGCTGGCACCACGCGTCAACTCGATCTCGCTGACGATTTCGGCCAGCGATCTCGACTGGCTTCAAACCGTTCCCGGCATCGCATCCATCTCCATCGACTCGCCCGTGTACGCCGACCCGGTATCGGCGGACTCACTGCTCTCGCCGGGCAATACGAACAACCTGGTGAAGAAGGCGAGCGACCTTCGCGCGCAGCTGGGCCTCGCCGACTCGGATCCGACGGGTAACGGCATCGGCGTCGCCGTCATCGACTCTGGTATTGCGCCCGTCGCGGATCTCTCGAGCCGCATCACCGCGTTCTACGACTTCACAGCCGGACTGGGCCCCGTCGCCACAACACCTGTCGACGGCTACGGACATGGAACGCACGTCGCCGGCCTGATCGCTGGCAACGGCAGCCTCTCCAACGGGCAGTACAGCGGTGTAGCGCCGAATGCACGTCTGATTGGCCTGCGTGTCCTGAACAGCCTTGGCAGCGGGTCGTCGAGCAACGTGATCGCGGCCGTTGAATTCGCGACCGTCAACAAAGCCGCACTCGGCATCGACATCATCAATCTGTCACTCGGCCACCCGGTGTTCGAACCGGCGGCGACCGATCCTCTCGTTCAGGCTGTCCAAGCGGCCTCGCAAGCGGGCATCCTCGTTGTGGTGTCGGCGGGCAACGTCGGCGTGAACCCGCAGACGGGTTTGATCGGGTACGGCGGAATCCTCTCGCCTGGCAACGCGCCGTCAGCATTCACGGTGGCCTCGGCGAAGACGCAGGGCACCATCGATCCGAACGACGACCTGATCGCGAACTACAGCTCGCGAGGTCCGTCCTGGATCGACGGATTCGCAAAGCCCGACTTCGCGGTGCCGGGGCAGAACCTCGCCGCGCCGGCCGCGCCAGGCAGCTATCTCGCCGTGACCTATCCGTCGCTGCTCGTCAACGACAGTTACGGCGGCAAGAGCTACATCGCGCTGAGCGGCACCAGCATGGCCGCGGGCGTGGAAAGCGGACTGCTCGCGGTCGTGCTCGAAGCGAGATCGACAACGAACGGTCCGCGACTCAGCCGCAACGCCATCAAGGCATTCACCGAATACTCGGCGATGACGATGCACGACGCGACGGGAGTTGTTTATGACCGTCTCACGCAAGGCGCAGGTCGCGTGAACGGACAGGGACTCCTGAAGCTTGTGCGATCTGCCAACACCTCCGCACAAATCGGTACGCCCTGGCTGACCAATTCGATCACGCCTGACAGCTCCTACGCCGGGGTGACGGTGCCGTGGGCGCAGAACATCGTGTGGGGCGAGAACATCGTCTGGGGCGAAAACATCATCAGCACGAACAACATCGTCTGGGGCGAGAACATCGTCTGGGGCGAGAACATCGTCTGGGGTGAAAACATCGTCTGGGGTGAAAACATCGTGTGGGGTGAAAACATCGTCTGGGGCGAGAACATTGTCTGGGGCGAGAACATCGTCTGGGGCGAGAACATCGTCTGGGGAGAGAACATCGTCTGGGGAGAGAACATCCTCTGGGGCGAGTCCCGGTCGACCGATCGCGGAAGGAAGGTGCGGTGATGAATACGCACATTGCTTCCAACCAGCAGACCATGACGAACCTCGAACCGATTCGTTTCGATGCGCCCGGCACCGAGCCGATCATGGAAGTCGTGGCGGATTGGACGAAGGGTCTTCCAATCTTCAAGGGCAAGCGCATGATGCTGCGCGAGCTCGTGAAAAGCGATGCGACGACACTGCTGACGATGCTCGCGAGCGAGGAAGTGGCGAAGTTCATCTCGCCGCCGCCGACCACGCCCGAGGGCTTCGAGAAGTTCATCGCATGGGCGATTCGTGGACGTGAGGCCGGCAATCAGATGATGTTCGGCATCGTGCCGGAAGGTTTTGATCATGCCGTTGGCCTCGTGCAGATCCGCGCGATCGCGCCGAGATTCTCGGTGGCGGAGTGGGGATTTGCGATCGGCTCTCCCTTCTGGGGAACAGGCCTCTTCCTGGCGAGCGCGAAGACCGCGGTGGACTTCGCGTTTCAGCATACGGACGTCAACCGCCTCGAAGCGCGTGCGGTCGTGCAGAACGGCCGCGGCAACGGCGCACTTCGCAAGATGGGCGCGGTGCAGGAAGGCGTCCTTCGCGGATCGCTGTTGAGGGACGGGAAGCACCTGGATCAGATCATGTGGTCGATCGTGGCCCGCGACTGGTTCCAGGCAAAGGCGGTGTGGGACAAACCGGTAAACTAGCGTCACGCTGCGCAATCGCGACAACAGACTCCCAGGTGTGTATGTCCGGGCCGCTTTATTCCAGTGAAGCGGCCCTCTTTTTTTGCCGAAACACCTTACGTGTCCGCCTCGGCTGAAGGCTGCGGCGCGACAAGCGGATCATCAATTGAGGGGGAGAGGAGACATCTGATGAGAGCGACCGTGGTGAGCGTGTGCGCGGTGCTGATGCTGATGTGTCAGGCGACCGCCGGCCACACGCAGACGATGACCGGCGGCATGGATGTGAAAGTCGGCGTTCTGGGAATTGGATTCGACGGCGCGGTCGGCGTCAACGATAAGTCGGCCGTTCGCGTGGGCTTCAACTTCTTCAACTTCAATCACGATTTCGATGACGACGGCATCACACTGGCGGCGCAGTTGAAACTGCGCTCAGTAACGGCGCAGTACGATTTCTTCCCGACGGGCGGCGGCTTTCACGTCAGCCCCGGCCTGATGCTCCACAACGGCAACCGCGTCGAGGCACACACGTTTGTACCTGCGGGCAGTCAATTTACGCTCGGCAACTCGAGCCTGATGAGCAATCCGTCGAACCCTGTGCGCGGCGACGCGAAGGTGGCGTTCGAGAAGGTCGCGCCCGTCATCACCATCGGGTGGGGCAACATCACGCGCGGCGAGCGGCGGTGGACGATTCCCGTGGAATTCGGCGTGGTGCTGTCACGCGCTCCGACGGCGACGTTCAGTCTCGCGGGCAGCGCATGTCTGCCGAATGGCACGAACTGCCGCGACGTCGCGACCGAGCCTGTGCTGCAGGACGAAGTGCGCAACGAGGAAGCGGACCTGAATCACAGCCTTGAAAAGCTGAAGATGATTCCCGTCTTGTCGTTCGGATTCGGTTATCGCTTCTAGCTCAGGTGATTCGGATCGTTCGAGGCGTTCGGATCGTTCGAGTCGTTCGGATCGTTCGAGCCGTTCGGATCGTTCGAACGTTCCGAACGGACCGAACGTTTCGAACGTTCCGAACGTTTTAGTGCACGAACAGAAAGAGCGTTCCCACCATCCCTACAATCAGCAGAATACCGACAGGAATTCCTAACAGAACGAGTCCTGGATTTGTCATGGTCCGCAACCATCTTACTAGATGGCTGCAAACTGAATGCAGACGGGGCGCGGCACCTCCGCCTTCGCGCCGGTCGGTGTCATCTTCCCGGTCTCGCCATCCACGGCAAACGTAACCACGTTGCCGGTTCCCTGATTTCCGGCGAACAGGAAGCGTCCGCTCGGCTCGAACTGGAATCCGCGCGGCGTCGCACCCTGCGTCGAGACGATATCGACGAGCGCCATGCGTCCGCTTGCCTCGTCGATGCGGAAGATGGCAATGCTGTTGTGTCCACGATTGCTGCTATAGACGAATCGGCCGTTCGGATGCACGTGCACGTCTGCCGGCGAGCTGTTCATCTTGTAATCCGCCGGAATAGTCGGGACCGTTTCGACGAGGTTGATGTCCGCGGTTTTTGCATCGTAGCGATAGCACGACAGGCT
>Ga0310811_10005829_pt1 | contig 15663 bp, 10 predicted proteins | sample YCmetagenome_FD_207642 | JGI IMG/M metagenome (GOLD analysis project Ga0310811, IMG submission 207642) | Soil microbial communities from experimental microcosm in Duke University, North Carolina, United States - YC | ecosystem: Engineered > Artificial ecosystem > Soil microcosm > Unclassified ...
GCAACGTCGATCCTTCCGCCACGTTCCAGCTTGCCGATCGGCTTATCAAGGCGGGAAAATACTTCGACATGCTGTATGTGCCAGGCGCAGACCACGGAACGCCGGGCAGTTATGCCCAGCTCAAACTCCTGGAGTTCTTGGTCCGTAACATTCTCGAGCAAACAGCGCCAAACTGGAACACGGGCTCGATTGAACTGCCGAAGAGCAAATCAGGCCATGATGGCTGACCATCCATCGAGGATCCAGGCCTCGATGCGTGGGGCGCCACGATCGCGTTCTCGAAATTGAGAAACGCTCGTTGCGATCTACTACGAGGTCTCTCGCACATGCTGTCATGCGTACCTCCATCCTGATCGGCGCACGCAGCTGCTGATGCCTACAACGGCCTCATCAATTCGCCGCAAATCAGGGCGCGAACGCTGCGCGCGGCGGTCGGCTGCGAACCCCGCGACGTCGCGCCCGGTCCTCGCTCCAAATGAGAGTCGAGAAGCCGGGGGCGCTCAGGCAAGCCGGAAGAACTCAGCGCCGAATTCGTTTGATTGTGAGCTCCGGCTCGACACGGTGCTCTTTGACGTCGCTGCGGGAAGCTTGGGTGCCCGCACCTTCCTCCCTTGGCAAGTTTGACGAGCCTGGCTCTGTAAGCCGACAGCCTATTTGCCCTATTGTTCCATAGAGGGCTTTGGCGTTGTGTCGGTGCGCGCGGGTAATATCGGATAATCGATCTTAGGCAACTGCCCGGTAAGTGAATTTAGAAACGCGACGATGTCGTCTGTTTCTCTATCGTTGAGCTTCGCGCCGAGTTGTATTTCACTCATCACGCCAACAGCTTGCTTGAGGCTCCAAACTTGGCCCGAATGGAAGTAGGGAGGACGCAATGCGACATTGCGCAACGGCGCGGAGCGAAAAACATACTCGTCGCTGGGGACCTTGGTGACGGCGAAACGGCCCTTGTCGTCCCTCGGCAGCAGGCTTGCGGTTGGCCGTTCCGTCACGCCGAACGGGAAGTAGTCCTGGCCGCCGACGTTGATACCATTGTGGCATGACGAGCATCCCTTTTCTATGAACAGCTTTAATCCTGCTTTCTGCTGAGTACTGAGAGCATACGCATCGCCCTCGAGGTATTGATCGAAGGGAGCGGCGGGCGTGATCAAGGTCGCCTCGAATGCCTCGATGGCCTTGGCGAAATTGTCAAAGGTAATGGGCGTCGCGTCGTTCGGGAACGCCTTGCTGAACATGACAATATAATCAGTCATTGAATTCAACGTATTAAGAAGGCGAGCAGGCGTTGCATTCATTTCCGCACTGGCCTGGACAGGGCCTACGGCTTGTGCCTTGAGGTCAGCCGCGCGTCCGTCCCAGAACTGTGCCACATTGAAGACCGCGTTATAGACCGTTGGCGCTCGACGTGAACCTAGCTGCCAGCGATGACCAAGCGACCTCGGGCCGGCATCTGCTCCGCCGGTCCCAAGATTGTGACATGTATTGCAGCTGATGACCCCGCTCGCCGATAGCCTCGGATCGAAGAACAGGATCTTGCCGAGTGCAACCTTTTCGTGGGTAATAGGGTTGTTCTTGACCGCAGGAACAATAGAGGGGATCGGCTTGAAAATCTGCCTCGCCGCACTCATCAAATCATCATCGGCGCCTGCCGTTGACGATGCCAGAATCCCAGCGGCCAGAACGCACAGCTTGGCTGCGATGTAAAGCGTTCGTGCCGCTGATTTCCTCATCCCAAGCCTGCCTTTGTCGTAATTCGTGGAAGTCGCGAGCAGGGTGCGGGTCGCAGCTAGCCTGCCTATCATCGAAATGACTCCCAGCGATCAAAGACGAGCGACATCCATTGGGGTACTCATCCAAGTCTGATCCGCTGTTGCTGCGTAGTAGCAACCGCCGTGCCAATGGAGGTCAAGGGGGGCCGTTGATTTGGTCTTGAACAATTGCAGGAATGCCAGCAGTCGGCTCGAACCTTTGGGATCAACCGGCGTTCCACACGCGACGATGGCCATGCTGACGAAGTATATTTCGGCCTACTATCTCAACCGATAGGCAAGCCATAAAGCTGTCGGTTGCGCGATTTTAGACGCGTAGGCTTACAACTAGCAGGCTGTTGAAGAACTCAGCCGCGTTCGCAAACGAAGGCTGAATCGTCGCCGTTGTGGATGTAGAAGTGGCCGACGAGCCTGTCTGCAGTGCCGACCATAGCCCATCCGCGACCGCAGGACGGATCGTTCTCATCGTGCCCTTCCCATGAGAACTCCGCGCACGCCGATCCGTCGCGGGTGCCGTAGCGCACGTCCAGGAACCCCTTGAGAGCCCCAAAGGCGATTTCGCCATCGGACTTGCCCTGGAAGGTGAGATGCGCCTCCTCGACAAGATCGAGGAAGTCGCTATCCCAGACGTCCATCTCGACGATGCGCCAGCGGCCTGCAAAGGCCTTGGCGAGACCGGGCACCTTGGCCATCAGCCGGTCTCCGCGATCAGCTTGGGCAGCCGCACCAGATTGTAGGCGGTGGCAGCGAAGGTAAAGGCCCATGCGACCCGATCACGGCCACGGAAGCGGGTCTTCTCTTGCCCCGCGATCGTCTTGATCCAGCCGAATGCCTCCTCGATCCGCTTGCGGATGCGCTGGCTGACCGCATAGCCGCCGTGCCGGGTTGTTCGCCCGTCAATCGTAGAGCGGCGGCCGCTGGTGTTCTGTGTCACATGCGGCGTCACGTTCATCGAGCGCAGTTCGTTGACGAAGTCTTCCACGTCGTAGGCTTTGTCGGCGCCAAGCGTGATCGCTGTCGGCCGGTCAGCACGAGGCTCGATCATGTGCAGCGCGGCCACCCGCTCGGCATGCCCATCGGCCTGCGTCAGGCAGGCATCGACCAGCAGACCGTGGCGGTTCTCCATCAGCCCGTGCCCGATGAAGCACAGCTTCGTCTCCTTGCCTTTGCCCTTGCGATACAGCCTGGCGTCTGGATCGGTGGTCGAAGCATGGGTGTCATTCGAGCGTTTCTGGCCGTGGAAGTCCGCATCAGCATTGCGGCCGCCTTGCGCCGGCGGCTCGCCGGAGCCGTCCTTCGGCTTGACACTCTTCATCGAGGCCCAGGCCTCGATCAGCGTGCCATCGACCGAGAAGTGATCACTCGACAGCAGCTTCTTCACCCTGGGCTGCGCCAGCACCGCCGCCAGGAACTTCGCCGCGATGTCGCCTTCCAGCAGCCGGTCGCGGTTCTTCGAGAACACCGAATGGTCCCAGGCTGCGTCATCGACGCCGATGCCGACGAACCAGCGGAACAGCAGGTCGTATTCCAGCCGCTCCATCAGAAGCCGCTCCGAGCGGATCGAATAAAACGCCTGCAACAGCATCGCCCGCAGCAGCTTCTCCGGCGGGATCGACGGCCTCCCAATCGGCGAATAGAGCGCGGCAAACTCGCGCTCCAGCTCTGACAGCGCCTCGTTCACAATCCTCCGGATCGCTCGCAGCGGATGATCACGCCGTACCCGTGCCTCCAGGTCGACGTAGCTGAACAACTCGCCCGTTCGATTATCGCCACCGCGCACGCCCCGTCTCCGAATCTCGTCGGAGCCAATGAATCACGCTCGCCGGTTGGCGGCGAGTACCTTTTTCAACAGCCTGCTAGATCGGACGCTGAGCAAAAACGCGGAGCATCGACGCAATTCGTCGCGTCATTTGACGCGACGAAATCGTGTGACCTTGCGAATCCATCAACTATGCGTTGCGTTCCAGCGTGGCCGAGCAGTTATCGGCCGTCGTTGGATAAGGCTTCGTATACGCTGCGTCCAGTGAAGCGTGCAATTGCCGAGGAACTCTCCTTGCGAGCTCCCGCCAAGATATGGATGTGCTGTTTTGCTGCGTATTGACACTTGTTCGACGATCAAAGTGCTTGAATCGACCGTAGCGTCAGGTTGTAGGCAGTGCCAAGCAGGATCTGCCGCCTTTGCAGAAATGTCATGTTGGGGACTACGTCGCGAATGTCACAAGCTTAAACACAATACCTAAATTGGGCTCCGTCCGCTGCAAATGCAGCCAGCCTGCGTTGCGTTTTGATCGTGGCAGCAAGGCCTGACACCCGATGCAACGATGAGTCGGAAGTCCCGCAAATGACGCCGGCCGCTCGTGTCGATGCGGGCGACCTACTTTCCTAAACAGACAATACTTGCGAGGCAAAGAACAATACTGAAGGTTATGCAGCTTAAGAGAGTTCTGTTGAGCCAAAAGCGACGAACGGGTTGGGCTTACCGCGCGCCTCGCCATGCCACCGCCCTTGTTGCGATCGCAGCCACGTGGGTCACGGGATACGCTAGCGCGCGAGAACGAAGATTGGAAGAGATCTTGACGTCTTGCAGACCAGACGTGATGCGATTCTGTGACCGTTTTACGGGGCGTAGCGATATGGACGCGGCCATGTTTTGTCTTAGGGACAATTTCAAAGGCTTGCGTGTCGAATGTCGCCGCGTGATGCCAACCGCGGCGGAGAGAAACGTTGGGCCGAAAAAACGAGGCGTCAACAACGTTCCGATCCTGCATCGAGAGTGAGGCATCGGAGCGGGGGTGTTTCTCCAAAATGCTCGCATTAACTGCCGATCGAGATCCGGAAGGAATCGGTTGATGCCGTTGCGGCGTTCTCAACGAGCGTTTCAGTGGATTCACTTGAACTGATGGGACTGCTTTTGGTTGAGTTCACTGAAGGGCTCAAGACCAGAGGAAATGCGGTCGTCAAGAGCCGTTCAAAGGCGGAAAGCTGCTCAAGCAGACGCTTCTCAACGGCAGCACTCTCCTCGCGAGGCAGTTCCGTCTTAAGCAATCTACGACAGCGCCAGATCTCGTTTCGTACCCATCTGATTTCACTTAATCTATCATCAATCGAAGTCATCACAGATGCAGTTCACTTGGGCATTGAAGGTACAACGCGTACGCGTCAGCACTGCGTAGTCGCTCCGTCGGCATTCATGCCGACGGAGTTGTACCTGTGCGATTCGTCGCCATTGCTTGGCGGATGTGGCGAGCGGTTCGATGTATTCAAGACTGTTATCAACCGATATCACCTTACGCTGGGGGCGTGACCGGAATTTGCTGCGGATTGCTGCGGGTTTTCGGCGCTACGATCGTCCGGGTTGAGGAATTCCTGCGTTCCAGGGGCGATCGATGTTGCCCCCCAGCGGCGTGTGCAGCGTCATTGCACTCTCGCGGTTTCCTTGACTGGTCAGTGTCGTTGGCCGTCGCACCATTACAAGCGTTTCCCAACGAGCATGTCTATGGGTAAGGTGCGCGCGCTCACCAACATCCCGGAAAGGGCATGGCGGCAATGTTTTCTTCCATAGATAAAACGAGCGTTACCGCGATATCCGGGGCGCGCCCCGATAGAACGAAGCGCGGGAGCGAGCGCAGGACCTCACTGGGTGAATGTCACTCGAAATCGTGTCGAACTGAATGGACGCCCCATTGCTAGCCGCTGCGATAGTCGGCTGGGCAACGCCACGCTTCGATACCAATTTAGTAGCTTGAACCCCACGCTGCGTCAGGTTGTAGTCTCGCAAAGACAAACGCAGGCAGGACGGGCGTCGAATGGTTCAGCATGATCGGACAGGGATGGCTTCCTAATTGCCGACATTGTCGCTTGCGGGCCATGGGCAGGACCTTGGGTCCATCGGCGGGGAGGGGGCTGCTGTGCTGGCCGTTGTCAATCGCGCTGCAACAACCGGAGCCGTGATATGTCATGAGGTGATGGAGTGATGCGCGCAGCAGGATGTCTCTGACAACTGCTTTAATCACGTTTCCTCGCTGTGCAGTGAGGGCCCGCCGAGTGAACAGCCGGCCCTCGCAAGAGATGCTTCAACTGCGTAGGCGGTAAACATTCAGCCATAAGCGGTGACTAGTCGCATTGAGCTTGTGGCTGGACAAGGCGCCGCGGTGAAAGCTCGGAAGATCCCATGTCTACTCAAGCCAATCTGACGACGGCGCTAAGCGAGATCGATTGTGCTCGCGACATCGTTGAATTCTCAACTGTGGTGGTTGCGCGCGACAAGCAGCTGCGCAAGGCGGACCATCCGGTCTTTCTGCAAAAGGCTGCGCTTGAGTTTCAGTCTAGATTCCTGCCGAATTTCGAGGAAAGCATCCGTGCCGGGAGATCGTGGGGATATGCCACGACATGCAATGCGGTGAGCCGGAAGGCCGGAGGTCAGGTCGGCCGGGACGTTTGCGAAAGAATAGCTTCTCGCGTGTCGCTGCTTGACCATGCGCTGATTGGAAAAATCGGGATAAGAGCCCTTTCCATATTCGCCGCATCATTCGGTCGGCATTCCAACAGAGCAGAATGTCGCAAAGGGGCGATCAGAATAGCGAAGTTTTGTCGCGAGGAAAGCAGGCCGCTTCAAGAGTTGAACAATCTGAGCCTGGCGGCGCTGATAAACGGCTTCAGCAAATGGCCGGAAGAAGCAGACTTTCGCCAGGCGGCGGTTGCAATTGCGGGCGATGTCATTCGGCGCGCAGGCCGCCATCACCAACTCTCCGACTTTACACAGCAAGGATTGGTGAGCCTGGTCAACGGATTCAGCAAGTGGCCGGATGAGGCGGCTTCGCGCCAAGCAGCAGCCACGCTTGCACTCGAAATTCTGCATCGTTCCGGCAGGCTCTGCGAGTTTCCTCAGCAGGGATTGGCCATCCTGGTGAACGGTTTCAGCAAGTGGCCGGAAGAGCTGGCGTGTGGTCAAGTCACGATTGCGATCGCAGGCGAAGTTCTTCGTCGGGTCGCCCGGTTTCATGAGTTTGGCGAGCAGGATCTGGCAAATTTGGTGAATGGCTTTAGTAAATGGCCGGATGAGGCAGTCTCTCGTCAAGCCACAATCGCGATCGCAAGTGAGCTCCTGCACCGTGCTGACCAACTTCCTCACTATAGCCAACAAGGACTGGCAAACTTGGTGAACGGGTTTTGCAAATGGCCTGAAGATGCGACCTGTCGTAAAGCTGCAATTGCGATCGCTGGTGAGGTACTTTGGCGTGCTGTCCAGCTCCCCGATCTTACCCAACAGGGCCTGGCGAACCTGGTGAACGGCTTCAGCAAGTGGCCGGAAGAGCCGGCGTTTCGCCGAGCAGCCGTCGCACTCGCTCGTGAGGTTCTGCGCCGCGCCACTCAGCTCTACGATTTTTCACAGCAGGGGCTCGCGAACCTAGTGAACGGCTTCAGCAATTGGCCGGAGGAGCTGCCGTGTGGTCAAGTGACCGTTGTGCTCGCGGACGAGGTCCTTCGCCGTGCCGGCCGCAGGACGGGACTCTCAGACTTCACTGCCCAGGATCTCAGGGGCCTGGTGATCGGTTTCAATAGATGGCCGCTGCAGAGCGCCGCTCGCCAAGCCACGATCGCGATCGTCAATGAGGTCCTAGGCCGCGGTATCCGGTTCTTTGACTTTACCAAACCGGAATCGGAGAGTCTGATGGATGGCTTCAATAGGTGGCCGCAAGGCGAAGCAGGGCATGAGGCGATAGCGAAGATCATCGAGGAGCTGCAACTGATACAAAGTGAAGCCACTCAGCTCCGGTCAGGGGAGAAGTGGTCCCACCAAACAAGGCAATCGGCCAAAGAAGCCTCTTCCTAGCGGTGTTCATGCGTAGTATGCGGCGAGGTCACAACACGACAATCCCACGCAGCGACCCTCTTGGGATGCAGTCGGAGGCGTGCACAGCCACAGAATTGAGTAAACAATCGGAAGGACGTAGTTGTTGATCCAGGCTGAGAAGGATGTCGTCGAGCAGATGCTCTCATCATTGGCGATCAGCTTGTTGCAGAATCGTGTTGCGCCCTCCTACGAACAGGTGATGCATCATTTCGGATTAGCCTGCGAAAGAGCGGGGCTGATCGCGACGGAAGAGGTGGCAGTTCGGATATTGAAGCGCGTTTCAAGCGAAATCAACGAGGCGCAGTCGGTGCTCGAGTTTATCGGACGCGGGGCGGATCTAATGCATTGATCTCGAAGTTAAGAAACTTCCATCGAATCAGTGTCAGATGCAGCCGGGCGCGCGTTGTTCGACTGAGAAAGCGCCCCGGCAAGGGCCGAGTCGTCCGCTTTTGCTGGCCGAAACCTGCGGCAGTCTGAACCGATCTGGCAAGATCGATCCTTGCCGCCGATGTCAGAATAGGTGGGGACTCGCCATCTAGGAGGTTATCAGCCAGCCTTTGCCGATTGCGCCGGGGCGTACCGCCTCGCAGTGAAGCGTGAGCGGTGCTACATGGGATCGCGGGCTTTCAAGCTAGCGTCCCAACGTGGCCATCTGAATGAGCAGGGGGCGGTTTGTTGCCTCGGGAGTAGGAGCCGCAACTCGCCGGCTATCAGCGCCGCGCCGCCGAGGCGCCGTAAACAGCGAGCATTTTGCCAAGCTTAAAACTCGGTTGATCCTCGTCTGCTTTTCGTCGGTCCGCTATCTACGCCTAAGCTTCGGGAGAGGCTGATGGCCAGCCGTCCGCCCATTGTTCGTCGCTCTGAAGCCCGTCAGCTTATCGACAGCTACGTCTCGTAGCAGGAACATCTTTACTGGCTGGTCCGGCTTGACGTTCTCAGATCTGGCAAGAGAATTGGATGGTATCCATCAAGGGATTTACCGCCGAGGCTTTGGCTGTGCTGCGGTGAGCTGCAGTTGCTCGCCTGCAGGCCGGCAGGTGTGCGCGCCAGCCGTGGGCGGTGATTGCGCCGTATGACCGCCAGCTTTGTCATCAGCCGATCAGCGCGCCAACCCTGGTGAGGCTGACGGCTTAAAGGTGCGGCTGCGGACGCGCTTGGTTTGGATACGGAGAGACGGCGATGAATACAGAGCAGCTTGGCTCAGGCACTCCTTCGGGAACTTCCGATTCGGAAACCTCCGAGCCGGCATCTCCGGCTGCCACGCAGTGGGGCGAAGCCCTGACGGATGCGCTGGCGTCCGCTGGCGAGGCGTCCAGCTCGCAGCTCGAGGTCTTGTCGACCTGGGCCGCCGAAGGCGGGCAGGGGCAACACGAGGACCGTCGAGAAGCGGTAAGTCGTACGAGGGCTTGGCAGGACAGAGGCGATGTTAATGAGGCCCTAGATTTGTCGTCCCTGTCCCTGACCGGCTTGCCTGCGTCGACCCTGGCCGGGCTGCGTCGCCTGAATGTCGACGACAATCAGCTGAACAGCCTTCCTGGGAACCTTCCGGTCAGTCTCCAGTGGCTCTCTGCCAGCAATAATCGGCTGACCGGCCTGCCCGAGCTTCCAAATGGCCTGCTGCAGCTCGATGTCATCAGCAACGGGCTCACCAACCTGCCCGCACAGCTACCGCCCGGGTTGCTGCGGCTGAGGGTCGATAACAATCAGCTAACCAGTCTGCCTGATCGCCTTCCGGCGACGCTTGAGGAACTGGACGCCAGCGGCAACCGCTTGACCAATCTGCCCGACCTTCCATCCCGGCTCCAGCGCCTCAACGTCGACCACAATCAGCTGACGGACTTGCCCGAGCCTCTTCCGGGCGGGCTCCAATGGCTCAGCGCTAGCCACAACGAACTGACCAGTCTGCCCGAAACGGCGCTTCCCGACCTAATTTGGCTCGGCGCCAGCAACAACCAGCTGACCAGCGTACCCGAGACCCTGCTGACACAGCTAAGCGGTTATTCTAGCGTTAATCTGGAGAATAATCCGCTCCCCGATTTGGTGCAGGCTGGCCTGACGGCAACGATACATGCAGCGGGCTATGCAGGCCCGCAGGTCTTTTTATCGACGGCCGAAGGCGCGCTGGAAGTCCAGCCGCGCTCGCTGCAAGAGGTTGTGGCGCACTGGCTCGAGGCCGAGCCGTCGGTAATGGCCACTTGGCAGCGCTTCGCCCAAGAACCGGGTGCGCAAGACTATGCACGCTTCCTCGACCGGCTCGGGGGTACCGTGAACTATGGCAACGAAGCGTTCCGGCAGGCGGTCGTCGAGGATCTGCGGCAAGCAGCCGTCAGGCCGCGTTTGCGTGAACAGTTTTTCCAACTGGCCTCGGGAGCGAGCGAGCGCTGCGAAGATCGGGTTACCTTGACCTGGAACGGCATGCAGAGCGCACGGCTGAACGCTGACGTTGAAGACGGCGTCTATGACGGCCGGTTAACCGAGCTGCTCCAGCAGGGCCGGGTCCTGTTTCGTCTGGAGGCGCTGGACAGGATCGCACGCGAGACGGTCAATTCCCTTCGTCGTGCCGATCCTGACGCCGACGTCGACGAGATCGAGGTCTACCTTGCCTACCAGACCCAGCTGCGCAACCCGCTGCAGCTGCTGCACATCGCTCCGGATATGCGCTTCTTGAATGTCTCTAACGTGACCGAGGACGATATTGTCAGAGCCGAGGCGTCGGTGCGCAATCAGGAGGCAGCGGAATTTCCGGACTACCTGGCAACGCGCTGGCACCCATGGGAAAGCGTGTTGAGGCGCATCGCACCCGAAGACCATGTTGCAATGGAGAGGCGGCTCGTCGACGCGATGGGCGATGAATTCCAAGCCCGCTTGGATCGGCGACTGGCCGAGAATGGTCTGACGGGCGATGCCGATGCAGAGCGAGTGCTTGGCGCCCAGATTCGCAAAGAGATCGCCCTCGAGATCAAAGGCCCGGTCATGCATCAGGTCCTCGAGAGATTCGGACTTGAGCTTTGAAGCGCCCTCGAGCGGGAGCCGTCGATCCGGCCAGCTGCGCGCAATCTCAGGCGGCTATCGATCCTTATCGAGGAACGAATGGAGAAGTTTCGTCGAGCGAATGAGTTGCCGGCAGGTCTCGGTCGCTAGGTTGTGCGGACGATCAAGAGAAATCGTTCTATCGACTACTCGACCAGGCGAGCACTCTGTCGAATATCACTCGTTCATCTCTGATAGCGAAATGGATAGTGAACCGGTCCCACAGTCGCCCTTGTGCCTCGTAGGCTCTCGATATTCGTTGCGCGAGATCGATAGGACCCTCGCTGCATCACGCTCGACTCCAAATCACGAAGCATGGTGTAGTTTCGCCGGATCCACTGATGCAGTTCGGTGGTCCAGTCCTTTTCGTCGCGCAGATACCCGGTGAAGGAAAAACTCAGCCGATCGATATATCTCTTTAGAAACAACGGGAGCGCGGAAATCCGGAGCACTCGCTCACAATCCATCGCGTCAGGTAGTCCTTCGCGCAGCACGAATTCATTGTGGACGGTGACCAGCGCCGCCGGTGGAATCTGCCGCCGCAGCATTTGATAACCACGGAAGGAATGGCGGTCAGCGCCCGCGACGAAGAGGATGACAGGCGCGACACAGCAGCGTGCTGTTTCCTTGATGAAGCCGATCTCCTCGCACATCTTGAAGAACTCGTCGAAGGCGTGGAAGCCGAGGTCGATCACCTTGGCTACCCGATCGTGTATGATCAGTGGGTCCATCAGTTGCATCTTACCGTAAGTGTCAATTACATCTGCGGTCTCCGTGATGTTGGGGAGATAATCGAGCAATGACGGTTCCTTGAGATTTACATCGAAGGAGAGCGCCGTACCATTTTTCAGCAGCAAGTACTCGCTCACGAGGCGAGCGACGAGAGTTTTGCCGACCTGCGGGCTAGGAGAGCAGATGATGTAGATAGGAGTCGCTAACATAGCCAGCAGATCAATCTCACTTCGTCCCTGGGCTCAACCCGTCGCTCGCCGATAATGCGACTACTTATCGTCGCTCCGAGTCGCTGACTTGGCGCCGGCCAATTCCGTCAAGTTGATGCGATCAAACTCGCTCCAGACATTTGCCAGCCAGTGCCGTACATAGCCGCGCAGAACGAAGGAATTGTTCGCCGGCTCATCGTTCCGGCCCTTGTTTGCGACAAAATCGACGAATGGGACAGAAGCGACTTCGACCTGCTCGTAGGCCATCTCGTTGAGCTTCGGGATGGTCAACTCGGTCGCATGCTTGATGCGGTGAAAATAAGAATTATAGGTCGACTGGTCCCACTGGAAGAATTGAGTATCGTTGATGAAGTTCTTCACCAGATAGTACTTTGCGCCGGCCATGTAGGTCGCGGTCTCGGCGATCTCGTCCAGCGAAGCGATGGATGATCCCAGAATATGGAATACGGCAAAAGTGATCTGGCCGGATCGCGCCGAATCCAAAAAGCCGATGTCGCGCAAGGAGGCCAGTGCTGTGGATAGTAAGCCGGCGCGAGCATCGATAACGGTGACGGATAGCCCTGAGTTCAGGGTATCGAAGATCTTCATCTGGTCCGCCGTCGTCGCCATATCGACGATCTCGGTGATTGCGGGATAGAATCGCTTCAACGTTCCCCGCGGCGACTCCGTGTCGAATGCGCGTGTTTGCACGTTATTGACGTTGAAGTAGTCCAGAAGCGTTCGTGATACGGTCGTCTTGCCGACGCCTCCTTTGTCCGCGCCCACCACAATCACAACCGGCTTCACCATGGAATTCTCCTGAGACACTCGCTATTGCCGCGCGCGACGTGCGCAATCGGCGTGTCTTTGCTTTGGATGCGAACATGGCAGAAAGAAGGGGCTATTGAATCTTCGACGCGGGTGCGGCCCGATTGATGAGGTTTTCCAGTGCCGAGCCATCGGAGCTCTTTGATTGCGACGACGATGCAATTCGATGACAATAACTAATCTCTCGTGATCGCGTTTCACGTGAGGTTTGTGGTGAGCTGAAAGGACAAATTATTCGAGCAGTCGACCATGCGCGCTGATGATCGCGATCACCATCATGCTAATTCAATTTGATCGTTGATCAGCGCAAACAATTCGAGAGTCTCACGTACGTCAGGAAAGTTGGGCTTTGGCGTGGGCATGACCGGGGTGTTCCGCCCCGGTGCTTAAGACGCTTTCGGCGCGTTGGGTCGCACGGCCGTGCTGATCCGGTTGATCGTCAGACATCTAACTCGACAATCATGGCGGCCGTCTCATCCGGCAGGCAACGTGACGAGCGAACACAACAAGAAAACTATCGAGCAGCGGCCTGTTTAAAGCCTCGTTGCACATTCGAATGTCAGAGTATAGCGCGACAATCTGGGTGGGAAGCGCACGACAATCAGGATGGCGAGTCGGTGTCGCGGCGAGGTGATGATTGCCGCGTTGATTGTCGCGCGCAAGAGTTTTTTGAACTCTGATTGTCGCGGAGCGTCAATCAGAGACGGTTTTGGGTGTCGCGTGTGACGGCGGGCGTCCAGGTCCGCGTTTTCGTTCGAGCGCGGTCCGCCTGCGATAGCTTTCGACGTTCATCTCGACGATGGTAGCGTGGTGGACAAGCCGATCGATGGCGGCGAGGGTCATAGCGGGGTCCGGGAAGACCCTGTTCCATTCGCCGAATGGCTGATTGGCTGTGATCAGCATCGAGCGTCGCTCGTAGCGTGCGCTGATGAGTTCGAACAGCACGCTGGTCTCGGCCTGGTCCTTGGTGACGTAGGCCAGGTCATCGAGGATCAGGAGATCGAAGCGATCAAGGCGGTTGATGGCGGCCTCGAGGTTGAGCTCGCGCCGCGCCACCTGGAGCTTTTGCACGAGATCGGTGGTTCTGGTGAAGAGAACGCGCCATCCGTTCTCGATCAGAGCGAGGCCGAGAGCACTTGCGAGATGGCTCTTTCCGCCACCGGGCGGGCCAAACAGCAGCAAATTGGCGCCCTTGCCCAGCCAGCCGTCGCCGGCGGCGAGCGCGGTGACCTGCGCCTTGGAGATCATCGGCACGGCCTCGAAGTCGAAGTTGTCGAAGGTCTTTCCGGCTGGCAGCCGTGCGTCGACGAGGTGCCGCTCGATGCGACGGCGGCCGCGTTCGGCGATCTCGTGCTCGGCAATGGTGGCGAGGAAGCGGGCCGCCGGCCAGCCTTCCTTGTCGGACTGCTCAGCAAATTGCGGCCACAGCACCTTGATGGCGGGCAGCCGCAGCTCGTTGAGCAACAGATTGAGGCGCGCGGTGTCGACGGTGTTGGCCGTGTTCATGCGGCACCTCCGATCTCGGCGGTGCCGATAAGGCACTCATAGGCGGCCAGTGGCGCGAGATGCACCACGACCTGCGGCACACGGGCAGGATCGGGCGCGAAGTGCGTGCGCAGCTGTCCGAGATCGGGCAGTTGGCCGGCGTCCAGGTCGGCGGCGAGCTGACCGGCGAGTTCGGCCTCGCAGCCGCGCTCGTGCGCCAGCGCAAGCAGATCGACCATGAGCCGGCAGGCTTTCTTGTCCGGCAGCCGTTCGCGCAAACGATCGAAGGTCTTCCGATAGGCATCGCGCGGGAACAGCCGATCACGGTAGACGAGATTGAGCAGCGCCATTGGCTTGCGCCGCAAGGAATGGATCACGTGCCGATAATCGACGACCTGGTCGTGCTTGCCGTTGGGATGCGGCCGCCCACGCGGCAGGGTGACGAGATGGGTGCCGCCGACGAACGTGTCGAGACGATCATCGTAAAGGCGCACCCGCAGCTGGTGGCCGATCAGGCGTGACGGCACGGTGTAGAACACCTTGCGCAAGGTGAAGCCGCCGCTTGACGTCACGCGGACAATCACCTCCTCGTAGTCCGAGGTGCGGCGATCTGGCAATGCCTGCAGGGTGGCGCGCTCGTGGTCGATGCGCTTGGCGTTGCGGGCATTGCGGCGGCTGACGATCTCGTCGATGAAGCCGCGGTAGGCCGCGAGATCATCGAAGTCGGCAGTGCCGCGCAATAGCAGCGCATCGGCGATCGTCCGCTTGAGATGGCCATGCGAGCTCTCGATCGCCCCATTCTCATGGGCGATGCCGCGATTGTTGCGGGAAGGCCGCATGCCGTAATGGGCGCAGAGGTCCTCGTACCGCCGGGTCAGATCGTCCTGAGCATTCCGGTCCAGATTGCAGAAGGCGGCCGACAGACTGTCGGTCCGATGCTCCCGCGGCGCGCCGCCGAGCGACCACAGAGCATTCTGCAGTCCTTCCGCCAAGGCGACGAAGCTCTCGCCACCGAGCACGACATGGGCGTGCTCAAAGCCGGAATAGGCCAGCCGGAAGTGATAGAGGCGATGATCGAGCGGCACGCCCGCGATGGTGACCCCGAGCTCGCCCATGTCGGTGAAGTCGGACAGGCCGACCTGACCCACTTCGTGGGTCTGACGGAAGATGACTTCCTGCTCCTCGCCGTGGATTGCCCGCCAGGCGCGGATCCGGCGCTCCAGCGTGCGGCGGATTCCAGCCCCGAGCTCAGGGTGGCGGCGTAACATCTCCTCGAAGATCGCGACAGCCCGCACGCCGGGGGCCGCCTTCAACATCGGCACGACCTCGGTCTCAAAAACACTGGCCAACGGGTCCGGTCGGCGCCGGCCGCGGGCTCCCTTCTTCTGCAATGGGAGCCTTCGATCCTTCTCAAAGCGATACGCGGTCGAGGTACTGAACGACGCCTTGGCGGCGGCCACTGGCGGGGTATCGGTCTGACGGTACTTCATGTAGAGCCTCATCTGGTGATCGGTAACGTGTCGGCCTGGCAAGCGAGTGATTCCTCTTGGCGGAAGAACCACTTGCACAACCAGCCGGCCGCGATCACCAGTCGGCGCGGTCCCCTGTGGATCGCGCCGACGCCGGGCTCGTAACTCCGGTCGGGCTACGCCCTCCCTGCGTCACGAGCCCGGCGAAGCTCTCTCATCCTGATTGACGCTCCACTGTCACCCTGATTGCCGCGCGGCAGCTTAACTGAGCACTGTGGCTTCTCGTT
>Ga0310811_10005831_pt1 | contig 15661 bp, 11 predicted proteins | sample YCmetagenome_FD_207642 | JGI IMG/M metagenome (GOLD analysis project Ga0310811, IMG submission 207642) | Soil microbial communities from experimental microcosm in Duke University, North Carolina, United States - YC | ecosystem: Engineered > Artificial ecosystem > Soil microcosm > Unclassified ...
AACTGGAACTGGTCGGCCGTGTCCCAGATGTCGCGGCCAGCGGCCGTTATCGTGTACGTACCGGCGCCGTAGCTCGTCGTGCCTGCGAGTGCCGGACTCCCGATGTCGCGGGCGGTCTGCCCTTTTGGCAGGATGCTGACGTTCGACACGACCGCGGTCGTTGGAGTGAACTCGTTGTGCGATGTCACCGCGATGCCTACATAGGCGGCGGATCCGAGGGCGATCGTCGCGCTGCCGACTGCGGTCCAGGTCGAGCCATCGGCTGACAGGTAGGCCGTCACAGCCGCGCCTGCCCGCACAAGACGCACCCACTGCGGCGGCGCCACTAACGCGCCGCTCGTGTTTTCGGAAAGACTACCTGCGGCCGGGCGGCGCTGAAACGCTGCGCCCTTCGCCGCGGACACGAGCATGTATGCATGAGCTGACGACGGGTCGAGTGTCGCGCGGATCATCACACCCGCCTTCGACCACGCGCTCGCCGCGCTTATGCCCTGGACCCTCGCCCGCACGTCGATGTCGCCGGTCACGCGCTGATAGACGAACTGAAAGTGATCCGCGGTGCCCCAGATGTCCGTGCCGCCCGCGGTAATCGTGAAGCTGCTGCTGTTGCCGGTCGCTTTCCCGGGAATGACGGGAGCACCGATATCGGAACCGACCCACGGGGCGGGAACGTTCGTCTGGGCGCCGGCGGTGCTACCGACCGCCGCTAGAATCACAAGCGTAAGCCACGCCGTCTGGACGGCGCGGCCGCATCGACCGCGATGCAGCAATACCTGACTCCTCTCGGGTTCGCAGTGGGGTGTGGCGCGCGAAGGAGCAAGAGCGTTGCCCGAGTTTCGTGATGATGCGAGATCTCGAGTGTCGGATTTTTCGAGGAAACGAACTATCGCCGCGGTGCCGTCAGCGGAGAGCCGGCGCAAGATCGTGTAATCGTGTAAACCTTACTTCCTGCCGCCGCCAGCAGTCAGTCACATCGCAGCGTGACGGCAGGATCGGTCAAGGCCGCGGCCCTTGCGGGAACCCACGTGGCGGCGAGAGCAATCGTCGCGAGAATAATGGTGACGACGCCGTACGTCGGGACATCTGTCCGGGACACGTCGACGAGAAGCGCCTGCAAGGCGCGCGTCATTGCGATGCTTCCGGCGAGGCCGCCCGCGATTCCGGCGCCACAAACGGCGGCTGCGCTGCTCATCACAAGCCGCAGCACGTCCGCATTGGAGGCGCCAAGCGCGATGCGGATTCCGAACTCGCGGGTACGCTGCGCCGTGGCATATGCGAGGACGCCGTAAAGACCGGCACACGCGATCGAGAGCCCGATGAGGGCGAACGTGCCCATCAGCCAGGCATAGAACCTCGGCAGCGCGAGGAATTCGGCATATGCGTCATCCAATGTCTGCAGATGCGCAATCGGCTGCAGTGCATCCACTGACCACACAGCGCGTTTGATCGATGACATGACGGAGGACGGGTCGGCGGCTGCCCTGATGACCAGCATGCGATAGCCGCTCGGATACCGGTCCTGCGTCAGAGGATAGTAGACACAGTACTCGTCTCGAACGTCTTCCGGACGGAATTGATAGACGTCGCCGACCACGCCGACGACCGTGAGCCACGGCTCGTCGACATCGAGCCGCATTCGCTGGCCGATCGGATCACCGTCCTTCCAGACGCGCCTGGCGAAAGATTCGCTGAGAATGACGACTTTCGGTGACGCAGCCGTATCGGCTGAGTTGAATGAGCGCCCGCGCCGCAGCGGAATGCGCATCACGTCGAAAAAATCTGGCCCGACAGTATTGAATGGCAGAAGCAGCCGCGGATCGTCGATCACCAGACCCTCGCGCTCGGTCGCGATCTTCAATGCGAAGCTGATCCCGCCGCCGATGGGTGGCGCACCTCCCTGGACCGACGCCCGCAGCACGCCCGGCACTGCGGAGACGCGCGCCAGCAGGTCACGGTCGAAGGCGGCGCGAGCCTCAGGTGTCGGATAGCGGTTCTTCGGCAACGAGATCTGTGCCGAGATCAGGCCCCGCGGATCGAAACCAACGTCATGGTGTGTCACGTGGACGAACGTCCTCACCAGCAGGCCGGCTCCTACGAGCAGCATCAGCGAGAGCGCGAGTTGCGCGAAAACGAAGATCTGCCGCAGCCTGTCCTGGCGCGGCCCTCCTGTTGCGGTCCGCGACCCCTGCGTGAGCGTCGTCAACGTGCTCTGCGTCGACCGTCGAACTGCCGGAACGGCCCCGAACAGCAGGCCTGTCACCAACGTGAGCCCGACGGCGAAGATCAGGACGCGGCCGTTGAGGGCGATCGCATTGATGGACAGAAACGTCATCTCCGCGGGCGTGAACGCCGCAAGCAGATCGACCGTCCACTGCGCCAGGAGGAGTCCCGCCAGTCCGCCGAAGAAAGCGAGGAGCACCATCTCCGTGAGCGCCTGTCGCGCGATGCGCGCGCGCGATGCACCCAGAGCGGCGCGGACGGCCACCTCGCGGCCCCGCGCGGCGCCCTGAAGCAACAGCAGGTTCGCCACGTTCGCGCATGCGATCAGCAGCACGAGCAGAACCGCCGCTGAAAGGACATACAGCGCGCGCCGCACTGGCGGATTGAGGTGCATCGCGGTCAGCCCCTCGAGCCGTATCCGCCACCCATCGGGATGAAGGTGTCGGTTCACGAGCGCGGCCGACACCACATCCATGTGGGCCTGCGCTTCGGTCATCGGCACGTCCGGACGCACACGGCCTACGATGCTTACTCGCATCGCTGCCGGCGCATGGTCGAGAGTCAGTGGTACCCAGAACTGGCGCTGTCCGTACGGGAAGTTGAACACCTGCGGCATCACGCCGACGACGGTTACGCGCCGATCATCGAGCGTGATCGCGCGACCGATGATTTGAGGATCGGCACCGAAGCGGCGGCGCCAGAGGCTCTCGCTGAGCACCACCACGTCGTCGCGGCCCGCGTGAGCGTCGGAGTCGTCCAGCGTGCGCCCGAGCCGCGGACCGACGCCAAGCATCCGCATCATCCCACCCGTCAGAGCGCCGCCGACGATCGTTTCCGGTTCACCGACGCCGGCGATTGTCGCCGCGCGGTTCGTATAGGCTTCGAGCTGTTCGAAAGCGCCCGCGCTCTTCTGCCAATCGAGGTACTCGCGCGCGGTGAAATACGCATCCGACACACCGTCGCGGGTGAGCCCCGCGAGTTCCATCAACCGCGCGGGATCGCGGTACGGCAGCGGCCGGAGCATCAGTGCGTCGACGACCGAGTAGATTGCCGTGTTCGCGCCGAGCGCGAGCGCAAGTGTCAGAAGCGCAATACCTGAAGAACCGGGCGATCTGGAGAGCTGCCGGAGTGCGTAGCGCACATCGTTGATCAGGCTGTCCATGCGACGCCCCGACAGCACGGGTCGTGCCTGTGAGTGGCGTAACCGCAACCGCCCGTCCGTGCATGATTTGCACCGACGGGCGGACGAAAGGTGTGGCGAATGGCTGTCCGGTTACGAACGCTATCGACCGCTTCCGGCCACTACACTTTGATGACGTCGACGAGTTCCCTCACGGCGTTCGCGGATTTCTTCAGCGCCGCGTCTTCTTCCGCCGTCAGCTTGATCTCGATGATCTGTTCGACACCGTTCGCACCAAGCTTTACCGGCACGCCGACGAACAGGTCGCGGACCCCGTACTCTCCCTGCAGGAACACCGAGCACGGCACGATCTTCTTCTTGTCCTTCAGGATGATCTCGACCATCTCTGCCGCCGCCGACCCAGGGGCGTACCAGGCGCTCGTTCCAACGAGCTTGGTGATCTCCGCGCCGCCGTCCGCGGTCCGCTTCGAGATCGCGTCGATCTTCTCTTTCGTCATGCCCGGATAGTCGGGCAGCGGAATGCCCGCGATGGTCGAGTAGCGCGCCAGCGGCACCATCGTGTCGCCATGACCGCCGAGCACGAACGCGTGGATGTTCTCCACGGAGACGCCGGTCTCCATCGCGATGAACGTCCTCATCCGCGCGGAGTCGAGCACGCCGGCCATTCCGATGACGCGCTCGCGCGGGAACTTGCTCAGCCGGTAGACGGCCTGGCACATCGCGTCGAGCGGATTCGCCACCGGGACGATGATGCAGTTGGGCGAGTACCTGATGACCTGCTCGGTCACCGACTGCATGATCTTGTAGTTCGTCTGCAGCAGGTCGTCGCGGCTCATGCCTGGTTTCCGCGGCACGCCGGAGGTGATGACGACGACGTCGGAGTTGGCGGTTTCCTTCCAGCCTGAATCGTCCGCTCCCGCGCCGATGACCCGGCTGTCCGATCCCTCGATCGGGCACGCCTCATAGATGTCGAGCGCGATCCCCTTCGCCTTCTGGTCGGCGATGTCGATGATGACGACATCAGCGAGTTCCTTGTCGGCGACCGCGCGCGCAACCGTCGCCCCGACGTTGCCCGCTCCGCCGACCACCGTGACTTTACGATTCATGAATACAACCTCACATGTTCGCAATGATGGCATCGCCGAACTGCGACGTCTTGAGCTCCGTTGCTCCTTCCATCAGCCGCGCGAGATCGTAGGTGACCTTTTTCTGGCGGATGGTCTTTTCGAGCGCCCCGTCGATGAGGTTTGCGGCCTCCACCCAGCCCAGATAGCGAAGCATCATCACGCCCGACAGGATGACGGAACTGGGATTGATGACGTCCTTGCCGGCGTACTTCGGGGCGGTGCCGTGGGTTGCCTCGAAGAAGCCGATATCGTCTCCGATGTTGGCGCCCGGCGCCATGCCGAGTCCGCCGACCTGGGCGGCGCAGGCGTCAGAAAGATAGTCGCCGTTCAGGTTCGGCGTGGCGAAGACGTCGTAATCGGCGGTTCGCGTCAGGACCTGCTGGAAGACGCTGTCGGCAATGCGATCGTTGATGAGAATCCGGCCGTCGCGCGGCGCGCCGTTCGTGACTTCGTCTTCCGTCACGATCTTGTCGCGAAATTCCGCCTTCGCGACTTCGTAGCCCCAGTCGCGGAACGCGCCCTCCGTGAACTTCATGATGTTGCCCTTGTGGACGATCGTCACCGTCTTGCGGCGATTCTCGATCGCGTACTGGATCGCCATTCGAACCAGCCGCTTCGTGCCGGTCTCCGAAATCGGCTTGATGCCGATGCCGGAATCGGGGCGGATCCGTTTTCCCATTTCGCTGGCCAGGAACTCGATAATCCGTTCGGCCTGCGGCGTTCCCTTCGCCCACTCGATCCCGGCGTACACGTCTTCCGTGTTTTCGCGGAAGATGACGACATTCATGAGGTCGGGCCGCTTGACGGGCGCGGGCGTGCCTTCGAAGTAACGCACGGGGCGGACGCACGCATACAAATCGAGCACCTGGCGCAGCGTCACGTTGAGCGAGCGGATGCCGCCGCCCACCGGGGTCGTGAGGGGGCCTTTGATGGCGACCTTGTAAGCGCGGACCGCCTCGAGCGTGTCGTTCGGCAGCCACTCGCCGTACTGGTCCTTGGCTTTCTCGCCGGCGGGCACCTCGAACCAGACGATGTGGCGCTGGCTGCCGTATGCCTTGGCGACGGCGGCATCGAAGACCCGAACGCTCGCGCGCCAGATGTCCGGGCCGGTGCCATCACCTTCTATATAAGGAATGATGGGATCGTCGGGCACGATGAGCCGGCCGTTCTTCCGCGTGATGGCGGTGCCGCTCGTCGGCGACTTCAGAATCGTAAAATTGGGCATTAGGTCACGTCCCCATCCAGCCGTTTCACGTTCTTCACAGAAACTGTGGAAAAGTGTGTGGAAAACCCTCTCGATAAGAGCGGTTCGGCCGCATCAAATCAGATGTTTCGACCGGTTTGCACCATCGTGGTGCGTGCGAACGCGTCGAACAGGTCATTATACATAGCGTCATGCACATCGTAATTGCCGACAACCTGCCCGAGAGCGCTGCCGCGCCATTTCTTGAACGAGGATGGACGGTCGATGCGAAAAGCGGTCGCACGCCGCAGGATCTGGCACGCGATCTCGCACGCGCGGACGCCTTGATCGTCCGCAGCGCCACGCAAGTGACCGCCGATCTGCTCGCCGCCGCGCCACGCCTCCGCGTCGTCGCGCGCGCGGGCACAGGCGTCGACAACGTCGATCTCGACGCGGCGAGCGATCGGGGCGTGCTCGTGTTGAATGCGGCCGGCGCGAACAGCATCAGCGTTGCGGAGCTGACGCTCGGGCTGATGATCTCGCTCGCGCGAGGGATCGCGGCGGCGGACGCATCGATGAAACAGGGTGCGTGGGACAAGAAGCGGTTCACCGGCATCGAGTTGCGCGGCAAACTCCTCGGCGTGATCGGATTCGGGCGCATCGGCCGCGAGGTTGCGGCGCGCGCGCGCGCCTTTGGCATGGACGTCGTCGCGCACGACCCGTTCATCGGATCGCGCGCGGCGGAGTCAGCCGCCGTACCGCTCGTGCCGCTCGACGATCTGCTCGGACGCGCGGACTTCGTGACGCTCCACGTTCCGTCGCTGCCGGAAACGCGTCATCTCATCAACGCCGAGCGGCTGTCGAAATGCCGGCGAGGCATCCGGATCGTGAACACCGCGCGCGGCGAACTCGTAGACGAGGCGGCGCTTGCGGATGCGATCGAGCGGGGGATCGTCGCCGGCGCGGCGATCGATGTGTTCGAGCAGGAGCCGCCCGTCGATCGGCGGCTGGCGAACCTGCCGCAAGTCGTCGCGACGCCTCACATCGCGGCGTCGACGCGTGAAGCTCAGGAACTCGTCGGCGTGGAAGTGGCCGCGGCGGTCCGCGACTATCTTGCGGAAGGGGTCATCCGAAACGCTGTCAATTTTCCGGCGGTACCTGTCGAAGAGATGCCGGCTGTCAGACCGTTTCTTGACGCGGCGGAGAAACTCGGGCGATTCGTCGCCCAGCTTGCGCCGGAGCGGCCGCAGGCGATCGGCATCCGGTATTACGGCGAGATCGCCTCGCGCCACGAAACGATCCTCGGGAGCGCCGTACTTGCGGGCGCGCTGTCGCCATTTGTCGACGGCGCCGTCACACAGGTGAATGCCCGAAAGTTGGCTGCAGATCGCGGCATCGAAGTCGTCGAATCGCGTAGTACTCGTCCGCGCGACTTCGTGAACGTCATTTCAGTGAAGCTTCACGGCTCCAACGGCGAGCGATGGGCGGAAGCCACGGTGCTCCACCCGGGGCGGCCGCGCCTGTGCTCGCTGGAAGGGATCGACATCGAAATGCCGCTCGCCGGCACACTGATCGTCATCCGGAACGACGATACGCCCGGCGTGATCGGCAACGTCGGATCGATCCTCGGCCGTCACGGCGTGAACATCGGCAGCTTCGGACTGGGACGCGCGGACGGCAGCGCGATCGGCGTGCTCGCCGTGGATCCGGCGCCCGGCCTTGGACAGGCGGTGGAAGAATTGAAGACGCTGCCGAGCGTCAAGGACGTGCGCCTCGTGGCGCTGTCTTCCTCTGCGGCGGGACGGGTTTAAGCGAACGACCGCGGTCTGATTGCGGCCGGCGGACTATCTAAGGGCGAGGCGCCGGAAACCGCCCGTCGCGAGATCCTTCAGTTCGATCGCATCCACACCGATCGCGGTGACGCTATATCGCGCGGCGATCGTCTGACCGACCGTCACCATGTAGACATCGTCGCCCGAGCCGCCGAGAATCGCCGTGCGCGCCGGACCACTGGCGGACGCCTGTTCCGCGATGCCCATCAGCGTGAGCGGGAGCGGCGGTGGAGGCACCTCCGCGACCGCGGATTCGGCCGCCGCCGTTGGGCGCGGCGCAGAGGCACGCGGCGCGGGTACGGAAGCGAAGCCAAAGAGGTTCCGTGAATTGACCTGAGGTGCCGGAGCGTGAGTCAGCTGGTCCCTGAGCCGCGCGCCATCCTGCTGGAGATCGATGGCGATCTTTTCGACGGGATCCGCGTTCTGCGGAACGGGTGCGGGCAGCGCCGGATCGGCCTGCCGCGTCGTGTTCGCAGCGGCGAGCCATGCGACGAGCAGTGCTCCGCCTCCGAAGTAAACGGCCGCTCGCCGCGAGTTCATCGACAGCACCTGTTGCTCCGCGACTGGGCGATGGTAACACGCACGGCTGTGCAATTGTGGTAAGATTTGTCGTGCCCCCTGTTTCCAACACCGGGCCTTCCAGTTTCCAGGATCCAGTCTCCGCAGTCGCCATCATCCCCGCGAGATTCGAGTCGACCCGTCTCCCCGGCAAGCCGCTGGCGGAGATTGCCGGCCGCCCGATGATCGAGCACGTCTACCGCCGCGCAGCCCTGGCGCGTTCGATCTCGCGCGTGATCGTTGCGACAGACGACCAGCGTATCGCGTCGGCCGTTGCGCAATTCGGCGGCGAGTCGGTGATGACGTCGACAGCCCATCAGAGCGGCACCGACCGGCTCGCCGAGGTTGCGCGCACCCTCGCGGCGGACATCATCGTCAACGTGCAAGGCGACGAGCCGCTGCTCGAGCCTGCGATGATCGACGAGGCGGTCGCGCCGCTTGCGGCCGATCCGTCGACCGAGATGAGCACGTTGCGCCGGCGCGTCGACGATCCGGCCGACCTCGTGGATCCGAACGTCGTCAAGGTCGTCGTCGATCGAAATGGATTCGCGATGTACTTCTCGCGCGCGGCGATCCCGTTCTTCCGTTCCGGCCAGCGCACGACCGACGTCTGGCGTCATATCGGTCTGTATGTGTACCGCCGCGAATGCCTGTTGCGGCTGGCGGCGCTGCCGCAGACGGCGCTCGAACGTGCTGAAAACCTCGAACAGCTGCGGGCGCTCGAATACGGCATCCGCATTCGCGCCATTGAAACCCGCTTCGACTCGATCGGCGTCGACACCCAGGCCGATCTGGACAAGGTCCGCCAGCTGGCGGCCGCACCTGCACGCGTGTAGAGACCATTACCGATGCCAACATCATCCAACCGGCCCGTGAAGTACATCTTCGTGACCGGCGGCGTCGTGTCGTCGCTCGGCAAGGGGCTCGCCGCGGCGTCGATCGGTGCGCTGCTCGAGGGCCACGGCTACAAGGTCGCCCTTCAGAAGTTCGACCCGTACATCAACGTCGATCCGGGGACGATGAGCCCGTACCAGCACGGTGAAGTCTTCGTGACCGACGATGGCGCGGAGACGGACCTCGACCTGGGCCACTACGAGCGCTTCACGAATCAGGTCACCACGCGCAACAACAACTGGACGACCGGCAAGATCTACCTGTCCGTCATCCAGAAAGAGCGCCGTGGCGAATACCTCGGGCGCACCGTGCAGGTGATCCCGCACATCACCAACGAAATCAAGGACAGCGTCCGGGCCGTCGCCCAGGGCGTCGACATCGTCCTCGTGGAGATCGGCGGCACCGTCGGCGACATCGAAAGCCAGCCGTTCCTCGAAGCGATCCGGCAGCTCCGCCAGGACGTCGGCCGGGACAACACGCTCTACATCCACCTGACGCTCGTCCCCTTCATCGGCGCCGCTGGCGAGCTGAAAACGAAGCCCACGCAGCACAGCGTCCGCGACCTGCGCGCGATGGGCATTCAGCCCGATATCCTGCTCTGCCGAACCGATCGTTTTCTCGATCAGGATCTCAAGCGGAAGATCGGCCTCTTCTGCGATGTGGACGAAGGCGCGGTCATCACGGCAAAGGACGTCTCGAGCATCTACGAGGTGCCGCTCGTGCTCGAGGCCGAGGGGCTCGACCGCATCATTCTCGAACGCCTGCACCTGCCGCAGACCGCCGCGCGGATGGATGACTGGCGCGATCTGGTCGACCGCATCAAGAATCCCGTCGACGACGTCACGATTCACGTGGTCGGGAAGTACGTCGGTTACGAGGATTCGTACAAGAGCCTCAACGAAGCGCTCTACCACGGGGGCTTCAAGCATCGGCTCAAGGCGAACATCCGCTGGGTGGAAGCTGAAGCGCTCGAGCAGCCCGGTGGCGACCAGCTGCTCGATGGTGCCGACGGCATTCTCGTCCCCGGCGGCTTCGGCGATCGCGGCACTCGCGGGATGATGCGGGCGGCGCAGATCGCCCGTGAACGCCACATCCCGTATTTCGGTATCTGCTACGGTTTCCAGTGGGCCGCCGTCGAATACGCGCGGCAGGTCTGCGGGCTGGCGCAGGCGGATTCCACGGAGTGCGCGCCGGAGGCGCCGGACAAGATCATCTACAAGCTGCGCGATCTCCTTGGCGTGGACGACCTCGGAGGTACGATGCGCCTGGGATCGTATGCATGCCAGCTACGGCCCGGCTCGAAGGCGCACGCGCTCTACGGCAGCGACGTCATCCACGAGCGCCATCGCCATCGCTACGAATTCAACTGCCTGTACGAGAAAACGCTGACGGAGAACGGTCTCGAGATCGTCGGGCGGTCGCTCGACGGCAAGTTCGTGGAGATGATCGAACTGCCCTCGCATCCCTGGTACATCGCGGTGCAGTTCCATCCGGAGTTCAAATCGAAGCCGCTCAGACCTCACCCGCTCTTCGCAGGATTCGTCGAGGCCGCGCACCGTCACAAGGCCACAACGGCCCGTCCGCACGCCGCATCGGTGGTAGGGTAAGCACGTGACCCCGGTCCACGTCGACGGGACGACGATCGGCGGCGGGTCGCTGGTACTCGTCGCCGGCCCGTGCGTGATCGAAAGCGAATCGCACGCGATCGACACCGCGATCGCGGTCCGCGACATCTCGCGCGCGGCGGGGATCTCCGCCATTTTCAAGGTTTCGTTCGACAAGGCGAACCGCACCTCGGTGAAGTCGTTCCGGGGACCGGGACTCGCGGAAGGCATCCGCATCCTCGGTCGTGTCCGCGAACGGGCGGGGTTGCCGATCCTGACGGACATCCACGAACGATCGCAGGCCGCGCCGGTCGCGGAGGTCGCCGACGTCCTGCAGATTCCGGCGTTCCTCAGCCGCCAGACCGACCTGCTCGTGGCGGCCGCGTCCACCGGCCGCGCGGTGAACATCAAGAAAGGCCAGTTCCTGGCGCCGCTCGATGTGCGGCACGCCATCGAAAAGGTCGCATCGACCGGCAATCAACGCATCATCGTGACGGAGCGCGGCGTCAGCTTCGGTTACAACAATCTCGTCGTCGACATGCGCGCGTTTCCCATCCTGCGATCGCTCGGCTACCCCGTCGTCTACGACGTAACGCACAGCCTCCAGCTGCCAGGCGCCGGCGACGGCGTCACGGCAGGTCAGGCGGAGTTCATCGAGCCGATGGCGTCCGCAGGCGTCGCGGCCGGGATCGATGGCATCTTCATGGAGGTTCACGAAGAACCGTCCCGCGCGCGCAGCGACGCGCAGAATGCGCTGCGCCTCGACCTGCTGCCTGCTCTGCTCGAGCGGCTGGTGCGCATTCACGCAATCGTTCGTGTCGGACAGCCCGATCCGGCGGGAACCGTTCGATGAGTCAGGAAACGACGACGTCGCTCGAGCTTGCGCGGAAAGTTCTGCGTATCGAAGCGGCTGCCATCCTCGGCCTTGTCGAACGGCTCAACGGAGCATTCGAGGACGCGGTCCAGCTGCTCTACGACTGCCGCGGCCGCGTCATCGTGACGGGCATGGGCAAGTCGGGGATCATCTGCCGCAAGATCGCGGCGACGCTCTCCAGCACCGGGACCTCGGCGTTCTTCCTGCACCCGGCCGAGGCCATCCACGGCGATCTCGGCGCCATCCGCGAAGAAGACGTCGTCGTCGCGCTGTCGCACAGCGGCGAGACCGACGAGCTCCTGCGGCTGGTGGAAGCCATCCGCCGCATCGGCGCGAAGCTCATTGCGCTCACCGGAAACCAGGACTCGACGATCGGGCGAGCCGCGGACGTGACGCTCGACTGCAGCATCTCGCACGAGGCTTGTCCGATGAACCTCGTCCCGACCGCGAGCACCACCGCCGCGCTCGCGCTTGGCGACGCGCTCGCGATGACGCTGCTGGTACGCAAGGGGTTCCGCGAGGACCAGTTCGCGTCCCTCCACCCGGGCGGCAGGATCGGCAAGCGGTTGATGCGCGTCGAGAACGTCATGCACGCCGGTGACGCCGCGCCGACGGTCGCCCGGGATACGCGGATCCCCGACGTGATCCACGAGATGTCGAGCAAACGACTCGGCATGACCTGCGTCGTCGATGGCGACGGACGCCTCTGCGGGGTGTTCACGGACGGCGATCTCCGCCGCCTGATGATGCGGCGTCCGCAGGACGTGCTCCATCTCGCGGCCGGCGATGTGATGACGCCGAACCCGCTGACGATCGATCGCGGCCTGCTGGCCGTCGAAGCGGTGCGCATCATGGAAACGCACAAGATCACGTCGGTGATCGTGGTCGACGGCGATCGCAAGGTGGAAGGCGTTCTCCATCTTCACGATCTCTGGCCGACGCAGCTCTTTTAGTTCAATCGCTCACGACGGCCGTCGCCTCGATTTCCACCAGGGCGGCGGGTTCGATGAGCGCCTCGACGACCACCATCGACATCGCCGGGAAATGGCGGCCCATGATCTCGCGGTAGACCAGACCGATGGGTTCCCGCTGCGACCGATAGAGATCGCGATCCGTGATGAACCACGTGAGCCTCGTGATCTGATCGGGTTGGGCGCCGGCCGCTGCCAGCGCGGCGACCACGTTCTTCAACGCCTGCCGCACCTGGGCGCAGAGATCCTCCGACTCGAACCGCGACGTCGCCGGGTTCCAGCCGACCTGGCCCGCGACGAAGACCGTGCGTCCCGCGGCACTGACGGCATTCGAGTAGCCGATGGGACGATTCCAGCCAGCAGGTTCGTAGGCGGCGGGACGCGAGGCCGCAGCGGGCGGCTGGGCCGATCCTGAATCGTCCATGCGCAGCCGATAACGCTGGAGCTTGCCCGTCAACGTTCGAGGCAACGACGTCATGAACTTGACCGCGCGGGGGTACTTGTAAGGGGCGAGCTGCGATTTCGCGTACTCCTGGAGTTCGCGTGCCAGAGCGGCACACGCCTCGACACCCTGTGCGGGCACGACGAAGGCCTTTACCAGTTGTCCGCGCTCGGCATCAGGCACGCCGATGACGGCGCACTCTGCCACGCCGGGGTGTGTGAGCAGCGCGTTCTCGACCTCCGGGCCCGAGATGTTGTAACCGGACGAGATGATCATGTCGTCGGTCCTGGCCTGGTACCAGAAATACCCGTCGTCGTCGACCAGGTACGCGTCGCCGGTGAGATTCCAACCCTTCTGGACGTATTTCCGCTGGTTGTCGAGGTCGTCGAGGTAGCGGCAGCCCGTCGGACCCATCACGGCGAGACGCCCGACGGTATTCGGCGGCAGTTCGTTCCCGCTGTCGTCAACGACGATGGCGCGATATCCGGGTACCACGCAGCCCGTGGACCCTGCCCGGGCGTTTTCGGGCGGAGAGCCGATGAACATGTGCAGCATCTCCGTCGATCCGATCCCGTCCATGAGCGAGACGCCGGTCGCGTCGCGCCATGCGTTGAAAGTCGACGCAGGCAGCGTCTCGCCCGCGGACAACCCTTTGCGCAGGCTGGACACGTCGAATTCCCGAACCTGTTTCAGCATCGCGCGATACGCCGTCGGCGAGGTGACGGTGACCGTCGCTTTGTATTCCTGAATGCCGGCCAGCAGACCCGGTGGCGTGGCGTGCTCGATGAGAGCCGTCGCCGCGCCGAATCGCATGGGGAAGAGGACAAGCCCTCCGAGCGCATAGGTGAACGCCACGGGGGGCGAGCCGATGAAGATGTCCTCCGGCTCGGGGCGCAGCACGTAGCGCCCATAGGTGTCGGTCACGCCGAGGATATCTCGGTGAAAATGGACGGTCCCTTTCGCTCGACCGGTCGTACCCGACGTAAACGCGACGATCGCGGGATCGTCGGCGGCGGTAACGACGTTGTCGAAGCTCGGCGGACGACGGTTGACGAGAGCGTCGAGCGATTCCGGCGCCGTCGAATTGAAGCGGACGACGCGCGCGCCCGGTCGCGACGCGATCACCGTCTCGAGATCCTCGGCGATGGCCGCGTCAGTCAGGGCAAGCCTTACGTCGGCGCGCTCGCACACCTCGGTGAGTTCACGGACCCGCAGGAGCGGCATGGTGGCGACGGCGATGCCGCCGGCCTTCAATACCGCGAACCAGCACGCTATCAGCATCGGCTCATTCGCGGCGCGCAGCAGCACGCGATTGCCTGGGACGATCCCCAGATCGTTCACCAGGACGTTCGCGATGCGGTTTGCCATCTCGAAGAGCCGCCGGTACGTCCAGGACCCACGGGCGTGATGCAGGACTATGCGGTCTCCCTGGCCGGTGGCAATCCAGCGGTCCAGCAGTTCGGACGCGCAATTGAATCGCGCGGGGTACGCGAGCTCCGGCACGCCCGACCAGTCCATCCGTGGCCACGCCTCCGCCGGGGGCAGCCGCTCGCTGACGAATCGATCCACGTGCGCGGAGCCGCCCTGTGCGTCAGCCATTGAGCACCTGCCCGGCGATGACGATCTTCTGAATCTCCGTCGTGCCCTCGTAGATCCGCAATGCGCGGATTTCCCGGTACAGGCGCTCGACTGGCGTTCCGCGCACGAGCCCTCGAGCGCCCAGCAGCTGGACAGCGCGGTCGATGACCTGCTGCGCGGACTCGGTGGCGGCGAGCTTGGCCATGGCCGCTTCGCGCGTCACCCTGGCCCCGTTCTGGTCCCGCAGCCATGCCGCCCGATAGACGAGGAGCGCGGATGCGTCGACGGCGGTCGCCATGTCGGCGACCGCGGCCTGCGTCAGCTGAAAGTCGGCGAGCGCCTGGCCGAACGCCCGCCGCTCGCGTACGTGCGCCACCGCATCGTCGAGTGCACGCCGGGCGAATCCCAGAGCGGCCGCGCCGACCGTGGTTCGAAACAGATCCAGCGTGCCGAGCGCGACCCGCATGCCCTTGCCAGGCTCTGCGATCACGTGGTCGAGCGGAACGCGGCAGCCCTCGAACGTGATAGTGCCGAGCGGGTGCGGCGCCATCACGTCGATCGTCTGCGTGACGCGGACTCCGGGCGCGTTGGCGTCCACCACGAGAGCGATGAAGCTCCGCTCTCCTCCTTCCGGCCAGCGGCAGAACACCACATAATGGGTGGCGATTCCGGCGTTCGAGATCCACGTCTTCGTGCCGTCGATGACGACCGATTCGCGGTCCCGGCGGGCCGTCGTCTGCATCCCCGCCACGTCAGAGCCGGCCTGCGATTCGGAGATCGCGAACGCGGCGATCGACGTCCCGTTCGCCACGCCCGGAAGGTATTTCCGCTTCAGCGATTCGGATCCGAAAAGGGAGATTGGACCGGATCCGAGCCCCTGCATCGCGAAGGCGAACTCCGCGAGGCCCGACGCGTAGCCGAGGGTTTCGCGAATCAGGCAGAGCGATCGGACATCAAGCGCTTCCAGTGCGCCGCCGTAAAGACGGGGAACGGCGTACGTGAGCCATCCCGCTGATCCGAGCTGATTGACGTAGCCGCGGCACGCGGCCGCCGGATCCGAGTCATCGAGCGCTCGGAACTGTCCGTTGCGCCATGCCTCCACCTCACGCTGCAGCCTGCGGTGCGCGTCGCTGAAGAACGGCCAGTCCAGATAGGTGGAATCGGCCATGCGTCAGTTCCCTTCGAACACCGGCGGCTGCTTTGCGACGAAGGCCCGATACGCGCGGGCGAAGTCCTC
>Ga0310811_10005832_pt1 | contig 15660 bp, 10 predicted proteins | sample YCmetagenome_FD_207642 | JGI IMG/M metagenome (GOLD analysis project Ga0310811, IMG submission 207642) | Soil microbial communities from experimental microcosm in Duke University, North Carolina, United States - YC | ecosystem: Engineered > Artificial ecosystem > Soil microcosm > Unclassified ...
GGACCAGGTATTATCGGCGTTGTCCTGGTACTGATTGTGATAGGTGGCTTGCTCTTTATCTTCTTTTCACGCTCGAATGCGGTGCAAAAGACGGGAGCTGGCTCACTCATTATGCTGGCAATCGTTTCGCTCATGATACCGGTTTTATGGATTATTGAAGGCAATAATCAGGTACAGGCTTCAAATTCGCAGTTTGTCACCGGGGTTGAACGTGGGATGGAAACCTATGCGGCTCAATGTACGGATCAGTGTTATGGCATTGTCAATGGCAAAGTTGTGAATCCCACCTATAACGGGTATTCGATGTCTGATTTTGCTGGTATGACTGACAGTGACGTGCAACGAATCATTGGCGCTGGCATATATAATCCGAAGGCGATTCATCAACCTTCAAATCCTGAAGCTGTTCCGAAGAGCGATGAGTATGGTGGCGCGTTGCTTTCGAATGATCTTACGTATCTGTTTGATCTGATTCGTTCAACCGATCCTTCCTATCTCAAGAAAAATGGTTTACCCCCGGTGGCGAATGGCTTTAATGGTTTGCCGGGATACCTGCAAGAGAATAATCCTTCACAATATGCCAGCGCGGTAACGCTGGGGAAAAATGGGCAGTTCGGTCAGCCTGTGGATATGACCAAGCAGAATGCCGTGACGATTAATATCGTGGATGTGAATAAGGGTGCGACCTGTCAGAGTGCTACTGCTTGCTATGGACCTATCAGTGTACAGGTCAAAGTAGGAACGGTTATTACCTGGGTCAATAATTCCAGTGTGCCGCATACGGTGACTGCGATTAATAGTAGCAATCTTTCTAGCCCGACACCTGAGCCACAGATCTTTGATTCGGCTAAAGGGAATAGCGCGAATACAATTCCCTCTGGTGGGAAGTTTTCATGGACAGTAACACAAGAGGCTTATAATCTGGACCCCACGACTCATCAGGTTGTCTATTACTGTCGCATTCATCCTGATATGCTTGCACAGATAACCATTGTGCCCTGATGAAAGGTTAAGCTGTCGCGTCTCTGCGAGTGTGTGAGGCGCGACGTTGTTTTCAGATGCTGGTCATGCCATTTCGCTGTGAGGAAGGGCATGTCGAAAGGGATTGCGATCCATGCAACAAGTACAACAACGTGAGTTGCCGGAACGAATATCGTGGGCACGTGCGGTGATATTCGCTGTGGGCTTTTTTTTCATCGCCGCGATCCTGTTAGGGCAACTTCCTGGTGATGTATATAATCTCATGACTGCTTCCAGTCTGGAAGGTTTTGAGCAGTTGATGTTCGCTCTGGGTGTGATTTGCCTGGGGTGTTTCGCTGTGATTGTTACTATTTTACTCTTGTTTGATCCGAAGCCTGTTGTTTCGCCTGCTGTTGTGGCTGTGACGGGCGGAATTGTATTCATTGTCGGTCTGCTGATTGCGTTGGTTTCTACGATGACTGGCAATGAGTATTTCCCTAATGCGAATACCAATTTGTTCCCGCTTTTAGGTGGGAAATTTCTCTGGTTTCAGCCGAACGATATGAACTTTTTAACGCTGGGTTTGATGATTCTTGGTGTCGGTCTGGCTATGGTGTTCTATAGCGTGCTGGCAATAGGGGAGCAAAAAAATCCAGATCGGCGCGATCTGGGAACGACACCGGGTATGCGTTTGATGTTGACCCTGTCAATTCTGTTCCTGATAGTCTTTGTTGTTGGGTATACCTATATCCCTTCTGCAAATGTGCCTGGTTCACCAGTGTATGCACTGTTCTGTGTATTACTTGGTGCCGCTGTTTTGTTGGGATTTGGGACATTCGCATTGCGTTTGCACTATTTGATGCGTCCAGCTCGTAAAAATACGATGTCCGGTTTATATGCTATCGGAGCGATTGGACTAGCGCAGACGGGAGCAATTGCGCTCCTGGCCTGGTTCTTTGCCTATCCATTGCTGACCTGGATGCAATCCTGGTCCTTTATAGGGTTAGGTTCCTTTCTTTCGATCTGCACAAAATATAATGCGATTCCAGCCAGTTGTTCTTTCTCGCCTGATGCTGGTTATATTGTTGATGCGATTATCACGACAAACTTTCTGATTTTGATGCTTGCGGCTGTTGTTATCTGGAAGTCAAAGCGTAATCTGGTCGTGGTTGGTGGTATTGTGACGATAGCTGCGATAGCGGTGACTGCTTTTCTGGTTCACACAGACCCGACACAGTTGCCGACTGCAATGATGCTGGCAACGGCTATTCTTGTACTTGCGGCCATTTTGACCTCGGTGGCGCGTCGTGAATTTGCGGTAGTCGGTGAAAATAATCTTGGTTGTATTGGTATGTTACTGATGACCGGGGTCTGTTTATTCATCTATCTGGCTGCGTTTGCGTTCTTTTCAATTCCACAGTTTGGCGAATCAGAGACGCCGCCGAACATTCCATATGCTCCGGGTGCAGGTGGTGACGCCTTTATCATGGTCATTATCTGCGCACTATTGGCGGGTTTACAATTTTACTTCCTGGTTCGCAATCGTTATCGGGTTTAACTCAGCCGCTACAATCTGTCTGGCATCCCAGCGCTGGGATGTAAAAAAGAAGGAATGTACAGGCGGAAGGATGAACGTCTACTCTGTTCATCCTTCCGCCTTTCTTTGTCTACATGTTATAATGGAGTGTATCTCGTGAGTGGGAGGGAACTTGTATGCAGTCTGAACAACCTCTCAAGGTTCTGGTTCTTGCAGCAGAGATTGAGCCATTTGCTAAAGTTGGTGGATTGGCAGAAGTTGTTGGCGCGTTGCCAAAGTCTTTGCAGGCATTAGGTCATGATGTGCGACTGGTAATGCCGCGTTATCGTCAGGTCGATCTCCAGCATTTTCATCTTGAGACAATTCTTGAGAATGTGCCGGTCCCAATGGGGAAGTATCGTGCACAGGTGAGTGTTCTTAAAGCTGAAATTGGTGATCATATTCCTGTTTATATGATTGATGCTCCACGCTTCTTTGATCGTGAGAATATTTACGGCTATACAGATGATGGCGAACGTTTTATTTTGTTTTGCCGGGCTGCGTTAGAAGCAGTACGAGCCTTGAATTGGTCCCCTGATATTGTCCATTGCAATGATTGGCATACGGGTATTGTCCCTAACTGGTTGCATACACTGTACCGTGATGATGCATTTTTTGAGCATACGGCTAGTGTCTATACAATCCATAATCTGGCATACCAGGGCATTTTTGGGTATCGCTTGCTGGAAGTTGCTGGCGTTGCCTCGAATGGCTTTGTCTATCCGCAAATCGCTGAACTGGCGAATGTGGTTGATATTATGGGACGTGGTATTTTGTTCGCGGATGCTATCACAACGGTGAGTAATCGTTATGCGCAGGAGATTTTAACCCCTACCTTCGGCGAACGTCTGGATCATATGTTACGTTCACGCCGTGATCGCCTGTTTGGTATTCTCAATGGCGTCGATTATCAGGAATATGATCCGGCGACTGATCATTATATTCATTCGCAATATGATGTGGATTTGTTAGAGCAGCGAGCGGCAAATAAGGCTGCGTTACAGGAGCAGGCGCATCTCCCGGTGCGTGCTGATGTCCCGGTGCTGGCGATGGTTTCGCGTTTGACCGATCAGAAAGGTTTTGATCTACTCTCACAAATTATCAAGCCATTGTTGGGCCAGGGCGTGCAGTTTGTGTTGCTTGGCGTAGGCGATCAGCATTACCATGAAATGTTCTCAAATCTGGCTGCCCAGTATCCTGAGCAGATCGCGATCTTTTTGACGTTTAATGCTGAGATCAGACAGCGTATTTTTGCTGGCAGTGATATGTTCTTGATGCCATCTCGTTTTGAGCCATGTGGTACCAGTCAGATGCTGGCGATGCGTTATGGTTGTGTGCCAATTGTGCGTCGGGTTGGTGGCTTAGCTGATACTGTTCCGAATTATAATCCATCGACGGGTGAGGGCGTTGGTTTTGTCTTTGAGAATTACGATCCCTGGGAGTTTTTTGCGGCGGTGATGCGTGCGTTAACATTGTATCCATTAAAGGATATCTGGCGTACGTTACAGATCCGAGGAATGCAAGCTAACCATTCGTGGCGAGCCTCAGCGGAACGCTATGTTGAGGTCTATCGTGATGCGTTAGCATTTCACAATGATGGGAATTAAGCCTGGCAACTACCTTTAAAATGATCGCGTCTATATCCTTGAGGATGAATGCAGGGTGCAGGGGCGGTAGTCCCTGACGGAGCGCGCGGGTCCCCGGAATCCGGCGGACCAGGGGTGCCCTCGCAACTTCCACTCTTTGGAAGGATAGAGAACCAAATGATCTTGCAAAAAGCGGAATTTTCCGCTTTTTTCTTTTGGCTTTGAATATAATATATAGAGTAACATTGATTAGTTTAAATGCCTTTATCTTTCTTCTTTGCTCTGATTGGGTGGAAAGGTTTTCGGGTGAGGATGTGAGTAGCAAAAATAAAAAAGAACAACAAGCGCAATTTGTCCAGCATCGTTCCCTTGTTGCGCTGACCTATCAAACATTACCTGTCTATAATTCTGTGGCTTTCTGGCAGTGCCTTGAGCAGACCAATATGTTCTTTGAAGTTCTGGTAAAAGTGTTCCGTTCTTGTGTTCAGAGGCAGGATGCACAGGGATCGAACCGTGTGTTTGCAGTCATGTTGCAGCGTATCAAAAAGAGCTGTGAATGCTGGGCATATCGTCAATTGCGACGTTTTATTGCACGGCAAGATGAACTGGAACTGTTAGTGCATGATCTTTGTGGCGATGTCTATGAGATGTTGTACCGGGCGTTAATTGATGAGCGGCGCTCCTTCTGGGAGGAGCATTTTTTCTATATGCTAAGCTGCGAGCGTAACCATGTCCTTCAGGCTTTTATGATGCGTGAAGGCTGGCGACAGCGTAAACAGATACAGTATAGCCGTCGTATTCCACGTGCTCTGGTTGCAGGATATGATGTTTTGTTGGATATTGAAGATGAGAGCGCACAGCGGATGCTGGTAGCGATTGAGCAAGCAGATATTTTGCGTTTTGTCTTGCGTTTACCTGAGCCTTTGCGACATGTTATCGTATTGCTCTTCTGGGCCGAAAAGACGCAGAAGGATGTTGCTCATATTCTTAATGTCAGTGATCGCACGGTACGCAATCGCTTACGGGAGGCGTGTAGTCGATTACAGGTGTATGTTGAAGAATATTGATAATGCTGGTGTCTGGTTGTATTTTTCAATGAGCGATTTGAGCAAGGTTGGTTGGGATGACCAGGGATTGCATTATACAATTATTATATGTAGTATTGGAATGCTATGCTCCGCACATAGCTAGCGAGGATGGCGGAATTTATGGGGCAAACAGTTGCATATCTTGATGCGCAACTTGGTATGACCGAGGAGATGTTACTTGGCGCATTCTTTGCGCTGGGCTATTCTGTGACTGAGTTCGTACGTGTTGTAGCAGCTCTACATATCTTGCCTGAACATGTGCAACTTCGCGAATACGATAGCGCCGGGATACATGGTATGCGCCTGATTATGCAGACCGATGCTCTGCCTGAGCGCATATGTTCTATCAATGAGGTTGAGGTTTTGCTCGCGCAAGTTCCGTTATCCCTGACCGCCAGAGAAAAAGTAGCCGCGATTATGCAACGTTTGTTTGACGCGCAATCCACTGTATCAGGGCAGAACAGTGTGCCGCTTGCGCTCTCTTATCGTGCGCTGGTCAGGAATCTTGCCACAGCTATCGGTGTAGTACATGCATGTGAGGCATTTCACATTACACATCTCTCCTCTTCTCCGCTACCATTATCTGGAGTTCCTGCGCCTGAGACACTTGAGCTTTTACGGCAGGCGCATGCTCCATGCCACGCCACCATGTTAGATGGGGAGCGGATAACACCAATCTGCGCTGCAATAGTTGCCGAGCTGGTTCATTTCGAGCCTGTCGTTTTTACAATTGAGCAGCTGGGCTATGGTTTTAGTGGCGCTGATTTTGTGACACCTGCCTATACACGGTTATGTATTGGTACAACGAACAGAGAAAGCGTCGCGCCATGCGCACAGCATAAGGATGGTGCTGATACAGATTGGATCACTGTCATTGAGTCCAATGTTGATACCATGACGGGGGAGTTATTAGGGGGTTTGATGGAACGTCTGCTTGAGGCGGGTGCTCTGGATGTCAGCTATACGCCTTTGCAGATGAAGAAAAACCGCCCAGCCACATTAATAACGGTGATGTGTCGTTTGGAGGATGGGGAGCGTCTGGCGTATATCTTATTAAGTGAAACATCAACGCTTGGCGTACGTATGCAGCGTGTGCAGCGTCTGAAAGCCCGACGTTATCAGACCTCGATTGAGACACCATTTGGTCCGCTGCTGGTCAAGGTGAAGCGTCTGGGAGCACGTATCATCAGTACTGCTCCAGAATATGAAGAATGCGCACGAGTTGCACGTGAGCAGCATATTCCGCTTGCTGACGTCTATGAGCGTGTGCGACAGGCGATCAGTAATGCTATGCTGGAATAAATGTATAGAGATTGAGAAAGAAAAGATACGGAGTCGCCGATGGATATTATCGACTGGCGAAAAACGACGAGTAAGCCAACTTTAGATGAGGAAGAGCGTAAGAAATTTGTAAAGCATCAGGGACGGAATTTCACCTCTTATGTGGACGACCTGATTTGTGATGCGCAATCACAGGGGAAGTTTGATAATCTGGCTGGAACTGGTAAACCTTTAAAGTTGGAGCCTGTGCGCGAATCAGACGAAAATGCTATGGCGTATCGCGTGCTCAAAAATAATGGTTTCGCACCACCTGAAATAGAATTAACAAAAGAAATTGATGCTGATCGCATACGTATCGAGAAACGATTAGCGCGTGTTCTACACCTCAGTCAGCGACTTCATACACGGCGCATTTCTCCCTTCTCACATGAAAAACGTGCCTTCAACGCGCTTGTCAGGCAGACTGTTGCTGAATATGAGCAAGCATTGCGTGATATGAATAGTAAAATCCTCTCATTAAATATCAGTGCGCCCGCAGCGCTTCATCGTGCTCCCATCAATGTTGAGGAGCAGGTACAGCAATTTCGCGAGAAATGCCCGCTTTTTGAGATTGCCTGACATGGTAGAGAGCAAGGAAACGTAGGAGTGTGGGAAAATAGGCAAAAAGGAAAGCCGATGAAGGGACTCGAACCCTTGACCGCTCATTTACGAAACGAGTGCTCTACCAACTGAGCTACATCGGCTTGCTGTCTTCCTTGAGACACAACGCAAATTTGTTTGTTTCTCAAGTGACACTGCGGATTATACATGTAAAACGCTGCTGTGTCAAGCACTTTATGCGAAGAATTTCGTGAGGACGCTCTCTTTCAGCTCGTGTGTCAGTGGTTGGTCGCGTTGGAGACAGAAATACTATGCACAAAGGTCATCATCCCTGTACTTTTGTCCGGTTACAGGGTGACAAATTTGCCATTACTTGTAGTGTGAGTTACGCTGTGTGCAAAAGGATATGCTACCTGTAGCCTGGATGCCCGTAGATATTGTACAACCTGTATCGTGCGTGATCTGTAAGCGTGTAAGCACTAGTATCCATAGAGTAAAGAGATGAGAGGTAACAAGGAGCGCCTGTTTCCTCCCTATGCCTGAAGGCAGGGGTCTCCACAGGCGGACGACGAATGAACACCAGTGTATTATACAGGTAAATGTAGGGATTTTAATCTCGACAACAATACAGCGATATGATAAAATATGGGACAATGTTTCGGTCCCATCTAGTTTGGAGTTTGCATGAGTACTGTTTTGCGTCCATTAGTTGTCGCAACCACGAATCGCCACAAGTTAGAAGAATTTCGAGCAATATTTGGTCAAATACCATATCAGCTTTTATCATTACAGGATGTTGAGCTTGATATGGATGTAGAGGAGACAGGCACAACATTTCAAGAGAACTCGCAGTTAAAGGCTCTGACGTATGCGCGTGTTGCTGGAAAGCTTGCTCTCGCCGATGACTCTGGATTGGAAATAGATGCTCTGGGTGGTGCTCCTGGTGTTTACTCTGCACGGTTTGCTGGCGTTGATACTCCCTATGAAGAGCGATTTCGTATTATCCTCGATAAATTGCAGGGTGTCCCGTTTGAGAAACGCACAGCTCGTTTCCGTTGTGTGATTACGATTGCTGAACCGACGGGATACTGCCAGAGTGTAGAAGGAAAGATTGAGGGTTTTATTCCTGATGCACCTTGTGGTGAGAATGGTTTTGGGTACGATCCTATATTTTATGTACCTGCATTGGGACTGACGACGGCTGAGATTTCACCAGAGCACAAGAATCGTATCAGTCATCGTGGTCTGGCCGCAGAAGCTGCTCGCAAACTGCTTGAAAATTGGCCTCTATCTTCATCTTCTCTACAAAAGTAATGCTCTGTTGGCGTTAACTGGATGGATGACACCGGGAGAGGGACAAGAAGTTGCCAGGCCTGGGTATCAACTATCATGGTTTATGGCTGTTCTTCCATTTACAATCACAATATCCAGTTGCTTGATATGTGGGGGGATGTTTGTGCGCATTGTATTGTTGCACCTTTTAAACCAATCACTTATGCTACTGGCATAATTTGGGCCTTCTACCTTGCTGTTCTGATGGACACAATAGGGGCGTGTTGATCTGGTTCAGAAGATGGAAGAAACTTAGCAAAGACTTATGAACGCATTTGATGAGAGACGTGAGGAACAGATAATTTATGGCGAAAAAATCAGCCATCCGTGTGGCCCTTGATTTAGAAACAACTGGTTTACATTCAGATCAGGATGCTATTCTTGAGATTGCAGCTATTAAATTTCAAGGGACCGAAGTCATTGATACATTTGAGACATTTGTCGCCCCTGGCCGCCCAATTCCTTACCGTGTGCAAAGATTGACCGGCATCAAAGCAGAGAATCTTGTTGGCGCACCCCCTTTTTCGGCGATTGCCAAAAAATTGCATTATTTCCTTGGTGATTACCCTATTGTAGGCCATAGTATTCCGTTCGATGTTGGTTTTCTGCGGCAGCGTGGTATCGCACGTACAAATCCTCTGGTTGATACCTTTGAGATGGCGACGGTGTTATTGCCTTCTTTGAGTAGTTACAATCTAGGGCAGGTTGCTGAGTCATTAGGGGTACGGGTGCCACAAGATCGGCATCGTGCTATGGTTGATACTGTGCTGGCGATGGAGGTTTTTCTTGCTCTGTATCAACGTTTATGGACAGTTGACCTTGATCTGTTAAACGATCTGGCGCATCTTGATGCGCCTCGTTCCTGGCCGTTATTACATTTCTTTCGATCTGTCTTGCGTGAACGGCAGGAGGAAGAAGGTGTTTTTGGGAAGATTTCTCGTGGCAGTCTGGGTGATCGTTTTGCTGCTCAGCTAGGAATGGACCCGCGTGTGCTGTCGTTTGCTATCGCGCAGGGGAATTCTTCACAGGAGGCGGTAGCTCCAACATCGCCTGCTCCTGCAGCGCTACTGGTTCGCGATGAACTGGCCCCAACATTGCCCGCTCTTACTGCTGGTGAACAACAGGCATATACTGCGGTCCATGATGCGCTGAGCCAGAAAAGCTCTTTACTCCTTGAGGTTTCGCTTGGTGGTCATAATTATATGCCTGCGTTGTTACCTGCGCTGAAGTGGGTTGCGGAAGGTGATGAGCAGGGCAATGATGAGCCACGGCGCTTGTTAATTGCCTGTGCGAATCAGCAACATGCAAAGCAACTGGTGGAGAAAGTATTGCCACAGGTACAGGCGCAGGCCAGCACGAAACTATCTGTTGCATATCAGGCTGAACGTGGTGGCTATTTATGTACGCATCGCTGGTTTGGTGCTGCTATGCGTCGTACCAGTGGTGAGTTAAGTGCTGAGCAAGCACGTGGTCTGGCAAAGTTGCGTCTATGGGCGCATCAGACGTTGCATGGCGAACGTAGCGAATTGACGATGCTACAACAGGAAATTTCCGCCTGGGATCGTATTTCATCAGGTGTCGAGCGTACTCCGTCAGCCGATGAACGTTCTGGCTCCAGTTATGCTCGCTGTACCTATCGCCGTAATGGGTATTGTTTTGTGCAGTTGGCAGAGCAGCGGGTGAATGCAGCCAGGATTGTAGTGACGACGCATACTGCATTGTTTGATGACCTTTCGCAAAAACATTCGCTGCTTGCTGGCATTCAACGCCGTTTGATTCTGGATGCAGATCTGCTGGATGAAGAGAATTTTCGCTGGGGCAGTGAAGAGCTTAATCAGTTTCGTCTGTTTCAGCTTTTGAATACGCTTGGTTCTGAGCTGTCTGATGGCCGCTATCAAGGATTACTGGCTCTTGCATCTCCCTCACTCCGTGAGAATGGCCCTGGTGGTCTATCAACGAAACCGACCGTTGCGAAGTCAGAGCTTGATTCACGTCTGCTGCACTGGTTTCAGTCGATTAAGCAGGCTCGTGCTTCAGTAGAGCGCTTATTTGCCTGTTTTACCGCTCTGGTTGATGAGCAGTCACAGCAGGGGCATAACAATGGTGGTGGTCGTGAGAAGGATCGTGGTGATGCGCCATCTCGCACATATAATACGCGCCATCACGAACGGAGTGACCAGCCACTCAGATTGAATGCGCAGGTCCGCCATTTAAGTGCCTGGGATGAGACGGAGCGTTGCTGGCAGCAAACGATGCAACGTTTACAGGCTGTAATTGATCTGGCACAGGTCGCTGAAAAAACTATTCTGGTCGGGCAACGGAGTCGTTCACGTTTAGAGGCTGGCAGTGGTGAAGCAAGCTCGGTCGCCTTTGAATTACTGAATGTCGCGCAAGCACTTATCAAACAAAAGCAGCTTGGTCAGCAGGCGCTTTCATTTACTGAGAGTGATGTTGTTTACTGGTTGCGTATGCCTCCGACAACTCCCGCCGGACAGCAGCATGGTGCGCAGCGCAATCATACTGAACATGGACAGGTTCCTCAGCCGAGCGAGCTTGCGCCGATATTGCATGCGCAATTTGCCCAGATTGCAACATTGCTCAATCGTTTCCATCTGACAGATACCGAAGGCACTATTTTTGTCGGGAGCGCTTTGACGGTTGAGGGATCGTTTGCATTTATTCGGCAGCGTCTGGGTCTGGAAAGTGAATCCTGTCAGGAGCTAGCTCTGGGGGCAGTTCACCACGAGCAGACGTTGCTCTATCTCCCTAATGATGTACCCGCGCCAAATGTGCCACAATATCAACGCCATCTGGATGAGACGCTGATTCGTCTGGCGACGGCGTTAGATGGGCAGGTTGTTGCCTTGTTCACATCACATGCCGCGCTGCGTAGCACCTATTCTGCGATCAAGTCATCACTGGAGTCGCGGGGTATTCTTGTGTTAGGGCAGGGGGTTGATGGTTCCCCTCGTCAGCTCTGGCAGGTGTTTCAGACACAGGAACGAGTAGTGATTTTGGGTACAGGTAGTTTCTGGGATGGAATGGATGAGAATATTAAATCCCCCGTTTGTTTGTTTATTGCCCGTTTGCCAATGCCCGTGTTAAATGATCCGCCAATTGCGGCCCGGGTTGAACAATATTCAGATCAGTTGCATCAGTTGACCGTGCCAATGGCGGCATTGCGGACAAAGCGTGTGCTTAACCGTTTGACATGGCGTGATGAGCGAAGGAATATCGTTGTCCTGTTTGATCGCCGCGTGACTGCGAAAGAATATGGGGCAATTGTGTTACATAGCCTTCCACGAACCTCTCGGCGTGAAGGAGCCGTTTCTCTCATGCCAGAAACGATATTAGATTGGTTGACAGATACTGGCTCTTGGGATGATACTCTCTCTTAAGATAGATATCTGATCGGTGGAGTTGAAGCATATCTGTCAGATACTCTTGCGTATGGCTAGTCGTTGTTGCCATTTGATTTTTGGGTTCGTTTCGTGGAAAGGAACGTGGGCGAATGCCAGCCAATGTACCAGTTCAGAATGAGGATGGACGCAATTTGCGTGTCGTTTATGGCTCGTGTCCTCATGATTGCCCTGATACCTGTGCTCTCGCGATTACCGTGAATGAGCAGGGCAAGGCAATTAGTGTGCGTGGTCGCGCTGATCATCCCGTTACTCGTGGATGGCTCTGCGCCAAAGTGAATCGTTATCTGGAACGTGTCTATGATCCAGAGCGCGTGCTTTATCCGCAGCGCCGTGTCGGGCCGAAGGGAAGTGGAAAATTTGAGCGGATTCCCTGGGATGAGGCTATTGCTGAAATAAGTGAACGTTGGCGTGCTATTATCGCTCAACATGGGGCACAGTGTATTTTGCCATATAGCTATGCTGGCACATTGGGATTGGTGCAGGGAAACGTGTCTGATGGACGATTCTGGCATCGTCTGGGGGCTTCACGGCTGATACGGGCGATCTGTGGCTATGCCGCCGAGGAGGCTGTGCAATTAACCATGGGTGGACGCCTCGCTCCTTCACCAGAAGAACTTGTTGAGAGCAAGCTTATCCTGATCTGGGGGAGTAATCCAGCGAGTACCGCGCCACATGTGATGCCATTCCTGCGGCAGGCGCAACGCAATGGCGCACGGGTGATTGTGATTGATCCTGTTCGCACTTTGACCGCTCGCTCTGCGGACCAGCATATTCAACCGTTACCCGGTACAGACGCGGCATTAGCCCTGGCTATGATGTATGTCATGGTGACTGAGCATCTCCATAAACCGGATTGGATTGAGCAGTATTCTATTGGTTGGGAATATCTGCTAGAACGCGTTATGCAGTATCCGCCAGAGCGAGCCGCTCGCATTACCGGGCTGGCTGTGGAGACAATTGTTGCTCTGGCGCGGGAATATGCGACAACGACCCCTGCAATGCTACGCATTTCTGATGGTATCAATCGCCACACGAATGGTGGTCAAACAGTACGTACACTCATTTGTCTGCCTGCGGTAGCTGGACATTATGGCATTCCATCTGGAGGCTTGATGTACAGTACAAGTGATTGGGTCAACTGGAACAGGGAGGCGCTTACACATGAGCATGATCCAGCCTGTCCACCAGTTCCGCGCACATTAAATATGAATCGTATTGGTTCTATTTTGACCGGAGAAGCAGATCCACCGATCTATTCTCTCTATGTATACAATGCGAATCCCGCTGCCTCTGCTCCAAATGCTGGCAAGGTTGTGGAAGGGTTACAACGGGAAGATCTTTTCACTGTTGTACATGATCTTTTTGAGACAGATACTGCTCGCTATGCTGATATCTTGCTTCCAGCGACCAGCCAGTTAGAGCAGGTTGATTTGCATAAGCCCTATGGACATGTTCACCTTCACTATAATATGCCTGCTATTGAGCCATTGGGGGAAGCGAGAAGTAACTGGGATATGATGCGGACATTGGCTCAGGCAATGGATTTTCAGGACCCCTGGTTGCAGGTCGATGCTGATACTGTTATTCGTGAAGTACTTGAAGCTACTGCACCACAGTTTTCGACGTTGGATGGGATTACATTTGAGCGTGTTCAGCAGGAGCAGGTTGTTCACCTCTCAATCCCTGAATATGAGCGTGTTCCATTCGCGCAGGGAAGGTTCCGTACCCCTTCAGGAAAATTTGAATTTTATTCAGAGCAGGCAGCGGCAAAGGGGTATGATCCAGTACCTGGCTGGGTGCCAGAACTTGAGACGACGGTGCAGCAAGATCCTGGCTCGCAATCTGCATCTGACAAATTACCGCTATTAAGTGCCGCCGCTCATCACTTTATCAGTTCTACTTTTGGTAATCAGAAGACACTGATAGAGAAGGAGCGCACGCCAACCTTGCGTATTCATCCAAAGGACGCCGCTGTGCGTGGTATTCGCAGTGGACAGCTGGTGCGTGTTGAGAATGAGCGTGGTTGGTGTCGTCTGGTGGCGGAGGTTACGGAGGATGTGCGTGAAGGCATGTTGGCGACACTGACTGTCTGGTGGTCAAAGTTTAGTCCTGATCAGCGCAATGTGAACTGGACCACCTCTGATCGGCTGGCCGATTTTAATGGTGGTAGTACATTTTATACGAATCTGGTGACGGTCAAAACGGAAGAAATACATGAATAATTAATCGTTGTGATTCTATTCTCAATAGAGATGTGAAGCCATTTGAGGTTGCTCATAGGATAGCTGAATGCAAGGGATTTCTGGCATTACCGGATATTCCTTGCTTCATGTTGATTATTTGACGGGGTTTATGCTCTATGTTACCATACCCTGTAGCGGATCTATGTCTGCATTCATAAGGGAGTTTACAATGAACTTATATGAGCAATTATTAACTGTGCGCGAACGTCTTGAGAATATCGGTGCGCATGATGACAGCATGGACCTCGTAGAGCAGTTGATTAAGAAAGCGGAATCTACAAAAAATGACCGCACCAGTATATCGCAGGTACAGGTGCTCCGTCATATGTTGCGTATGCCTGGAACGCTTGATAATTATAATGTGTATAATGATTTACAGGAATTGATCAGTGAGCGCGATGAAACAGAGATTGCGGCCAAAGAGGATGCGGCTCCAGCGGCATATGTAGATACTGAACGCCATCCAAAGCCGAAATCCTTCTATAAAGCGCGTAAGGAAAAAGAAAAGAAGAAGAGCTAGCCCTACTGCTCGGTAGTAGCCGGTCCTTCTATTTGCTTTGTTCCATTGTTTGGCCCTCCGAGCTGCAGTTGTTGCTTCATTGCTTCTAATTGCGCATCGACATTTTGTTGTGAAGCGATCTGCTGTAGCTCTCGGTCAAGAGAATCCTGGTTGCCAGCACCCAGCAGCCCTTGCTCTGATAGCGTTCCTTGTTCAATCAAGGAGTCCATTGCATTTGCGCGTGCCTGCATGTCGAGTACTTTGTTCTGTGCTCGCTGCATCGCCTGGCCCATATCTGACATTTCTTGCGATATGCCTGTGACCGCTTCGTTGATTTTGACCTGTGCCTGCGCTGCGCTGTATTGAGCTTTGACCATTTCTTTTTGCGTACGGAATGTTTCGACGCGGGTCGCTACTGTACGTTCCATCTCTACAAGTTTTTCCTCTTGTGCTTTGAGTTGGGCAATCTGTTGCTCATAAATATTGAGTTGTCCGACCAGCGTTTCCTTGCGTTGCAATGCCTGACGTGCAAGATCGTCGCGTGATGCTTGCAGTGCTTGATAGGCTTGCGCGTCAAGTTTACCGAGCCGTTCCACAAGCTGTTTTTGTTGTAGTTCTAATCGTTTCTCCTGCGTGACAACATCAGCGATTGAGTGACGCAAGTGCTGGAGTTGTTCCAGTTGCTTGGTATATGAGTAGTCCATGACCTGCCCCGGATCTTCTGCTTTATCCAGTGCTGCATTGGCTCGTATGCGTAATAAGTTTGTTAAGCGTGAGAAGACGCCCATACTTCGCTCCTCCTATGTAATAATGGGGGATTCTATTTAATATATACGGCTGTATCTATAGTTCGTTGCTCTTTAGACGATATCATACAATATTATGACGTTAGACTCCTGTCTCTGTCAGGATAATTATACCTCTCTGATATTACTTGACGAAAACAGGGGAGAAACCTCAAAAGTATGGTAAAAGTGCTTGACTTCTGACCTTAGACTAGTTATAATATATCTCGTCAGTCAATAGTGGCTGGCGATAAGCGAGAGTAACTCAGTGGTAGAGTATCACTTTCC
>Ga0310811_10005833_pt1 | contig 15659 bp, 18 predicted proteins | sample YCmetagenome_FD_207642 | JGI IMG/M metagenome (GOLD analysis project Ga0310811, IMG submission 207642) | Soil microbial communities from experimental microcosm in Duke University, North Carolina, United States - YC | ecosystem: Engineered > Artificial ecosystem > Soil microcosm > Unclassified ...
AGTCTGGGGAAGCTACTGAATCCTAGAAGGAGAGCTACCAGAACTATAACTGAAAGTCTAGCTAATGAGTGGAAGTATAGGGCGAAGATTTGGTGATTATGTAAGCAGTAAAAATGCGGACATAAGCTATGAAGTAAGGTAAGAGAAGCTAAGTAAAAACTGTTAATACCAAGCCCAGAGGGAAACTAATCCCTACACTGCTACAAACCCCTCACCTTCATTGGGACTGTCTCATTGATGGACCTGCCATTTCTTCTCCTCTAACTGTTTCTGCTCTTATTGACCATGGATCTTCTCTAGTTCTGATTGGTGAAGACCTCGTCACTCAGCTAGGATTATGCCGTCAGCAACTTGCCAAACCGATACCCATTTCACTCGCATTGTCTCAAGACAAAGATTCCTTTCTTTTATCGCAATACATCAAATTATCATGTACCTCGCTTGACAACGTTTACACATCTCGAACTGTACGCGTGATCATCGTGCCTCGTCTTTGTACACCACTTCTTCTTGGGGGTCCTTTTCTCCAACATAATCGAATAGTTGTGGACCACGAGCTGCGTACTTGTATTGTTAAAGATACTGACTATGACTTGTTAAGGCCCACAGACGTGTCAACACCCTCACCTTCGCGGATCTCACCTTTCGGTCCAAAATTGTTCTGGATGAAAAAGGATGTCGTTGATGAACTAAAAACGGTACTCCCAGAACTTAAGAATATCGTCGACAACGAATGCGAACAAGTGAAGGGTGTAGATGTCTGTGCGGCAATTCAAACACGCATCGACGAGATATGCTATCAAGAGCAGCTGCGAAACTTGGACAAGAAATATAAGGAAAAGTTTAACGATCGCTTTCCTGCGGATATACCGCATAATGACACAATGCCAAGTGATGTTCTGTTTTGTATTAACCTAAAGGATGCTAACAAAATTGTTCAACAATGATCGTATGACTGCCCAAAAAAATATCGCGAGGCCTGGAAAACACTGTTGGACTCTCATGTCAACAGTGGACAATTGCGACACTCGGATAGCGAGTGGTCGTCACCGTCTTTCATCATCCCAAAAGCTGACCCTTCAGTTTTACCGCGCTGGGTCAACGACTTTCGAAAACTCAACTTGAACACTGTCGCAGACAATCATCCACTACTGCGGATTGACGAGATTCTGAAAGACTGTGCGAAAGGAAAGTTCTTTGGCAAAATTGATATGACTAACGCATTCTTTCAAACAAGAGTTCATCCGGATGATATGAAATATTTGGCAATACACACGCCATGGGGAAAATACGAGTGGACCGTAATGCCCATGGGGGTCAGAAATGCCCCTGCTGTGCATCAGAGGCGAATGACTGCAGCACTACAACACCTTATCAGCAAGATTTGTCATGTCTACCTCGACGACATCATCATTTGGTCACAAACCGTCGAAGAGCACGAATGAAATGTCACCGAGGTGCTCGAAGCCCTGCATGCAGCTCATCTATACTGCTCCAGCAAGAAAATGTCGCTCTTCAACACGGAAATCGACTTCTTAGGCCATCATATCTCGGCATGGGGCATTGAAGCAGACAAGTCCAAGGTAGCACGTATACTTGACTGGCCCCGACCAAAGAAAGCGAAGCACGTTCGCTCGTTCTTGGGATTTGTGCGATATCTCGCCGACCACCTACCAGACATGGCACAACACACTCGTGTACTCACGCCATTAACCACCAAGGCCTCTGAATTGAAGTTTCCTGCGTGGACGCAAGAGCACGAGGATGCATTCAACGCAATAAAGCAGCTCGTTGTCAGCCCAAAATGTCTAACCACCATCAATCACGATAACCCGGAGGACAACAAACTCTTCTTGACGTGCAACGCGTCAGACTACGCCACGGGTGCCATGTTGTCATGGGGCCCTTCAAGACAATCGGCCTGTCCTGTCGCCTTCGACTCCGCACAATTGTGCCCTGCTGAACTCAATTACCCAGTCCAAGAGAAAGAACTGTTGGCAATAATACGTGCATTGAAGAAATGGCGACTTGACCTGCTAGGTGCACACATTAATGTGTTTACTGATCATCGTACCTTGCAGAACTTCACCAATCAACGTGATTTATCATGACGACAGGCCCGCTGGGCAGAGTATATGTCCCAATATGATCTCAGTATACACTATCTCAAAGGCGAGGAGAATGAAGCGGCCGATGCACTCTCTCGTTGAAAGGACTCTGATTCATTGGGAAATGTTTGCGCAGCCGTCATGTCGATCAAGAGCGACCCCAACTTGCAAGCACGCATTAAGAAAGGATATCAGGAAGACCCCTGGTGCTGATGATTGGAGGATCTCATGAACTTGTTACCCAGTCTGCGAAAAGATGAGAAGGGTCTATATTATATTTCTGACCGCCTCGTAATTCCGTGAGTTGACAACCTGTGTGAGCACTTATTTCACACTGCTCATGATGTTGCTGGCCATTTTGGTGCAGATAAATCATACGCGCTCTTGAGAGGGTCGTATTACTGGCCAAATATGCACAAAGACTTGGTCGAATCATACATTCCGTCATGCGCTGCATGTATGCATAACAAGTCAAAGACCACCGCAACGTCAGGGCCCCTGCACCCCCTTCCAATTCCTGAGGCTCATGGCGACTCAGTGGCTATCGACTTCATTGGTCCATTACCAGAAGACCACGGATACAACATGCTCATCTCGATGATGGACTGTCTAAATGCGGACATCAGATTAGTACCTTGCAAAGACAATATCTCCGCGGAAAACTTCGCCACATTGTTCTTCGACCATTGGTACTGTGAAAATGGGTTACCCAAAGAAATTGTTTCAGACCGCGATAAGATTTTCCTTTCAAAGTTTTGGCGTGCGCTGCATAAACTAACTGGAATCAAACTCAAGATGTCATCGGCATATCATCCAGAGACAGACGGTTCAAGTGAACATACCAACAAAATGGTCAATCAATGTTTAAGATACTATGTCGATCGCAACCACAAAGGATGGGTTCGTGCACTGGCCCGGGTACGTTTCCATATCATGAATACCGTGAACGCCAGTACTGGTGTGTCCCCGTTTCAGTTGCATATCGGAAGACAACCACACATGATACCTCCACTGGTAGACGTGCCAGCACCCCATGTAGTCGAGTCAGAAGAAGAACGTGCTAGAATGCTGCTCTCACAGCTCAAACATGACGTCTTTGAAGCGCAAGATAACTTACTCGCAGCAAAAGCTTCCCAAGCCACACAGACGAACAAAAATCGCACACGTACTATCACATTCAAAGCTGGAGATCACGTTCTGCTTGCCACTAAGCACAGGAGGAGAGAGTATATGCAGAAAGGAGATAACCGCGTCGCAAAGTTCATGCCACGTTATGACGGTCCATATACAATCACCAACGCACATCCAGAAATGTCAACATACACGCTAGACTTGCCTAACTCACCTAATATCTTTCCAACCTTCCACGTCAGTCAACTACGCCCATACCACCAAAATGACGCAACACTCTTCCCCACTCGAGAGCTCCCTCGCCCTGGCCCTGTGGTAATGGAGGATGGACAACTAGAGACCTTCATTGACAAAATCATTGACGAACGAAATGTCGGGCGTGGAAAACGGTACCTTGTCCGTTGGGTTGGATTCGGAGAGGAAGATGACGAATGGCTCCCATGTCGGGACCTTGAAGACTGCAAAGTGCTGGATGTCTGGGAGAAAGAACGTTCGCAATGATAGTGGGAAAGGGTGTAAGCATGATGCTTACCACACGTGACAGTTTTGTTTGTTCCTTGTTTGGACTGTTCAATATATAAACCATGTTCCCCCTGTACGCACATCTTATCATTTTACCATACCACCAATCCATATGTTCATCCACGTTATCTCTGTCCGAACAACTGTCAGTGTCAGCTGTTACTGTGACAGCCTCACACGGCTGTACTCTTAACTTGTTAATGTTTGCATTCAAGTAGTTGATCGTGCCCCGCATGGTAATTCGCAAAATTGTTCCATGCCGACAGACTGCTGGCAATATCATTGCAGGTATCAACTGTTTGAAAGGGGATTTCAGGTCGATAGGTCCCTTCGCTAATAATCAGCATATAAAGCAAGATGTCTTCCTACCGTCCCCCTCAGATTGATTTCATACTCTTCTACATCCTCACAAACGATGCGTTTCTCCTCTGTCCTCGCTGTTGTTGCTGCTTTTACAGTATCAATATCTGCTATGCCTTCCACATTAATATCTGCCAGTGAGGCTAACACCGAGAATTGTCCTGTCTTTTGCTTAAAAGACAGCGATTGCTTTGGCTGCTCCCAGCTCAACTGCGTGAGTAGTTTGCGTCCTGGATTCAAACAACAATGACTCATCGGCGTGATAGTATGCAATTTTTCGCTATGTACATAATGCATTTGAATTTCGCTCAGATTCATCAGATATTGCAATTGCGTTCAGATATAACAACGTGATGCATTGAATTAATGGTAGTACAAAGCAGTGAGGTACAATGGTTCCAAGCCTATGTATGCGAATGCAGGTAATTGAGAGCAGACAACAGAATGGGAAAACAAGTGATCTATGAGCAGGTCAGTAGTACAGCACAGTAGCAAATGATAACAAGAAAATGAAAGTACACATGGGGGGGTCTGTGAGCAATGTGAATAAGAGGAGAATGTGCAATGATGTATGAGGCAGGGGACAGCTACGTCCTTGACCTGCTCTGTGGCTTGGCTTCTGCAGATGGGGCAGCCTTGCCATGCTTTGGCTTAGAGACTTTGGTGCTCCCCTTCTTGGCCTTGCATTTACCTTTGACCTGGATGGGTTCAGACTCATTGTCCGACTCAGACCCCATTAGATCACTGGGGGCAGGTGACTCAGCACATGCAGGTGCTGGTGCAGATGGAGTAGGAACTGGCTTGTGAGCAGGAACTGGCCTGGGAGTAGGAACTGGCCTGGGAGTAGGAACTGGCCTGGGAGTAGGAACTGGCCTGGGAGTAGCAACTGGCTTGGGAGTGGGGACCGGCCTGTGAGTAGGAGGTGGCACTGGAGTTGTTTTGTGAGAAGGCATTGGTTTGGAAGGACAAGCTGGTGTTGACTTGCAAGGAGGGGGAGGTGGTGAAAGGGAAGGTGGGGGAGAAGGAGGATGTGCTGGAGCTGCTTTGGCTGCACAATGAGCCACCATTTGGGCATGGACTCGTGCTAGATCATCATCTCTTCCTTCATGAGAGGTGCTAGAAATGTCATTATCTCTATTAGTGTTGCCGTGGTTCTGGCTAATGCCGGCAGTAGCCGGTTCTAATTCACCGGCTTGACCAGAACTGCAAAGCCAGATCTGCTTACATATTGCACAGTCTGGCCCAGCTAATGTAACTGAAATAAGCGCTGTAAGCCAGCTCAAGCCAGCTTATGATAGTGTAAATTTGCAAAGGTCAGGAAATATTGAAATCATGAGATGTTGGGTTTGAAATGGACAAATATGAAATGTGGGTGCAAGAGGAGCTGCTCCAATCATGTTTGTGAGTGGGTGGTGATGGGGTTCTTTGAACACGCTAGTCTTTATCTGAAAAACTCGGGCATGTATGACATGCAACTGTAAAGATGACAAGGTTGTAAACATGAAAGCAGGGCAGCGAGGCTAGTAGAGACGAGTGACTAATGATGCAAAGGAGGAAGACTGAGACTGAAGACTAAGGTGAAATATGTGCTGATTAAGCTGTGGAAAGGGAGGGAGGTGAGCGAAAGATGTAAGGCGCCAGTAGGTAAACAATACAAATGATGAGCAAGAAGTAGTTATAGTCATGCATAGATGATGGCGGCATCATCAACATCATCACACTCATGGTCCATGATAGCTTTGAGGAGTGCTTCATGTGTGGAACTGCCAGATGAAGCTTTGCTAATGTTAGGTGCGAAAACCTCGCCAGGCTCTACATCACATAGCACCTTGTTGAAGGCACGAAGACTGACTGCGGCATGTGCAATCAATCTCTAGATGTGAGATCAACAACACTGCTGGTGAGGCAGAATGTCGGGTCTCACTGCACCTAGGCCGCTATGCCTGAGACAGATGCGTTTGACCCTAAAGGGGACTGCTACCACACACAGAACCAGAAATAAGAGATAACTCAAGTAGACAGGGGGTGCACGCAAGGATATAGAGAGGTGTAAAGCGCGCGATGAGAAAAGCACAGTAAGCGGAGCATGGGAAGGCGTGTGCCTATAGTGTGCATGGGTGCATGAAAGCGTGCAAGTGATGTGGGAGGTAGGGAGTGGTGTAGGGATTTGTAATGAGCATGAAGTGACGTGAGTGAAAGCGAGAGCAAAAGTGGAGCAGACAAGAAGCAAGGCTTGATTAGGCGATCTAATGCCAAAACATGATAACCACAGGGCATGCGCCCTAATGGTGACTACTACTCTAAAGTAAAACCCAAACACTAGGGAAGTACAGTAAAGGGAAGTAAATGAGGAGTAATAGTGCTAACATCAGGCTTTATACTAAGTAAGATCTCATTGGACATGGAAGGGATAGGGAGAACATGCGCGATAGTATGTAATGACATGTAATAGCACTGCAGTCGTTGTTACACTCGTGCAGCATGGAATATGACGTACTAAAGGGGTGTTTGGACATGAATTGGCCCTCCTGGATGATAGGCGATAGTGTGTGGGAATGCACGCTTAAGCGCAGGTGCAGGAAGGCACGTAAGCGTGGGAAAGCGTGTGCCTTTGATGCGCTATGCAGGAAAATGTCATGCAACTCCATAGTGCAAATGATCAATGGACAGCTCGTGTAAATAGGCCCTTTCCACACCTACAGAAATATGATTCCTTACATCATATTCCATGTCTCACTGTGATGCTGACCACCCTTTGGTAAAGTTGAGCCTATCTTTTTTCAGTATGAACTTGATGATTTGGAGTGCTTCCATCAGCATGGGGCTAAGGCGGTGAAGGGTGAGGCTCAGCTACAGGGATGAAAAGGCAGAAATGAGTATGGGAGAAACTCTGCAGTAAGACCTGGGTGAGAGGTATACACTCGACCCGTAGGACAGCTACTGAGAGGGAGAACCTCGGAATATGGGCAAGGGACTCTCTTGTAATGAGGAAGGGTGCTATGAGGCATGTGCGTGGAAGGCGCAAGAAACACGAAAGGTGCGGTGCGTGTTATAGCTTAGGCATGTGGGTTGTCGTGAATGCAGATACGCAATAGTTTCCAGTCGTATATTCAGTACTCTAGGAAACAAACTTTTGCTAAGGAGTGGGGAGTATGCGAAGTGTGTGAACTAAAGGTCCAGTAAGGTCTCTATATACTGTATCTATAAGTGTGAAGGCGCACAGTACCGAGCTGAATAGTGCGCGCTCCCGAATAATTAGTATGTATGTAACTATATGTAAGGCGCGCGCTCAGATCTGAAGTGAATGCTTCCGTAGCAATTGGGATGACTCACCAGTAAATCAGCAAGGACAAAGGATGGGCAGGTGTGTGGAGATAGGTGCGAGGTGTGTGAGGCGCGTGAAGCGTGCGCTCTGAGTGTGGTGATACAAGCATTGGAGTTTGAGCCTGTAGGACCTCAAAATCAATGGGTAAACGTGATGTTCCTTACAGCGGTTCCATTTTTGCATGTCAGTCTCGCTACTTGATGAGAACATGTGCTCGCAGGGGACAGCGGATGCTTGTATTGGGAGATAGTCCAAGGCAATTGCAAAGACTGTCGGAAACATGCCCTGAGAGGCCTGGTCAACATTCCATGGTCAGTGACAAACGATGTAGCTTGAGAAAATACAAGGCTCTTACCGTCCAAAACGAGAGAATATTTGTGCCTTTGGGGCTGTGAGTAGCTGTACTGTACGCATTGAACTCCTGTTGGACTGTTTGGGCACCCCCGCTGCAATCTGATGGCATGTCTATATCAGGAAGGCCATAGAGGCGTGAACTGAGCGTGGTTGGCTTTTGTACTGCCCCTACAGTGGGTGCAGAACAAGAGGGCAGGGTCCCTCTCTTTGCATGCATCTAGATGATACATTCAATGTTGCACTGTTATTGGCAAAAGACATATGTACAAGTTTCATGATAAATTTCTTGGTGTCATTAGTTCGCTGTTGACCCCAATGGTGTTCCATCCACGACATCTGTGAAGCAGGATCGATGACTAAAAGTAACAATGAGAATCAGACTTCAATTAAAATATGCAGAACTTACACATAGAGACCGCATAAGCATTAGTGGCGCCCATCCGATCATCATATTTATTTGCCCACAGCAAGCCTATGCTTATCAGAGGTGCAAAGTGCGGGAAGTGGTTCGCTATGTGATTCCATCCCTCGATCAATCTTTCAAAGGTCGGAACTACGCCACTCAATGTTGGAGTACTTTCACTTGACATTGCTTGTTGAGCAGCGTGCGGTACCTAATATCAGATAGTGAGACAGATTGTAGATTTAAAATACATTAGCACTAACCTCCAAAATTACTTCGAGATCCTGCAGAAAGTGCCATTCCATTGGAGTCAATCTCTTGTCAGTGATCAGGTGTTGATTTGGGTTCTGAAAGAACATATCCACAGCCTAGGCTACTGTTAGTCTGTGATAGATGTTAGTGGGGTGGAGGCTTACCTGGCAAAGGGTGCGTAAGCAGTTCAGCATGACATAGACCGAGTCCCAATGTGTCGGCTCATCATGGAGGAGTTGTACAACAGGCAGCCAGGTGGGGGAACCTGTGTGGTCTAGGAACCATTTATTGTTGTTACCCATGGTAATGGTGATCATGAAACTGTCATGGTGCTGGATTGATGCATGGACTGTGCACACAAGCACTCTAGCTCGATCAAGGGCTTTGCCTGCTATGGCTTGGACATATGCTGCCTTGTTGATGGTCTCACCACTGACTACCCATGTCTCTGGCACACCTGAGAAGTCGGCGATTGAGTACTTGTCGACAATGTGTTTCACGCATATGTTGATAATATGGGGGAAGCACGGAATCTGGTGCTCAACAGGATCGAATTCTATCCCATGTTTCTCCAGTAGACATGAGTACTCTTGCATGGAAGTGTGATTGTTGCCAGCATTGTCCATGGTAAAATGTCCAGACTAAATGGAGTCAGATCATGCCACCAGTAAAACTAAGCATGAACCTTCTCTGTCACTTTGGCACAATCGAGGAGGCCCAATATTGATTGGCCTAGGCAATCTCCTGCATGACTCCCTGGCATGTGGTTGAAAGCGATCAGTGCTGCCTTCAAGACGAGCATGGAAGTTTTTGCCTCTTTGGCAATCCAGTGGGCTGTTATCGCCATGGGCGGAGGTTGGAGTCTGACCACAGGTCAGATGTAAATGAAATCTTTCCCTGCGCCATCTGAAAGATATAAGATACTTTTTGCAACTATAGACAACTGTACTTACTGCAAGGTCCCTTTTCAAGGCCTCGAAGTACTCATCAAAGGCCTCAAGGATCAACTCACGAAATTTCATGCGATGGTAGATATTGCTCTCGTTCAATTCTGGCCATAGAAGGTGAATCAACCGACGAAACTTGGGACACTCAATGATGTTGATGGCCTGAAGGTGTTATCAATAACAGCACATAGAAATTGAACAGCAACTCACCTGATCATCAGCAACAACAAACCTCACCAGTTGTCAATGCATCTCATCAAGGGTGAAGTTAGGAATTTCGTCCTCCAGATTTCCTGGCTGTCCAGTTCTGAGCAGCACATCACTATGACTAGGGACATCTCTGAGCGAATCAAGTGTGTGAGTTGGATCTCTGAGCCTTTCACGTATTGCTGTGACTGTCCATCCTTTGTCAAGAAGAGCATTTAAAGGCTTGATTTGTATGGGCCAGCCCTGGCGCCCTGCCTCCTCCAAGTAAATGAGGGTATGATGATTGTATACATGGTGACAAGGGCCTGTATTGCTCATGGTGGTTCCATACATTGTAACTTTGTATGTCAGGTCATGTTTGTGCAACTGCCTAGTGAATGATGTAAGAAAGAATACAGGAATCACAGAGATGATGCTCACTCGCAAGGTATGCAGGTATTGCACCCAGTAACTTCATTCAGCCTGAAAAAGAAATGAAAATCATCAGTGCCTTTGGCCTTTTTCATTAGACTACCGGTGTCCAAGAGAGTAGTTTGAGTGGGATGGACAGTATGCATGGCTGTCTGAAGTGGGCTAGGGCCTGCAGGAGGCCTAATGGTAGGTGCAGGCGGGCCATACTCTTCATCATCATCACCAGAGACACTGCTGAAGGGTGAGGCTCGGCTACAGAGATGAAAAGGCAGAAAAGAGTATGGGAGAAACTCTGCAGTAAGACCCGAGCGCGAGGTATGTACTCAACCCATAGAACAGCTACTGAGAGGGAGAACCCCGGAATATGGGCAAGGGACTCTCTTGTAATGAGGAAGGGTGCTCTAAGGCGCGCACGTGGAAAGTGCGGGGAACATGAAAGGCACAGTGCATGTTATAGTTTAGGTGTGCAGGTCATCGTGAGTGCAGATGCGTGATAAATCCAGTCATATATTCAGTGCTTTTAGAATCTAACTATAGCTAAGGAGTGGGGAGTGTGCGAAGTGTGTGAACTAAAAGTCCAGTAAGGTCTCTATATACTGTATCTATAAGCACGAAGGCGTGTGGTGTGACAATATAGTTCCCACTGGGCGCGTAGAACCCTATTTTCATATAGGTCTCAATAGCTGAAGTTCCAAATACCATTCACTACCTGCCTATTGTCAGCCCTCACTTGTTTTAGCTATAATCCTTGTCCGACACATAGTCTGCACTTTCCCGCTGAAGGCACAAAGACTGACTGCAGTGTGCGCAATCAATCTCTAGATGTGAGATCAACAACACTGCTGGTGAGGCAGAATGTTGGGTCTTGCTGCGCCTAGGCCGCTATGCCTGAGACAGACGCGTTCAACCCTAAAGGGGACTGCTACCACACACAGAACCAGAAATAGAGAGAACTCAAGTAGACAGGGGACGCACACAAGGATATAGAAAGGCGCGAAGCGCACGATGAGAAATGTGCAGTAAGCGGAGTGCAGGAAGCGCGTGCTAAGGTAAGCGAAGCATGGGAAGGTGTGCGCCTATAGTGTGTGTGGGTGTGTGAAGGCGCACAAGTGATGCAGAAGGCAAGGAGCGGTGTAGGGATTTGTAATGAGCGTGAGGTGACGTGAGTGAAAGCGAGCGTGATGTAAAGTGAGAGCAAAGGCGGAGCAGACAAAAAGCAAGGCTTGATTAGGTGATCTAATCTAAGCCAAAACGTGATAACCACAGGGCGCGCGCCCTAATGGTGACTACTACTCTAAAGTAAAACCCAAATGCTAGGGAAGTACAGTAAAGGGGAGTAATAGAATAGTAGCGCTACCATCAGGCTTTACACTAAGTAAAATCTCATCGGACGCGGAAGGGATAGGGATAACATGCGCGATAGTATGTAATGACATGTAATAGCGCTGCAGTCCTTGTTACACTTGTGCAGCATGGAATATCATGTACTAGAGGTGTGCTCAGACATGGATTGGTCCTCCTGGATGATAGGCGATAGAGCACAGGAATGTGCGCTAAGCGTAAGCGCAGGAAAGCATGCGCCTTTGGTGCGCTATACAGGGAAGTGTCATGCAACTCCATAATGCAAATGATCAAATGACAGCTCATGTAAATATGGCCTTTTCACGCCCACAGAATTATGATTCCTTACACCATGCCATGCACACACTTCCCACAGCGCTATCCATGTTCCCACACCATATCCTGCGCTATTCCCGCGCTTTTGGCGCTATCAGATTCTCTCAGTAAAGTGTTATAGAGCAATTCTACACTTGCGCTCTAATAGCGACACATTCCCGCGCTCTATGGACCCACGCGCGCATTCCCACGCTGCGCGCATACCTGCGCATCAGTTCTCGCGCTTCGGAACTCCCTTAGGAAAGCTCGCACCCATCCAAAGTCCATCCTACCTCATTGGTACATATTTTGCCTTGCCTCATGTTTTGTAACAAGTGTTGCAGCCTTATTACATTTTTACTGCGTGTTTTTTCTATTCCTTCCGTCTCCGACAAGGATATTGACTACTTACTTTACTTCCCTTCGACTGTATTTCCTTTTCCTTAGGTCTTACTTAGAAGTAGTCACCATTAGTTGCGCTCTATAGCCCCTATTGGCTTCCTTATACCTTCCTTAACATTGCAATCATTATCCTTGACTTTCATTACCTTAAGATACCTTATCCCTCCCATAGCGCTCATAGCGCTCCAATGGCAACATAGTGCTCAGATAGCGACGCCCTTAGCGCTTCATATAGCGACGTGCTTCCCGCGCTCCTTATAGCGACACGCTGAAGGGTGAGGCTCAACTACAGGGATGAAAAGGCAGTTTAGAATATGGGGAAACTCTGCAGTAAGACCCGGGCATGAGGTATATACTCGACCTGTAGGACAGCTACTGAGAGGGAGAACCTCGGTATATGGGCAAGGGACTCTCTTGCAATGAGGGAGGGTGCTCTAAGGCACGAGGAACGCGAAAGGCGCGGTGCGCGTTATGGTTTATACGCGCAGGTTGTCGTGAGTGCAGATATGCGATAAATCCAATCGTATATTTGGTACTCTTAGAATCTAACTATGGCTAAGGAGTGGGGAGTGCGCGAAGTGTGTGAACTAAAAGTCCAGTAAGGTCTCTATATACTGTATCTATAAGCGCGAAGGCGCGCGGTACCGAGCCGAATAGCGTGCGGTCCCGAGTAATTAGTATGTATGTAACTATATGTAAGGCACGTGCTCGGGTCCGAAGTGGACGCTTTCGTAGCGATTGAGATAACTTACCAGTAATTCAGCAAGGACAAGGGGCGGACGGGTGTGTGGAGATAGGCGCGAGGCGCGCGAGCGCACTGGACGTGGTGATTCGAGCATTGGAGTTTGAGCCTGTAGGACCTCAAAATCAATAGGTAGACGCAATGTTCCTTACATCTCCCGGGGACTTGAATTCTGAGTGTCCCCACTCAGTCCCTTATAGTGCGAGAGTCTGGACACAGTGAATATGGCGTTAAAGGGGGAGTCAGGTGACTGCGTGATCAGAAGTGTTCCCGTGGTCGCAAGAGAGGAAGCATATGTGTGATCGCAGGAGAAGATGCATTCCTGTATATAAACGCGGGAGAAGAAGTGAATGCGTATGATTGCGAGAGAGGAAGCGTGCGTGCGGGCGCGAGAGAGGAAGCGAAGGCATTTGATCGCGAGATAAGAAGTGCGCGTGCGAACGTGAGAGAGGAAGCGAAAGCATTTGATCGCAAGATAAGAAGTGCGCGTGCTATTGCGTGATCGCTGATCTAAGCAGAATGTGTTGTTAAAAGAGGGGCGGGCGTGTTCTCGCAATTTTGTTATCTCCTCTTCTTATCATCTATCATGCCTCCCTTCAATTTATCCCAGCTTCAATCTACCCCTACCCCTGAACCTGAGGCTCGGGTGCCTGCCCATGCCAAGGGCGCGTCTACTGCGGAGGAGCCAACCGAGACCCCCACTGAGCGCCTGCTCAAAGGATGGGGCGCTATTTTGCAATCGCTCGAGGCGTGCGCGATGGTGGCGCCTGATCACAAGCCTGACCTGTTGGAAGATCAGGAGGTGTGGATGCGCGAGTGGGTCTCTGTGAAGGTAAGCGCGCTTGATCCTTTTGGCGCGCGCCTTTGTACTTATGCATCATTGTCAGAACAATCTAGAGGCGTGCGCCTTGCGCACAACTGAATTAGGTGTCAATTCGTTGGATATGAGCGCTGAGTATGTGGAATTTCTGAAGAGAGGGTGCAGGGAGTATAAAGCGCTTGAGGCGATTGTGAAGGGGTGGAAGGCGAAGGCGGTTGAGGATGTGCCAGAGGCGCCGCTCAAGAAGCACGCGACGCGCGCTTCTAAGGCGAAGGCTACTGATGCGTCTGGAACTGATGCTAGCATCAAGGTGAGTTTGCATGATTCCTTCTAGCGCTTTTACTGAGAAGTGGTGCACGTTTAGCGTGCGGTTGAGTGCATGTCTTTCACCACTCCCCCTCCGCCTCCTCCGCGCTGCGTGCCTTGCATCTCTAAAAACTTGAAGTGCAAAGGCGCGCCTGGTAGGCGGTGCACTCAATGCAACGTGTCCAAGCGCACTTGCAATTTCGGTAAGCGCCTTTGATGGATTTCGCGTTTTTTGGCGCGCGCTGATATTTGTATAGCTAGGCCTAAGAAGGGATTACCTAAGCGCGCCACTGGGGAGATGTCTGCGAAGGAAACTGCGTCCTCTGTAGTGGTCAATAATGAAGGCGCCTTTGATGGATTCGACATGGAGGTGGAGGTTTTTGATGGCGCACCTGGAGAAACCTCCCCCAGCACTAAGGGTAGCGCGTCTAAGCACGCGCTCAGTCCCACTGAGTCTGCGCCCCCCTTCAAGGGCAAGGGAAAGGCCAAGGATACTGAGGAGGAGTTGGAAGATGTGGAAGAAGAAAACGCGCGCTTGAGGGAAAAGAATGCACGCTTGCGCGTGTCCGTCCTAGGTATGCGCCAGTATGCGCATGCCCAACAGGCTGACTTGTTGGCCTTGTCCAACAAACTCTTCAACATGTCCCAGGAGTGGGCTGACTTTGAGAAGCGCGCCAATGCTGCGCTTAACTGATTTTACTGTATCGTCCTGTAGCCTGCTCTTAGCGCTTTGTTGTAACATCATTTCTTGGTAGCGCGCTCAATGTAACACCATGTCCTTGTCCTTTGCTGATTTACTGGCTGCAAATTAAGATGAAAACAAATGAGTGAAATAAGGCGCAAATGAAATAATAAGGCGAGTATGACTATACGATGATAATACGAGGGCGCGCGCGTGTCGCGCGCCCTCACGTGCGCTTCCTGCGGAAGCGCGCGCAGGGGAAATGCTCCACGCGCGCGATTGGTAACCTTATAAACTTGAACAAATGTTGCGCGCTTGATTATATGAGGACGCGCGCCTTTGTCGGGCGCGCGCGCGTTAGAGAATGATAGGAAGGAATTATGGTGCGGCGCGGCGCGCGTGTTGCAACGGAAACTCGGTATCTTATGCACATATAGAGAGACTGATTAGGCGTATTGCGGTAAGATGGTGTATGATAGGGACTATTATGGGTATCGTGCGGGCACACGACTGAAATAATTTGCGATAGGGTCGTATTGCGGGGACGAATATGCATAGCGCGCCTCATCCGTTAAGCGCGCCTTCTGGATCGTCCTCTTCTGGTTCTATGGTTTCGCTCGCCTCCATTTCGTCTATGCTTTCATCATCAACACCCATCATCTCGGTGACTGATACGCGCTCGTCGCAGCGCGGGTAGTATGGAATAACGCGAAACGCGGCGAATCGAAGTTTGGATATGGCGCCGTCTAGCTCGGCCAGCATATATGATCCTCCCTTCGTACGACGTACTACAACCATTGGCCCAAGATAGCGCGGCTTCGTCTTCTTGCTCAACTCATATTCGACCTTCGAATTGCGTACCAGGACATAGGCGCCTGGTTGAAAGTCGTGCGATTTGATGTTCGCGCGAAAGCGCCTTTCGAATTCGCGTATCGATTTAAAGCGCGCTGCTACAACCCTTTCTCTAATAGCTTCTAAATCCTCTGCGCGTTTCTGCAGTTGACGCGCGCGCCAAGCTATCAACTCGGTAG